>SXGT01765953.1_pt1 | contig 13029 bp, 9 predicted proteins | sample 3176221 | NCBI WGS metagenome assembly SXGT01 (sample SAMN11356862, study PRJNA531348) | freshwater metagenome | isolation source: freshwater sample F1-120 | place: China: Fuxian Lake, Yuxi | collected 2017-12-25
AGCGGTAGTCAGCTGCGATGGAAGGCATTCTACACGAAACGACATATAACGCAAGTCATATATCAACGGATATGACCCAGGTATGGGGTTGTGGCTTTTTGGTCACAGTCAATTTGCGGCTTGCCCTTGATTCGGACTGGCTGGGCTCCGTTAGGGAACCGTTGATTGATGCCATTCCCCTCATTTCGGCGAAGGCCGGAATCGAGTAAAGCCCACATCTTGGATTCTGGCTTTGGCGGGCGGGGCGATTAAACCAGTCTTTCCTTGGTCGTTGTCCAATGTTCCGAATGGATGGGGTGCGACAATTTGTCATCTCTGCTTTTCGGATGATGTTGTATATATTCCATTCCCGTTCGATATTTATGACCATGTACGGGAACTCTCATGAAAAATCATCGCTACCATCGTTTGGCCATCGCAGTTGCATCGGCCTTGCCTGCCTTTTCCACTTCCGTCTGGGCCACGGCCCAACTACCCGCGGCTGAATTTACGCTGGACGAGATTGTCGTCACTGCGCCGCGCATGACGCAGCCGTTGACCGTGGTGACCGACCCTACCCGTCCGCAACAGCCGGCCCCGGCTAATGATGGTGGCGCCTATCTCAAGAACATCCCCGGCTTCACCTTGGTCCGTAAGGGCGGTACGGATGGCGACCCGGTGCTGCGAGGCCTGGCGGGTTCGCGCTTGAACATTTTGCTGGATGGCATGGACTTTCATGGTGGATGCGGGGGGCGTATGGACCCGCCGACCGCTTATGTTTTCCCGGAAACCTACGATAAGGTGACGGTCATCAAGGGGCCGCAGACGGTGGCCTATGGCAACGGCAACTCAGCGGGTGTGGTTTTGTTCGATCACGATCGCAATGCCGAAGTACCGGGTAAATCCGCCACGGCGAGCCTGATGGGCGGAAGCTGGAATCGCATGGATGCGGTCGCTACCGGAAGGATGGTAGCAGACAGCGCGAGCATTGAAGCGACTGTCACTCATGCGGAATCCGGTGACTACAAGGATGGTGCTGGAACGGCCGTTCATTCGGCCTACCAAAGGCAAAGCGCCAATCTTTTATTGGGCTGGAAATTGGATAAGGACACCCGGATCGACCTAGATGTTATCCGCAGTGAGGCGGAGGCCGCCTATGCCGACCGGACGATGGACGGCACCAAGTTTGACCGCGACAGCTATGGCTTGACTCTGGAGAAGAAAAATCTGTCGCCGCTGGTGGGCAGTCTGTCGGCACGGGTTTATCACACCTATATCGATCATGTGATGGATAACTTCAGTATGCGAACGCTGAGCGGGACGGCTTCGGTCAACAACCCAGATCGTGACACCAACGGCGCGCGCATTTCGGCTGATCTGAACCTGAATGCAAAAACTGCTCTGAAACTCGGCGCGGACTGGCGCGACGAAGAACACACGCTGCGCACCACGACCAATTATCTGAATTTGCCGCGGCTGAAAGACTATGCCAGCACCACGACCGGCATTTTCGGTGAGTTGAATCACGCACTGGCGGACGACCGCCGCGTCATCGCGGGTCTGCGTCACGATAATTGGGAAGCCACGCGTTATAGCAGCGGTGTCTTCCTAGCCAGCGCCGAACGCAATCTGACTGCCAGCTTCGCACGCTATGAGCAGGATGTCTCGAAGGCCGCAACCGTCTATATCGGCCTAGGTCACAACGAACGGCCGATGGATTACTGGGAGGCGGTCAACAAAGTGGGCTTGTCAGCCACCAGCAACCTGAACCCGGAAAAGACCACCCAGCTTGACACGGGTCTTCTCTGGAAGAGCGAAACGGTGAAGGGTTCGGTCTCTGCCTACTACGCCAAGGTAAACGACTACCTTCTGACGCGTACGTATGGCACAGCCGCTTGCACAAACGCCAACGGTTGTATCGAAAATGTTGATGCCACCCGCTACGGCGCTGAGGTAGATCTGGCCTACAAGCTCAATGCCAATATGACCCTGCGTGGCAGCGTGGCTTGGGTTCATGCCGACAATGACAGCAGGGATGTCGCGCTCGCACAGACCCCGCCGCTGGAGGCTAAATTGGGCATGGATTACAACACCGGGGCCTGGACCTATGGTGGTGTGCTGCGCATGGTAGCGAAGCAGGATCGCTTTGATTCGGGCTATGGCACGGTTGTTGGGCAGGATCGCAGTGTCGCCACGCCGGGATTCGCCACCTTGTCACTGAACGGAAGCTACAAGCCGAACAAGAAGTCGCTGGTCAGCTTTGGCGTCGACAATGTGCTGGACAAGAATTATTACGAGCACATTAGTAGGACGGATGCCTCTGTGACGGGGTATACGACCAACACCGCCACTGCGGTGAACGAACCGGGTCGCTTCATTTGGGTGAAGGCCACGGTGAATATGGATTGATATCCATAGTTTGGGGCGTACGAAAGGGACATCTTCGGGTGTCCCTTTTTAATGGGGTTCGATATCAGCTCAGCGCTGCGCCAATCAGTAGGCCGGTGAGGGTGATGGCGTAGCCCGTAGCAACGCGGCGGGCGAGTTCACGGCCGCCGATGACCCAGGTCAGGCTAGCCTTGAACAGCATGTTGGCGCAGAGGGCGATGATGAGTACCCACGCAACGGCCGGGCCATCGAGGTTGCCAAGCTTGGCCATATTCAGCGTGGTCAGGGCAATGGCGTCGAGGTCGGTCAGGCCGGAGACGGCCGCCAGCGGGTAGATACCCTGTTGGCCGACGCTGTCTGTCAGCCAGGCGGAGGCGAGCAGGATGGCTGCGTAGAGCAGGCCAAAGGTCAGTGCGGCCGAGATTTCCGCCGGGTTCTGGATCTCGAGCGGTGCATCGATGGTCGGGTTTTCAGGGTGGCGATGCGACCAGATCAGGAAGGCGAGTGCGGCAATCAAGGCACTGCCCAGCGTGATCAGGAGATGACTCAGCAGGGCGGGGGTGATGATGGCCACGAAGAGTCCGAGGCGGGCGACAAGGACGGTGTTGGCGATGAGAATGATCCGTGCGGATTGCGGCACTTGCGTGGGGTTTCCCTGGGCGCGCCGGGAGAAGGCGAGAGTGGTTGCGGTACTGGAGGCGATGCCGCCGAAGAAGCCGGTCAGGAGGATTCCTCGGCCAGGGCCGGCGAGACGCAGGGCGGCATAGCCGGCGAGCGACAGGCCCGAGACCAGGATGACCATCCACCAGACATGGCGGGGATTGATCGCCTCGTAGGGGCCAAAGCCCTGGTCGGGCAGGAGGGGCAGGACGACAAAGCTCAAAACGCAGAACTGCAGGACCGAGAGCAGGTCACGGCGCGTAACCTGGTGACTGACAACCCGCAGCTCGGGTTTGAAATAGAGCAGGAGCGTGGTCAGGATGGCCATGATGATGGCGATCTGTTGCTCACCGAGCCAAGTGAGTACGCCGAGGCCGTAGCAGACGACGAGCGCGGCCACCGTGGTGGTTCCGGGGTCGTCTTCAGGCGGGTTGCGGTGATAACTGGCCACCATCATGGCGCCAAAGATCAGGAGACCGGCGCCGATCACCCAGGGCGATGCCGTCAGTGCGCTGATCATGGCGCTCAGGCAACCACTCAGGGCGACCAGGGCAAAGGTGCGCAGTCCGGCCCGGGCGCTGGGGTTGCGTTCACGCTCCAGACCGATCAGCAGGCCGATGGCCAGGCTGATCAGAAAGGGGCTGAGGCGATCGAGTTCATTCAAGCCGATGTCCATGGTGCCTCCATGGTTCAGGATAGCGCACTCCAGTGTTCAATGCCGAGTTGCAAGGTGGTGGAGCCGTTGAATTCGTTGACCTCCATCCGGTAGACGGCCCGGATGCGGTCGGGCAAGGCCTGATCGTGATTGAACAGGATGGCGTCGTGTTGCAGGCCATCGGCGAGCAAGCGGAGTCTTAGGTGTTTGCTGCCGACCAGGCGTTGCGATTGCACCGTGAAGTCGCCCAGAAAGGTCGGGGCCGGAAAGCCTTGGCCCCAGACCGCATTGCGCAGGAGGCGGGCGTTGTCGAGATGCCGTTCGGTGGGAGATAACGCACCGTCAGTCTCAATGATGCGTTCCAGATCAGAGGCCGACATGGTCTCGTGGGCGATGGCTTCGAAGGCGGCGCTGAAGGTATCGAGGTCCTCGCGCCGCAGGGTCAACCCGGCCGCGGCCGCATGACCGCCAAAACGGGCGATGAGGCCGGGGTGGCGGCGATCTACCTGGTCCAGGGCATCACGCAGGTGCAGGGCAGGAACGGAACGGCCGGAGCCCTTGATCCAGCCGTCACCGGCCTCGGCGAAGACCAGGGTCGGGCGGTGGTGGCGTTCCTTGATGCGCGAGGCCAACAGACCGATGACGCCCTGATGCCAGTTGGGGTCAAACAAAATCAGGGTCATGCGCTGGGCATTGATGTCCAGCCGATCGAGGATGGCGACGGCCTGGGCCTGCATGTCGGCCTCGATCTCGCGCCGCTCGCGGTTGAGGCGGTCGAGTTCGTGGGCAAGGGTCATGGCCGTGGCATCGTCCGGGGCCAGCAGGCAGGCGACGCCGAGGCCCATGTCGGCCAGTCGTCCGGCGGCATTGAGACGGGGGCCAATGGTGAAGCCGAGATCCATGGCGCTGGCCCGTAAGGGGTCGCGGCCGGCCGCGCGGAACAGGGCATTGATTCCCGGGCGCCCCTGGCCGGCACGGATCCGCCGCAGGCCGGCATCGACCAACAGGCGGTTGTTGTCGTCCAGTTTGACAACATCGGCGACCGTGCCCAAGGCGACGAGGTCAAGTAGATCGCCCAGGGGCGGCTCGGCCTGCTGGGCGAAGGCACCGCGCCGACGCAACTCGGCGCGGGTCGCCATGACGACATAGAAGGCAACGCCGACGCCAGCCAGATTTTTGGATGGAAAGGCACAACCCTTCTGGTTGGGATTGACGATGAGGGTGTCGGGCGCGGTCTCGCCCGGCAGGTGATGATCGGTGACGATGACCTCGATGCCGCGTCGTTGGGCTTCGGCCACCCCTTCAAAGGCGGCGATGCCGTTGTCTACGGTGAGGAGGATCTGCGGCGCGTGTTGTGCGGCCTGGTTGACGATCTCTGCGGTGAGGCCGTAGCCATCGTCGAAACGGTTGGGGACCAGCCACGAGACTTGTGCACCGAGTGCGCGTAGGCCGGCAGTGGCGAGGGCGCAGGCGGTGGCGCCGTCGGCATCGTAGTCGGCGACGACGAGGATCTTTTCCTGACGGGCGATGGCGTCGGCCAGACGGGTGGCGGCCGCGTCGATCTGCATCAGGCTGCCATAAGGCTCCAACTGGTGCAGGGTATGGCGAATCTGCTGGCTATCCTGGATGCCTCGGGCGGCGTAGAGGCGGGCCAGGAGCGGGGGGATACCGGCCTTGGTCAGATGTTCGGTGGCCCGAGGGTGGGGATTACGAACGGTGAGATTGAGCATGGCGCGGTACGGGGGATGCATTACGGATTGGGTGTCGTTATTATCCACCCACAATTCATATGAAAGTGCATGAGGAGACCATGTCACATCAATTACCGTTGTCCCGGGTGGCCCGGCTGGTAGGGCTGCCACGCTCGACCCTGCAGGCCATGATCCATCAAGGGAAATTGGCGACCTTCGACGGGATGATCGAGCTGGACGAGTTGCTGCGTGTCTTCCCCGATGTCCGTTGGGAAGACGACGGCGAGTATCAGCGCATCACCGAGATTAAGGAAAAGGCCTATGGCAAGCGCCTGCGTGAACGCATCCTGCCGAGTCAGGAGATCTTGTCCGAACGGCTCTTTGAGATGAGTAAGGAATATGCCTCTGCCCAATCCTTGCTCCACTATCAGCAGCGCGTTTTGGGTTGGCTGGAAGATCGTTTTCAGGATGCCGCCGAGCGGGGTGGCAAGCCGGTTGCACAGGCTGTTTTGGACTTGCGTCAGTGGTTGCGTGAGCAATGGTCGCTGGCCCCCGTCGAGAGTGAGCGGGCCTTGGCCCTGTTGGCAAAGGAGAATCTGATGCGATTGACGACGGCGCATGTCCGTTTACAGCCTTCTGGAGACGAGTTCTTCGTGGAAGGTAGTGACACCGTGCTGGAGGCGGCCCTGCGTTCGGGACTGCCGCTGAAATACGGTTGCAGCAACGGCAACTGCGGGGAGTGCAAGGCGCGGTTGACGGCGGGTCAGGTCACCAAGGTGCATCCGCATGATTTTGTCCTGAGCGAGAGCGAGCGGGCCGAAGGGCATTTCCTGATGTGTTCGTATACCGCGGTCAGCGATCTGGTCCTTGAAGCGGGCGAACAGACCGTTGACAGCCTGCCTGAGCAGGAGATTGATGCCCGGGTTCAGGGGGTGGAATGGATCGATAACATGTGTCTGGTGCGTCTGATCACGCCTCGCAGCCGACGCTTGCAGTTTCTCTCCGGCCAGCGTGTTGAGTTGGGATTTGCCGGTCTGCGGGCCGAATACCCGGTGGCCAGTTGCCCTTGCGAGGACCGAAATCTGGAATTTCACATTCCCCGCGCCAACACCCCCTTCGTACGGGAGATTTTCGCGAGCCTGAAGAAGGATTCCGTGTTGCACTTGCATGGGCCGATGGGGCGTTTTGTTCTGGATATGGACTCCACGCGGCCCGTCCTTCTGGTGGCCTGGGGTGCCGGTTTTGCGCCGATCAAAAGCCTCATCCAGCAGGTCTTTAATCTGGAACAGGCCGAGTCCATTCACCTGGTTTGGGCGGCTGAGGCGGGAGGGCACTATCTGGGCAATCTCTGTCGTTCGTGGGCTGATGCGTTGGATAACCTGCGTTATAGCCCGATCACCGCCCCGAGCGCTGAGTCTGCGGTCGCACAGATCCGTTCAGTGATCGGTGACCTGGCGGACTGGGATGTCTATGTGGCAGGCCCCACGGCCTTTGTCTCCGATCTGCACGCGATGGCCACGGAGGCTGGCGTGGCACCGGATCACTGGCACGCCGAGACCTGTATCGATTGAAGGGGTTCGCCTCGGCTGCGTTTTACGACATTAGGTGGTGCAATAAATCGCGTGGGGAGGCGAACTGGTATTCAGCATGCCAGGCCTCGGGCCGGTCGTCGGGGCCCAGATAGCCCCAGGCCGCGATGGCGCAAGGCATGCCGACGGCGTGGGCGGCGATGACATCGCGCTCGGCATCGCCGACATAGAGGCAGTCGGTGGGGGCTACGCGGGCGATCTGGCAGGCAAGGTGCATGGGGGCCGGATCGGGCTTGGGTTGGGCGGCAGAGTCGCCGCTGACAACGCAGGCGGCGCGTGAGCGCAGGTTGAGGCGATCGAGGAGGGGTTCGGTGAAGCGGGCCGGTTTGTTGGTGACAACCCCCCAGCCTTGACCGTTTTGTTCCAGGTGGGCCAAACACGCTTCCAGCCCGTCGAACAGGCGGCTGGCGCGGTAGTGGGTAGCCTCGTAGAGGTCGAGGTATTCGCGGCGCAATTCGGCGAAGGCCGGATCGTTGGGGGTCAGACCGAAGCCCAATCCGAGCAGGCCGGGGGTGCCGTGCGAGGCGACCGGTCGGATGGCATCGGCCGTTAACATGGCCCGACCGTGACGGTGCAGGAGTTGGTTGAGGGCGTCGGCAAGATCGGGTGCGGTGTCGACGAGGGTACCGTCGAGATCGAAGAGGATGCAGCGGGGGCGGAGGGGCTGGGGCATGGTTTATTCGCTGCGCAGGGCAGTCACAGGGTCAAGGCGGGCGGCTCGCAGTGCGGGCAGGACACCTGCCAGGAGGCCAATAATGAGGGCGATGCCCTCGGCGAGAAAGATGAATTTGAGCGGGGTGTGGACCGGCAGCATGGGCAGGGCGAGATGCAGGACCTGGGCGAGGGCGATGCCCAGACCGAGTCCGATCAGACCGCCGACGGCGGCCAGCGCGATCGCTTCGCTCAGGAAGAGGGTGAGGATGGTGCGATAGGTGGCCCCCAAGGCCTTCATCAGGCCGATCTCGGCGGTGCGTTCGGAGACGGCGATGGTCATGAGGGTGACGATCCCGACCCCACCGACGAGCAGTGAGATGCCGCCCAGGGCGCCCACGCCGAGGGTGAGCATGTTGAGGATGTTGGACAGGGTCTTGAGCATTTCGGCTTGGGTGACGAGGGTGAAGTCTTCATGGCCGTGGCGTTTGATGAGGTGTTGGCGGATCGCTTCGGTGATCTCGGCCGGTGGGTGGTTTGGGGCGTAGGCGAGGTCGATTGATTCCAGACTTTCGCGGTTGAAGAGTTCCAGGGCGCGTGAGGCCGGGATGATGACGGTGTCATCAAGGTCTATGCCGAGAAACTGGCCTTGGGGGGCCATGACGCCGATGACACGGTAGAGATGGCCGCCAATCCTCAGTCGTGCGCCCAGGGGGGAAGTCTCGCCGAAGAGTTCGGTCTTCAGTTTGCTGCCGAGGACGGCATAGGCTGGGGCCTGGCCTTCATCTGCGGGTAGGAAGCGGCCGATGCGCACCTGGCCCTTGAATACGCGTGGCATTTGCGCATCGGTGCCCCAGATCAGGCTGCGTCGCACCCGGCCGTTGGCCTCTACCTCGGCATTGCCGCTGGCGGAGGGCGCGACGGCAACGACCCCGGGCAGACGGGCAATGACGCCGGCATCTTCCAGACTCAAGGGTCGGGCGCTACTGGGAAGGCCTGGCGGTCCACCGCCGGTGCGGGTCTTGCCGGGCGTGATGGTGATGATGTGGGTACCGAACTGGGTGAATTCATTCAGCACAAAGCGGTGGACGCCTTCGCCGATAGAAGTGAGCAGAATGACGGCGGCGATGCCGACGGCGATGCCGAGCAGGGTCAGAAAGCTTTGCATCCGTCGGGCCGTGATGGCGTGGAGCGAGAGGCGCAGGGTGTCTATGCTATGCATGGCGCATCAGGGCTTCGACAGGGTCAAGTCGGGCCGCCTTGCGGGCGGGCAGGGCGCCGAACAGGAGACCGGTTGTGAGTGCAGTGGCCAGCCCGGCGATGACCGCCCAGTCGGGTGGCCAGATCGGAAATTCGGGGAACCGGAGGCGCAGGAGCCAAGCCCCGCCGTGTCCCAAGGCCAGACCAAACAGGGCTCCGATACTGGAGAGGAGGGCGGCCTCGGTGAGGAAGGCGAGGCGGATCTGGCGCGCAGTCGCACCGAGGGCTTTCAGCAGGCCGATCTCCTGGGTCCGTTGGGCCACAGCAACCAGCATGACATTCATCACCAGAATGCCGGCGACAGCGAGGCTGATGGCGGCGATTCCGGCGACGGCGAGGGTCAGCATCTTGAACAGGCGGTCAAAGGTCCCCAATACGGCATCCTGGCCAATGACGGTGACATCCATCTCGCCCCGGTGGCGGGTCTTGAGGATCTCCGTAATCTGCGCTTTGGCGGCATCGATGTCGGCCCGGCTACGGGCCTCGACCATGATGCGGAACAGGGAGGTGGTATCAAACAGGGATTGCGCGAGGCTGACCGGTACGAAGACCAGTTCGTCGCTGTTCATGCCCATGCCCTGGCCGCTCGGGGCCAGGACGCCGATGATGCGCAGGCGGCGGTCGCCGATCTGGATCCACTGGCCGATGGCTGAGTCGGAGGCCCCTGTAAACAGAGCGCTATGTACCTTGGCGCCGAGGATGGCGACAGGCGTGGTGCGTTGCCAGTCGCCTTCGGGCAAGAAATGACCCTCGGCCACGCGATAGTGGCGGATGGCCATCATCTCGGCGACGGTCCCGGCGACCATGACGGGGCGGGTACGACCGTGGGCGTTGGCCTCCGAGGTGCCGATCAAGAGGGGGGCTGAGAAGCGCACGGCTGGGCTGCGTAGTAGGGCATGTGCGTCTTCGACCGTGAGATCGCGCGGGGTCTTGGTGATGACCGTGGCGGGGCTGAATCCTCCCGTGGTGGTGCGGCCGGGCATGACCATGATGAGGTTGCTGCCCATGGAGGCGAATTGGTTTACGACATATTGCCGGGCGCTATCGCCCAGGGCGGTGAGCAGGATGACGGCACCAACGCCGATGGCCATGGCCAGGACGGACAAGGCGCTGCGAAGGGGGTAGCCGAGGGTGGCATCACGGGCAAAACGAAAAAGGTCAGGAGTTTGCACGGGCCTGGATTCAGGGAGCGGTCGAACTGTCACCACGCAGGAGGCCGTCTTCCATAGCCAGTTGGCGGGGTGCACGGCGGGCCATGTGGGGGTCATGCGTGACGATGATGAGGGTCATGCCGTTTGCGTGCAGGCCTTCGAGCAGACGGGAGACTTCCTCGCCGGTGGTACGGTCAAGGTTTCCGGTCGGTTCGTCTGCGAGGAGCAGCGCCGGTTGCATGATGGTGGCGCGGGCAATGGCGACGCGTTGGCGCTGTCCACCGGACAGTTGGTCGGGGCGGTGTTGGGCGCGGTCTTCAAGCCCTAGGCTGGCCAGCGCCTGCGCTACGCGTTCCGCCCGTTCGGCGGCGGGGACGCCGGCCAGGATCAGGGGAAGGGCAATGTTGTCGGCGGCGCTAAGCCGCGGTATCAGGTGGAAACTCTGGAATACGAAACCGATTTGGTGCGAGCGCAGCTGGGCCTGCTGATCGTCGGACAGGGTGGTGATATCGCGGCCGTCGAACTGATAGCGGCCCCGGTCGGGGCGGTCGAGGAGACCGATCAGGTTCATGAGGGTGGACTTGCCGGAACCCGATGGCCCGGTGACGGCGCAATATTCGCCGCGCCCGATGGTCAGGTTCAGGCCCTGCAAGGCGTGCACGGTGCTTTCGCCCAGATGGAAGCTGCGCTCGATACCGTCGAGTTGGATCAGCGGGGCTTGCATCGTCAGGGGTGTGTCTTGCTGGCTACGGTTTCCGCACGAGCTAGGGCACCGGCCTTCACGCCGTCACGGTCCAGCGAGGTGACGACCTGGTCACCGGCCTTGAGCCCTGAAAGGATCTCGGCGTATTCCCAGTTGGTCATTCCGACCTGGATTGCACGCGCCTCGAGGCGGCCTGTCTGCGGGTTCAGGATGAGTACGCGGCGGCCTTCCTGGATGGCCGAGGCGGGAATGCGCAGGACGGCGTCGCGCCGGTCAAGGAGGATCTCCACATCGGCGCTATAGCCGACCAGTAGTTTCTGTGCGTCGGCGGGTGTGTCGAAGCCGACCTCGATCTCGACGGTACGCGACTGCTTTTCGACGGCCAGGACATAGGGTGCCACGCGCCGCACACGCCCCTTCAGAAGGGAGCCAGGTAGGGCATCAAAGGAGATGCGGGCGGGCTGTCCGGGACGGATGCGTGGGGCGTCGATCTCGTCCATTGGTGCCTTCACATACAGGCACTGCGTGTCGATGAGTTCAATGGCGGGTGGGGTGGAGATGCCGGGCGGTGAGGGGGTTGAATATTCGCCCAGTTCGCCGGTGATCTTGGCCACGATGCCGGAGAAGGGGGCCACGAGGGTGGTGCGGCCCTGTTCAACACGGGTGACGGCCAGTTTGGCCTCGGCCTGGGTGATATCGGCCCGGGCGGTTGTGCAAGCCTTGTTGCGGGCCTCGGCTTCGGTGCGGGCCGCTTCTTCCTTGCTCTCCGAGACGAAGCCTTGTTCGCGCAGGCGGGTTTGTCGTTTCGCCTCGCGCTCGGCGTTTCCAGCCTGAAGGCAAACCTCGTCCATACGCCGGCGGGCGAGTTCAACCTGTGTGGAGGCCAGTGCAGTCTGTGCCGCCTGGTCATCGTTCCAGAGCCGTAACAGCGGTTGACCAGCGGTGACACGGTCACCCTCCTTGACGCCCAGCCAGGCGATGCGTCCACCGGCCAGGGTCGATAGCCGCGTGCGGCGGCAGGCCTCGACGCTCCCGGCGCGGGTGTTGGAAACCGTGGCCTCTACCGGGCCGGTGCTGACAGCATGGACGGCGACGGCAACGGGTTCCGGGCGGGTCTTCCACCAGATGCCGCCACCTAGGACGGCGATGAGCGTCAGGACGAGGAGAGGGGTGCGCAAACGCCGTGCAATGGGTTGGGGTGTGGTGGTCATTATGGGTGCGGGTTAGCTTAACTCTGGGGTCGTACGCTCCAGAAGGCCATGGGCTTTCCGCTGGGCGTTCCGATCAGTTGGTCGTCACGCATGACGACCCGATTGCGAATGATGGTGGCAATGGGCCAGCCGTGGACGGTCATGCCGTCGTAGGGGGTCCAGTTGGCGCGGCTGGCGATCCAGCGGTTGTCGATGCGCCGTTCGGTCTTGAGGTCGACCACGCTGAAGTCCGCGTCGTAACCCAGTGCAATACGGCCCTTGCCGGCAATGCCAAAAATGCGGGCCTGTCCGGCACTGGTGAGATCGACCAGTCGTTCCAGGCTCAGCCGGCCTTGGTGGACATGTTCGAGCATGACGGGCAACAGGGTCTGCACGCCGGTCATGCCGCTGGGTGACTGGGGATAGGGCTGGGCCTTTTCATCCAGGGTGTGCGGGGCGTGGTCGCTACCCAACACATCGACCGTGCCGTTGCGAATGCCTTCCCACAGGGCCGCCTGATGCGCCGCGTCACGCACCGGTGGGTTCATTTGCGCTAGGGTACCGAGCCGTTCATAACATTCGGGTGCCGAGAGGGTGAGGTGGTGTGGCAGGGCCTCGACCGAGACACGCTGTTTGTGCTGGGCCAGAAAACGGATCTCGTCGCCGCTGCTGATGTGCAGGATGTGCAGCAGGCGGCCGGTCTTTTTGCCCAGGGCGACGATGCGGCGAGTGGCGTTGAGGGCGCTTTCGACATCGCGCCAGACGGGGTGATCGCGGACATCGCCGGAGGCCTGGGCAATGGCTTTTCGCTCCTTGAGGCGCGCCTCGTCTTCGGCATGGATAGCGACACGGCGCTGACCGCTGCGCAGGATGCGTTCGAGCACGCCGTCATCGTCAGCGAGCAGGTCACCGAAGGAACTGCCCATGAAGACCTTGACTCCGGAGCAACCGGGCAGTTGTTCGAGTTCAGCCAGATGTTCGGCGTTGAATCCCGAGCCACCCATGTAAAAGGCGTGTTCACACCAGGCGCTTTGCGCGGCCGAGGCCAGTTTGGCGTTGAGGTCGGGGGCGGTCAGGGTGAGGGGATTGGTGTTGGGCATCTCGAACACGCC
>SXGT01021888.1_pt1 | contig 13027 bp, 12 predicted proteins | sample 3176221 | NCBI WGS metagenome assembly SXGT01 (sample SAMN11356862, study PRJNA531348) | freshwater metagenome | isolation source: freshwater sample F1-120 | place: China: Fuxian Lake, Yuxi | collected 2017-12-25
ATCATCCTGCAGATCGTAAAGGTGAACAACGCCAGTCCAGTATATACCCTTCGTATCCAGCGTTTCGACCACGCCCAGAAAACGAATGGACGCTGCCATCGCATAGTTCGACCTGTACCTCGTCAGTGCGTCAGCCTCCGCTTCCGAGGACTCAAACTCCAGCGCGGCTTCGCTCCGCATTTTCTCGACCTGCGACCCCAGCGCAAGCAGCGTCGGGTCAGAGCCGTCGATCATGCCCTCCGTCGAAGCGGCCGGTGCGGGCCACGAGCCGCCCGCCTTGAGGCGCTCGAACCCTAAAAAGGTGGCATTCCGGGGCTCCTCCGGTGGGATGGGCTCACCGCCCGCCAAAATTCGCTGGCCGTCCTCCAGCTCAAAATGAAGGTTGGCGTATTGATCCGCCAGCTGAACCATCGGCTTTTTGCCAACGTCTATCGCCACTATCTCGTCGAACAATGCGCTCGCGGCGGGCGTCGGGGCGAACGCCTGCCGGTCGACGCCGCGGGAACAGCCTGCGATCACGATCAGACCAACGAGCTTTTTCAATTCATGATTTCCGTGTGAAAAGCCTGGGCGGACGCACCGGTCTCGGTGAAGACGTACGGCCGTTGGGTGGTCACATCCACCACCATCCAATTGTCCGCCGTGCGGCCCAACACCCAGGTGTCCACATAGTTCGGAAAGGTCAGGGTCAACGCGTTCAACGCGCTCGATGCGTAGGTCCCCTCCTCCTGCATCACCGCATCGTCGTGGGTCAGGTCCAGCATGGTCAACACCACGGTTCCCGTCGTTCCACGGTCCTTATTGCTGGTAAACTCGATGTCGGTCCACTGCAGCGTCGACGCCACGCCCGCGCTGATGTCGAAGGAATCCAATTCCTGAAACTCCCACGTTTTCGCGTCGGTGCTCCCCAGGTCGGCCACAAGATTGTCGCTGCAAGCGGCAAGAAACACGACGAGCGTACAACGGAGCATGGAACCTCGGGGGATCGGTTGCGCGTTCGAATCGACATAATCCGGTCGGTCCCCATCGGCGAAGCAAGGCGCGCTCCGGTTCCGCTATAGAAAGTCTCAAGGCCTGCAAATTCAGGTTCTGACTACATTTGAGCTGTTGCGCCCGGCCAGCGATCGAAGCTACCCTCCGTAGGACGGTACTGAACTTCCTCGGATACAACAACGCTTTCGAGAGGATGGTCTTCTCGAAGCATCCACCTGCACCGTCCGGAGCCGATCATGCGCGCCCCTTCCCCGCTGTTTGCCCTGTCGTTCCTCCTTTTCGCCGCCTGCAATGGGGGCGATGCTGACACCGACCAGGCCGACACCGATGTTGCATCGGCCGGGGCGGAGGAAAAGGCGGATGCCGAGTCGGTGATCGAAGACGATGTCGAGAAGATCGCCGCCACCCTCACCGAAGGGTCCGTTCCCGAGGAGATCGAGGAAGAAGAGGGCGAAGAGACCGTCAGCGAGTGCCTGGCGACCTGGGGAGGTTGCCAGCTGTGCCTAGAGGCCACCGGAAATGTGTTTGCAGGCGACTTTGTCGGTGGTCTGGACTCGGACTCGTGTTCTGAAAGCGTTGGAACGGCGGTTTCGTTCACCTACACGGTTTCCGAGTTTCAAGTCGAAGGAACCTGGGCCGACGCCAGCGAGAGTCTGCCGCTCGGCGACTACGAGATTGAGGCCTCCGGAAACAGGGTTTCAACCCTCGCGGTCGAACGTCCCCAGGCCTCAACCTCCTACAGCACGGACCTCGAGTTCACCGCGGCGATGCTCACCGACGACTACGCAATGGCCACCTATGAAATGGACCTCACTTACTTGAGTTTCGGTGAGCACGAATGGACGGTCCACGCCGAAGGCACGCCGTCCAGCGTCCAAGGCTCGGTCCAACGGGATGACGGCGTCACTTGCTCGCTTTCCGGAACCTTCGAAGAAGTGGACGTCGACTGCGACGAATGATCAGTTGCGAATGCGGATCCGGGCGGTTTCGCCCTCTGAGACGCGGCCTTCGACGCGGTGAACCGAAAACAGGTATTCCCCTTTGGAATCCCCAGGCTGAGCCGACGGCCATAACCCACCGCCGGCTCCGCCCCAGTGTCCATCCATCCAAAGGGTGCAAACCGCCTCCGGATCCGGGCAGTGTTGGTGAACGCGGTCCAAAAGCGACACGCCCAAAGCCGAGTCGTCCACCCGGATATGCAACGGATCCGTGGTTCCAATCCAGCTTTTTTCGATCCCGATCGGGGTCGCCTGGATCGTAACGGGGACCCGCACCACCGCATCTTTTCCCTCACCCTCGAACCATTTCACCAGATCGGCGGCGGCGCCGATCGCGGGTCCGTCGGTCCAGGTGGCAGGTTCAGGTGCTGTTTTGGTGGTAGGTTTCACAGCCAACGCCAGGGTGACGACCAAGAGAGCGAGCGACATTCGGCACCTCGGCGAGAGCGTACATGAAAATGTCACCCAATCCCATCCCTTTGGGCGGGATCAAAGAAAGTAAATGAGTTGACTATCTGCTCTGCCGCAGAAAGTTCCCCAGCAGCCGATCCCCCTCCGGCGTCAGCACACTCTCTGGGTGGAATTGCACGCCTTCTACCGGAAAATCCCGATGACGCATCCCCATCAATTCGCCCTCGGCGGTCCAAGCGGTGCGAATCAACTCCGGAGGGAGATCGTCCACCACCAACGAATGGTAGCGCCCTGCCTCAAACGGTTGGGACAACCCCTCATAAAGGGTCTTTCCATCGTGTTCCACCAACGAGCTCTTTCCGTGCATCAGCCGGTCCGCGCGCCGAATCGTGGCCCCACACACCGCCCCCAGTGCTTGATGTCCCAGGCAAACCCCGAGAATGGGAACCTGGTCCAGAAATGCCTCGAGCATCGCCATCGAAATCCCGGCGTCCTTCGGATGCCCTGGTCCCGGCGAAATCACCAGATGGGAAGGCGACCATTCGCGCGCCGCAGCCACGGAGATCGCATCGTGGCGCTCCACCCGCACCTGCGCACCTTGCACCTGCAGCGCTTGGACGAGGTTGAAGGTGAAGGAATCGTAATTGTCGATCAACAACACGCGCGCATTCATGGCTTGAGATCCTCAAGAAACTTACGTGGGTCCAGCCCTTTTTCAATGGCATCCATCAGCGCCGTTCCCACGATCACGCCGTCCGCATGCGGAGCCAAACGAGCCACGTCTTCCTTCGTTCGAATGCCGAATCCTGCGCACACCGGCGCCCGAGAAACCGCGCGAACCCGCCCAAGGGTGGCTTCGACCTCCGACGAGAGCGCGGCACCGGTGATCCCCGTAACCGTCACTGCATAGGTAAATCCGGTACTTTCCAGGGCAAGTCGACGCATGCGTGCGTCGGTCGAATTCGGGGGAACCAACTGGACGACCGCCAATCCCGCGGCATCGGCGGGTTCGCGGAGGGGGCGAGCTTCCTCCAACGGGAGATCGGGGACAATGAATCCATCGAGCGAAGCCTGCTCCATTTCTTTCACCAAGCGCGAAAATCCCCGTTGTAGGAACGGATTGGTGTACCCCATCAAGAGGGTTGGGGTCCGAGAATGTCGGGTCCCCAACTGTTCCAGCAACCATGAGAAAGTAAACCCCTTGTCCAATGCGGCGCGGCTGGTGCGCTGCAAGGTCACCCCGTCCGCCATCGGATCGGAAAAGGGAACGCCCACTTCGACCACATCCGCGATTTCGGCGACCGCTTCGTAGAGGTCAAGCCATGGTTTCGGCGACGGAAACCCTGCCGTGATGTATGCGACCAACGCCGGCCCTGGTCGCTTAGGTTGGCGGATCGCCGCAGAAATTCGTTCGGCGCCGGTCATCCGAGCCTCCCCGCTTGGGCGAGAATGCCCAGATCTTTGTCACCGCGACCGGAGCAACCGATCAACAACTTCGCACCTTGCATCTCGCGGGCGAGCCTGCGCGCCCCTGCAAAGGCATGCGCACTTTCGATCGCCGGAAGGATCCCTTCAAACCGGCACACCTGCTCCAACGCATCGAGGGCATCCTCGTCCTCAACGGCCTCATAGATCACGCGACCGGAATCCCGATACGCCGAGTGTTCCGGTCCAACCCCTGGATAGTCGAGTCCCGCCGACACCGAGTGGGTTTCGATCACCTGGCCATCCGCGTCCTGAATGAGCATCGAATAGCAGCCGTGAAGTACGCCTGGTCGTCCATACGCAAGGGTTGCCGCATGTTCTCCGAGCCCCGTTCCGCGTCCACCTGCCTCCATCCAAACAACGCCACCGGGTCGCCGACAAACGGATGGAACAACCCGATCGCGTTGGATCCGCCGCCAACGCAAGCAATTACAACGTCCGGTAGCCGTCCAATCGCCGACAACATCTGTTCGCGTGCTTCCCGTCCGATCACCGCCTGAAGTTCCCGTACCAACCAGGGATAAGGAGCTGGACCCACCGCCGATCCCAAAACATAGAAGGTACCCTCCGGATCGGAAACCCAGTCTCGAAGCGCCTCATCAATGGCCGCCCGCAAGGTGGCGTCGCCACCGCTCACGGGAACCACTTTGGCCCCCATCAACCGCATCCGCTGCACATTCGGCGCTTGCCGGGCCACGTCAACCGAGCCCATGTAGACCGTGCAATCGAGGCCCATTCTGGCGCAAGCCGCCGCGGTGGCCACCCCATGTTGGCCGGCGCCCGTTTCGGCGATCACCCGCTTGGCACCCAAGCGTTTCGCCAACAGCACCTGACCAATCGCATTGTTGATCTTGTGCGCACCCGTGTGAGCGAGATCTTCCCGTTTCAACCAGAGTTCCACGCCCCAGGCCTCCCCCAATCGCCGCGCCGGGGTCAGCGGAGTGGGACGGCCGACCCATTGGCCAAGCTCCGCATCCAACGCCGAACGAAACGCCGGATCCGCGAAGGCCTCCATGGCGCCCCGTTCCAGCCGATCTAAGGGGCCAATCAGCGTTTCCGGAACATATTGGCCGCCGTAGCCACCAAATCGCCGAGGGATCATTGCCGCACCTTTCGGCCGGCCGCGACCATCTCAGAAAGTAGTAAACCGGGGTTACTATGTCCCATGAGGGCGGTGCCCACGAGGGCGAGACGATATCCGTCAGAAGAAAGGTTTGCTGCATCTTCTGGGGTGAGCAGCCCGCTCTCGGCAACGGGGATGGCGTCCGACGAAAGCGACGCCGCCATCGATCGCAGCCGATCCGGATCGACAGCCAGCGTACTCAAATCGCGAGAATTAACGCCGATCAACACGGTCCCAGCGGAGCGAACCGCCTTGGCGCGGTCCAGATCCCCTTGGTCAAAAGCCTCCAAAAGCACGAACAATCCAAGACTTGCGGCGGTTTCTACCATCGCATTCAGCGTAGCGTCGTCGAGCAGCCGCACGATGATCAACGCGCCCGAACCGCCGGCCGCGCGTGTTTCCAGGATTTGCCACGGATCAACAAGAAAATCCTTTCGCATCACCGGAACCTCGCACGCGCGAGAGGCGACCTCCAAGTGAGATAAAGCTCCATCGAACGCGGAAGGTTCGGTGAGCACCGAAATCGCCGCCGCCCCATATTTTGCATAGGTCGCCGATCGACTCCAGACCTCACCCAAAGGCAGGGTATTTGGCGTCAACAGGGAACCGCCCGACGGCGAACGGAGCTTCACCTCGGCGATCAGGTCGAACCCATCGGAGTGAAGCTTCAACGGTCGGACCGGACCCGCATCCTCAAATCGAGCGCGCAAAGCGGATTCTGTGGTTCGCTTCTGTGCAGCGATCAGCCGCTGTGAGCTGATCTCCCGCATTTTGGTGAGGAAATCTCCTTGATCCAAGCTGCGATTTTCAACCGACATTCAATACCTCATAGGCGCGAAGGCGCATTAACAAATCCTCTACAACACCAGAATCCAACGTAGCTTTGGCGCGATCGATCCCTTCGGACAAGGAGACCTCTTGCGAAAGTTCCAAGGTTAACGCCGTGTTCAGCACGATGGCGTCGCGAACCGCCCCCAATTCGCCCCGAAACACCCTTTCCAAGATCCCCGCATTGACTGTCGCATCCCCGCCGCGGAGGTCCTCCGCCGTGCACCGCGGAATTCCGAAATCGAGCGGGTCGATGGTCGAGGTAGAAACTTTCCCTTCGGCGATCTCCCATCGATGAAATGGCCCCACTGGGGTCGCTTCGTCCATCCCCTGACCATGCACCACAAATGCACGCCGAACCCCTAATCCCGCCACCGCATCCGCCATCAGCCGCGCCGCATCCACATCAAAAGCACCGATCAGCTGCACTTCCGGATCCGCCGGATTGCTCAAAGGACCCAGTAAATTCATCAGGGTACGGATCCCCAACGCGCGGCGAACCGGCGCCAGACTCGCCATGGCCGGATGAAATTTCGGGGCAAACAGGAAGGTGAATCCCGTTTCGTCCAGCATTCGAGCGGCACTTTCCGCGGTTTCGGGAACGGGTATTCGAAGCGCCTCGATAACATCGGCGCTCCCCGACTTCGAAGACACGGAACGATTGCCGTGTTTCGCGATCGCGACCCCAGCGGCCGCCACCACCAACGCCACACCGGTGGAGATGTTCACCGAATGCGCGCTGTCTCCGCCGGTTCCGCAGGTATCGGCGACCAGTGTGCCGGAGCGGGGAATCCGTACCGCTAAAGCGCGCATTCCTCGCGCAAATCCGCGCAGCTCTTCGGCCGTTTCTCCCTTTGCACGAAGAGCGGTCAGCAGTCCCGCTTTGAGCTCGGGGGCAACCTGGGGATCGGTCAGTTGGTGAAGAACGGCGATCGCTTCGGATTCGGAGAGATCCGTTCCCGCACAACAGGCTTCGATCGCAGAGCGTAGACTGGTCATCGGTCCGCCCCATTGGTAAAGCGCTTTACCATCACAGCCCTTCCTCCGCCAAATCCAACGCCGCACCCAACGCGGCGGATTTCGCGAGGACCTCCGCGTATTCCTTCTCCGGCACGCTGTCGGCGACGATCCCTGCTCCGGCCGTGTACGCGTACCGCCCTTGCCCCAAAACCAGCGTTCGAATCGCAATGGCTTGATCCATCCCGCCACCGTGCCCGAAATATCCCACGGTTCCCGCATAAAACCCGCGCGGAACCGGCTCCAACTCATCGATCAGCTGCATCGCCCGAACCTTGGGCGCACCGGTCACCGTTCCCGCCGGAAAAGAAGCGGCAAACAGGTCAAACGCATCTTTTCCAGGTGCAAGCGTTCCTTTGACCCCGCTCACCAAGTGCATCACATGGCTGTACCTTTCGATCACTCGATACGGATCGACGCGAACCGATCCCGGCAAAGCTACCCGTCCAAGGTCATTTCGAGCGAGGTCGACCAACATCACATGCTCGGCGCCCTCCTTCGCATCCGCCAACAACTCCTGCTCCAACGCCAGATCTTCGATCTCCGTCGCCCCGCGTGGCCGCGTTCCGGCAATAGGACGGAGCGTTGCCTCGGTTCCATCCCATCGAACCAGCGCTTCTGGCGACGAACCGACGATCTGTGTTTCCCCGAGGTCCAGGTAGTACAAATACGGTGAGGGATTCAGCAATCGCAACGCCCGGTATACCTGAAACGGATGAAGGTCCGTCTCCCCCTCAAACCGCGACGCCAACACCAGCTGGAATACATCCCCCGCGGTAATGTGCTCGCGAACCTTGTTTACCCCCAGTGCATAAGCTTCCGCCCCCAAGCTCGGAGTCGCCGGCCCACGCTTCCCTCGCGGCGAAAAGGGAATTCCCGCGCGCAATGCCGAGCGAACATCCACTGCCAGCGCCCGCCGATCCGCCTCCGGACCATCGTGCAGCAACGCGATTCGGCGCGACACATGGTCAAACACCAGGAGCGACCGAGGGATCACGAACAATCCATCGGGCCCCACCCCCGGGCGCGACCCCACCGGTTCCAGCCGGCGCACAAAATCGTAGGAAACCGCCCCGACCAAGCCGCCGGCGAATTTCAGGCCGGGAATCTCAGGTCCAAGCCGGGGAGTGCGTTCGACCAAGGCGCGAAGCGCCGCCAAACGCGCTCCCGCATCGGACGGAAGCGGAGTTCGGTCCGAACCGACCGTCAGGCCGTTCTCGTCCAGCCGAACCACCGTCGCATCCCCAAACCCCAGGAAGGAGTACCTCCCCAGCCGGGCGCCACCCTCCACGCTCTCCAACAAGAAACGCGGCCGCAACGGGGCAAGCTTGAGAAAGGCCGACACCGGCGTGTCGAGGTCTGCGGCGATGTCGAACGGCGGTTTCATGGGCTCCTCATTCGGTGGGAGCCAAGCTTGACCCCCTAGATTCAGTGGGGGTCGGGTCGAGCGGACGAGACGTCAGCGGGAGCCAACCCCAGGGTTGGTCCACCACCAGCGGACGATCGTGCGGCTCGCGTTCATGGTGCCACTATTTCCGCTGCCCGGTCGGTTGTCAACTCCCCAGCGGTATCCCGGTGGCGTGCAACGGGATGTGTCGGAATCCCCCTTCACCGCGGTCTTCTTTCAAGGTTATCAGACAGGGGTGTCATTGTTCGGCGCTTGTTGTACGCTGCCAGCATGCTGAGCTTGTTCCACCTCGTCGCCTGCTTTGTACCGTCGAGCATGGTGCTCGAACAGATGGACGTGGACGGCGACGGGTATCCGCCCTCTGAATCCGCCCCCTATGGCGGAAAACCTCCCTTCGATTGCGACGAAACCGACCCGAAGGTTCACCCCGAAGCGACCGAAACGTGCGGTGACAACGTCGACAACGATTGCTCCGGGGAAGCCGATGACGTCTGCACCGATCCGGACACAGATGTGGAGCCGGGGCACGCCCCTGAGGTTCTCATCTCCAATGTGCCATCGTCCATGTCCAATTTCGACGTGCTCGACTGGACCGCATACGCTCAAGATCCGGATTCATCCGTCGATCTCCTGGTTCTTGAATGGTCGATAAATAGTCAACCCGTTGACGATATCGCGACCTTCGACGGTGCGGGCTTTCATCTGGCGGTCGGGCCGCTGGCGCCAGGAGAATATGAACTCACCGTCCGCGTGACCGATCCCACAGGTCTTTTTGACGAAGCAACGCTGGAACAGACCGTGTTCGACGGCGATCTGGACGACGACGGTTTTGAGGCCGCCACCTACAATGGTGGGGATTGCGACGATACCAATTCTCAAATTCATCCGGAGCTCGCTGAGATCTGCGATGCGATCGACAACGATTGCCTAGGCGGTGTCGACAACCTCCCCGGTTGCCATTGCGGTTGGATCGCGAACAACGAAGTTTGGACGTCGGACATTGACCACACCCTGAGTTGTACCGTCGAGGTCCCCCCCGAAAGCACCCTCGTGATCGAGGAGGGAGCTCACGTTTCGGCAGTGGAGACCGCCGCGCTTCGCGTGCATGGCTCCCTCCAAATCAACGGAAACCTCACCAATCCCGTCGTTCTCACCGGCCTGGGGAGCGACCCGTGGGCGGGGCTGACCGTCACCGACGGCAGCGCAGATCTCCATCACCTGCAGGTCGAAAACGGCCCCGTGGCCCTTTGGAACGGCACTCTGTTCTGGCAGGGGGGCTCGGTATCGGGTTGTCGTTACGATGGCACCTCTGTCTACTCCAACACCGGACTGTCCGCCGTCAACGCCGATGTGGTCGTGAATGACGTCCTATTCCACGACAATGAGGCATACGGCGCGCAGTTCCAGCACAGCACCGGCAGCATTTCCAACAGCGAATTCTCCGCCAACGGTGTCGGATTTCTCTGCGACTCCGAGTGCATCGACACTTTCACCGACAATGTTCTCACCGAAAACGAATTCTATCCTCTTCAAACCTTCTTACTGGATGACCTCGCTCGGTTCGACAGCTCGTCGTCCTACGTCGGCAACGGCATCGATGCGATTCCGCTCAGCGGTGGTTTCTCCTCGGAAAGCCTCCTCCTCTCCGATCTCGGGGCGCCCTGGCGTCTCGACGGCGCTCAGCTGTACTCCAATGCCTCTGTGACGTTCAGCGGGGGGACCATCGAGGTTGGGAATATCAGTTTTTCCCTCGAATCAGGAGCACATCTCACCCTCGACGGAGTGCGAATGCAGAGCGCAGGCTCAAACACATGGGCCCCCATCGTCGCCCACACCGGATCCTTTCTCACCATTCAGAACTCCGAGTTCTCCGGGTACAACCCCTATTTGGTAGTCTGCGACGGCGGGTGCGACAATTTTCCTGGGCTATCGGTGGATGACACCGATGTGCCAACGAATTGACCATGTGGTTTATCCACTTTCTCGGTTGCTTCATCAGCGATGAAGCCGTGCTGGCCCGCCTCGACTTGGACAACGATGGGTCCTTTCCCAGCCAAGCCGGAGCCTATGGAGTTTCCGGACCCTACGATTGCAACGAAGGCAATGGCGACATTTACCCCGAAGCCCCGGAACTTTGCGACGGCGACGACAACGATTGCGATGGTGAGATCGACGAATCCTGCACCGAAGAAGACACCGATGTGGAGGACACCGATCTTCCGCCGCCTCACCATCCACCGGTTCTTACCTGGATAAGCCCGGAAGCCTCGGTTTCCGCGCTCCATCCATTGGCCCTCCGGGTTCACATCGACGACAATGACGGAGATCCCACGGAGGTCGCCATCTATTGGATGGTGGATGGCTTCCTGTCCGAGGGCGACACCCAGCGGGATTCCGACGAGGCCTGGACCACCCTGGAGGCGCTGCCCACCGGGCTACATTCGTTGAAAGCGATCGGCATCGACGCGGACGGACTCTCCCATGTTGTTAGTTCCAACGTCGAAATCTTCGATTGGGATGCCGACAACGACGGCGCGGACTCCGAAACCCAGGGGGGCGCCGACTGCGACGATCTGGATCCGCAGACATTCCCTGGCGCTCCAGAGCTGTGCGATGACCTCGATAACGACTGCGACGGTTCCGACCTTAACCCCGACACCTGTCCGATTTTACATTGCGGATCCGTCGAAAACGATGAAGTGTGGGCCGCCAACCGAACGCATGTCCTGACGTGCGACAACGAAGTCGGCGGACCCACATCGCCTCGACTTGAGATTTTGTCGGGGGCGGTGGTCGATTTGAACGGCCACTCCCTGCGCGCGGGACACGGCGCCTACCCCGGCGAAGTCAAGATCGAGGGCGATCCGACCGCGTGGGTCACGATCGAAAACGGTAATTTAACGGGCGGAAATGGCAGTGTGCTCTCCGGCAGCCACTTCACGCTTTTCGGCTCCGTTGCCACGGAATCCACCCTTCTGTCCTTCACTAACGCCAACATTCATGGCAGCGTCTTCATCTCCAATGGCAGCGTCAGCATCGCTGCCTCCACCCTCACGGGCCCCGGCATCGACACCACCGGACTGACGTTGCAGGCCTGCTCCGCCGAAATGACGGACTCCACCATCAGCGGCCACGAACTCGGCATCTACTGCTTGAACTGCGACTTCACGAGTTTTTCCCGAAACACCCTTACCGGCAATGGCCGACCCATGGCCCTTCAACCCGCCGACGAGCTCGCCGACCTCACCCCTCTCGACCCGCTCGATGCATCCGACTTCTCTGGGAACACCGAGGATTATGTCGAGGTGAGCCTATTTCACGCCGGCACGATCCGGCCCGTGAACGTGCCCTACCGACTCAGTCAGTCCTTGTCCGACAACAGTTTTCCAGGTGGCACGCTCACGTTTGAAGGAGTGTCGCTGGAATTCGTCCAAGGCACCGAGGTCGTCCTGGATCAAGGCGGCACCCTCGTCGTCCACGATTCCATACTTCGGGGTGCCAGCGGTCAAACTTGGGACGGCATCTTTTCCATCGATGGCAGGGTCGAAATGTCAAACTCTACCGTTTCGAACACCGGAACTCCGTCGGTGTGGATCTTCACCGGGAGCACCGGGGAGTTCGCAGGCTGCTCTTTGGACGGAGGACTGCTCTGCGAAGGGGTCTGCGAAGTCACACCGTAGGGTCCCAAACGAAAACTTGTCGATGGCATCACACGCGCTCCAAGTGCAGCCCAAGCCAATCCCCAATCCCGCCCGATAACACAAAACCGATCGGCGCTGTCAGTTTTACAAACTCCCCATTCCGATCACTCCCCGGCGGTCTATACTGTAAAGACGCGCATGCCCCTCCATGCGCCAAGGCATTCGATGCAGCAACGACGCCCCATTCCGCCGGCTCCGGTCGCCGTCGACGCCGGGACACAAGTCCAGCCTGAAGCCCAAACGCAGCAAGGGCCCGTAGACGCCCACGTGACCCCCGAGGACTCTTGGCTCTTGCCCAGCGCCGTCGAAGGTACCGAGACCGAGGAAGGTGCCGGAACCGCGACGGTTGCACCACCATCCGAAGAGGCGGAAGCGCCCGATTTGTGCGCCGAGGCTTCCAAACCCGAGCAACAAACCCCCACCGATCCAACCGGCGACGCCCCCGCGGGAGGCTCGCCACCGCCGGCATCGCCCGCGGACGGAGGCGACACTCCCGGTGCGCAGGCCACCGCCGTTCAAGCCGACGCCGAGGCGGCCATACTGGTCGAATCGAACGCCGCCTTTGGCTCCATCGGCGGTCCGGACGCAGGAAGTGCCCCCGTCGCCGCAGCACCGCAGAGCGCAACGGCGGGTGCGGGAGCTGGGCGCGGAGGAGGTGCTGGACGCCGCCCGTCGCCCGTCATGAGTAAGTTGCAGAAGGAAATCACCGGGCAATCGCCCGAGGACATCGCATCGCAGATCGGCACGATGGTGGCAGCTCTCGCATCGAGCATCGACACCGCCAAAATCGACGTTGAAGCCTCCGCGTCCAGCATCGCCGCAAACATCGACACATGGCTTTCCACCGGCGAAAGCACCATCGATTCGGTCGCCAACGGCATCGACGGCAGGCTAGCTGGCCTGTTTGAAAGCCCCAAGGGGCGCTTGGATGCTGCTCTATTGGATACCCCGGATCGGCTTCAGGCGGCAAAGGAGTCGGCACTCGCGCAGATCGCCGCCGCAAAGCAGAGTGTTGACGCTTCGATCGATACACAGTTCGACGGTGTTTACAGCGAAGCTCAAC
>SXGT01064479.1_pt1 | contig 13027 bp, 10 predicted proteins | sample 3176221 | NCBI WGS metagenome assembly SXGT01 (sample SAMN11356862, study PRJNA531348) | freshwater metagenome | isolation source: freshwater sample F1-120 | place: China: Fuxian Lake, Yuxi | collected 2017-12-25
CTGTATTCTCATAAGAACATGGTGTCTTTGATCGCCTCGATCAACCGCGGGTTCCGGTTCACGGCTGAAGATAACCAATTCGCGTTCTTGCCCTTTGGGCACACCGCGTCGATCAACTACAATATTCTTCCCGCGCTGATGGCGGGGTCGAATTTGTATATTTCGCGTGGGTTCGAGGAAATGCGGGCCAAGTTCTTTGAGGTCCTGGCACAGTATCGCGTTACCTACACGGAGATCGTGCCGACCGTGCTGTTGATGCTGTTGAAGCTGGATATCGACATTTCCGGGGTGGATCTGCGTCGTTTGAAGTATATTGGCTGCGGCTCGTCAACCTTGCCCTTGATTTCGCAAAAAGAATTTATCGAGAAATACAAGATCAAGGTTTGTAACCTGTACGGTCTTTCGGAAACCGGCCCCTCCCACATCGACTATCCGCTTGAGGACGGCTGGAAGCCCGGAAGCATAGGCGTGCCTTTAGATGTGAACGCCTGCCGGATCGGCTCGGACGGAGAGATCCTGCTCAAAGGCAATAATATTTTTGTCGGCTATTATAAGAACGAAAACCATTACCGCGAAGTGGTCCGGGACGGCTGGTTCCATACCGGGGATCTGGGTATGGAACGGGAGGAAAAATTTTATTTTGTTGACAGGAAAAAAGATTTGATTATCAAAGGCGGGATCAATATCGTCCCGATGGAAGTCGAAGAGGTGTTCTATCAGCACCCCGGGGTGCATGAGTGCGTGGTGGTGGGAAGGGAGGACAAGCTGGTCGGTGAGGATGTGGTGGCCGTGGTGGTGCCGAAAAACGGCGCCGGAGGGCAGGAGCTTATCCTAGAGCTCAAAGCATTATGCAAGGAGCAGTTGTCGAATTACAAAGTCCCAACCAAAATCCTATTATGGGACACGCTGCCGAAGACGCCATCCCATAAAATTCTGCGACGCAAAGTCCGCGAGGTCGTCAACGGTGCGGTGGAATTGAACTTTCTGGTCGAAGCGGTGTGCGAGGCCGGGGCAGTTGCCCAAAAGGCTTTTGAAAGTAAGAAATATAGTCACTTAAGCGACTTCAGGCATGAACGGATCAAGGAAAAATCCCAGCGGGAGCTCGTGATCGAGGAAGATATCATTTGTCAAAACATCATCGCGCGCGCCATCCGGGATAATGATCCCACAGCGGGGATTTATTCTGAGGAAATGGAGAATTTGGGGGCGCTGAAAAACGACGCGGCCGCAAAGAAATATCTGATAGACCCTTTGGACGGCACGCATAATTTTTGTTTCGGGCTGCCGTTCTGGGGGATCTCCGTGGCTGTTCTGGATGCCGCCAACACCCCCATCGCCGCGGTGAACTTTATCCCCGAGTTCGACATGCTACTTAAGTGTGATGGGCCGGGCCATTCCACCTTGGTCCGCGTCAATGGGGCATGGACCGAGACCTCGACCGCCTGCAAAGAGATGCGGGAGGCCCTGATCTGCTATGACAACCAGTTTTATAAATTGGGGGCCCAGGCTCACGCCCTTTATGAATCGATCACAAAGGCATGCTTTACAACGCGCATTACGGGGAGCGCTGTTTTCGACATCGCGCTCATTGCCGTGGGCAAGATCAACGCGCGCATCTGGAACAAGACGAATTGTTACGATATCGCGGGCGGCATCCCCATCGTGAAGGGCGCTGGCGGCCATGTCTCTGATTTTGAGGGCCGCGACGCGGGTATTTTTTCGGAAGAAGTGGTCATGAGTTCGGATAAAGCATTGAACCAAAAAATCCTTGAGCTGGTCAAGCAGGACCAATTTGTGAGAGGACCGGCATAGTGGGGACACCGATATCTAAATCAGCGGTTGGGATCAACGGGTTCGGCCGGTTTGGGCTCCATCTGCTCAAATACTGGTTGGACCGCAGTAAAGAAACCAATTTTGTCATTGAGTACATCAATGATGACATGCTGTCCATTCAGGACGCCTACCGGATCATCACCGGAGACCGACACGTGCATTTTAATAAATATAAGATTCAGGCCAAGGACAACACCCTGGTCATCTTGGAACCCAACGGCGCGCGGCACGTCATCCAATACACCAACGAGAATCAGTTTAAGATCCCATGGTTGGGCAAGCCCGATCTGGTCTTGGAGTGTTCGGGGAAGAACGTCGTGGCCAAGGATTGCGTGTTTTACCTGACTGACAACGTCAAACGGGTCTTGATTTCCGCGACGTCCTGGGACGCCGACCAGACGCTGGTGTACGGATTTAATCATAAGCAGATTAAGGACAGCGCCAAGGTGATCTCTTACGGGTCCTGCACGGTAAATGCGTATGTGCCTTTTGCCGATTTCCTACACAAACGGTACAAGATCTTGGATAGTGACGTCAACGTCATCCATAACATTCAGGAATACCGCTTGCAGGAAAACCAGACCCTCAACCGCAAATTTTGCACATTGGAAAAATCCGCTCCCAAGTTGTTGGACTTCATCGGCCCGCAGAATTTTGTGGTGAATTACACGGTCGTGCCGTACACGGGGGTCTCGATGATCGATTTTCGGTTCCGCATTCGGGAACAAGTGGCACGGGAAATCCTGATTGCTGACCTGGAAGAGGCCTTCACGCACGGGGAGCTCAAGCAGCTCTATGATTTCGACGAGACCGATATCGGCCCGGAAGTCTATAATTGCTCGACCTGCTCGACCGTTTTCATCTGCGACCAGGTCAAAGTCTTAGGGGACCAGATTTATTTCCAAGGCTATTTTGACACGGAGAACTCTGTGAACAGATATTATGATCTAGTCAATTTTGTTTCTGAACAGAATATATTATGAAAACTGCTGGATATCGGTGAAAAGGGAAAACCTGTTTACGATCAGTTGGGGTCCTGATGTTGATGGACTTCGTGATTTTAGTTTGTGGCGCTCGCAAGTTGTGATGATCAAAAATCTCGAAATAGAATGAAAGCAGAATTCTTTTATTGAGAGTACAGATTGCGTGAATGAAATTACCGCTCAAGTCAAGGAGTTCTATAATTTATTGCCGTTTCCGGGAAGGTTAGTCCGGGCTTTGAATCTACCGGAAGGAATAAAGAAACAATTTGTATTTTTAGTTGCAAGAAAAACTATTTTCCACAGTTCTAATATTCGCCGAATTAGAATACTGTATAGCAAGATCATAAAGGAACCGAGTAGGATATTTGAGGCTGCGTGTGGTACGGGAGAGGCGGCCTGTTTGTTGGCTATGGCATTTCCAAAAGCACAAATCGAAGCGTGTGATTTGTCAAATCTTAATTTAGACTACGCGAACAAGCTAAAGAAAATTCTTGGTATAGATAATGTCAAGTTTTCCTATTATGATTTGACATCAAACGAACGGCTGGAGTCATGTGAAAATGACTTGGTGGTTTGTTCAGGGGCAATACATCATTTATCGGAACCTGTGACAGGCCTTCGGAAACTTGCTGGTATTTTGGGTCCTAAAGGGAGAATTATTTTTGGTGTTTACGGTAAATCATTGTTTCGTGAGGAATATTTGTTGGAATCTTTGAGGATTATTCTCTCCAATTTTGATCATGACGAAAAATTTGCTTTTTTGAAAGAGTTTGGCATCGATCGTCGACCTCTTATACAGCATAATAAAAAAGAAAATCTGCTCTTAAAATATCTCGAAATCCTCAAAGGAGATTTTTCCTATCTTGGGTATGTCTTATTTCCCCATTACGAGAAGTCACTTTAAATGGATGGTTTCTGTCATCCTCAAGTCAAACATCATAATCCGGATACATTATTTGGCGATGTTGAAGCCGCAGGATTGGAAATTGAAAGCTTTTTGGGCCTGAAAATTTCTGAATCTTGGGTTAAGAATGCATTTTTCGATTCGTTGCCTTTGAAGGAAAAATTTCGTCTGTTGGATGCGTATCAACTGGTTCCTTATCATTCAATATGCAAATCAAAAAATACATAAAAACAGATCAATCTTTTGCGAATTTGCTAAGTGCGCGATGCAGAATTTGTGACGAAAATCAACTGGATAAGTTGTTTGAGTGGCCAGAATTTCCTATTTTTATTTGGCCCATCCAGCAGGGTGCGCGTCAGGAATATGAACGCCTTCAGGTTTACTGGTGCCCCGGCTGCGGGTTGGTCCAGTTGGATCGGTTTGATCCGGCCTTTATCAAGAAACTGTATTCGAAGGAGGTGTTCGGCCTGGTGGCCTCCGGAGAATTTAAGGCGACAGTTGCCCGCAACAATCGCTTCTTGGAGTATTGCTCAGAGCAATTGGGAGAAAGATGGGCGGACGGCAAAAAATTATTGGATATTGGCGGATATGATGTTTTGACATGTTGTGAATTGAATTTTGCTGAAGGAGTTATCTGCGACCCAAACGCTCCCGCGGAAATTTTAGAAAGCCGGGTCCGGATCGTGACCGATTTTTTTTCACGGAAATATTTTGAACAAAGCCATTTTGATGTTGTCGTTGCGAGACATTTGCTGGAGCATATTAACGATTTATCCGACTTTATGGATGACCTGCGGTATGTCCTGCGTGATGGGGGACAACTGCTCATTGAGGTTCCGGAATTATTGGGGAGCATTCGAAGTAAGGGGGCTTTTGCGGTGTTCTATCATCAGCATGTCATGTACTTCGATGAGGTGTCGCTAAGAAATCTTTTATTGAGGTTCGGATTTAAAGTCCTGTATGCCGGGATTGATAATCATCTCATTCGGGTCATCGCACAGAAGCAACCTCTGGTCAGAGAAATCGTTACCTATGAGAAAAATATGGAGGTCCCTTGGAAAGTCCGGCAGTATCGGATCGGACTGGACGAGTATTTTGGTGAGCTTATAGCATTTTTGGAAGCTGTTAGCCGTGAAAAGATCGTTTGTTACGGAGCTGGTGGCGGGACCACTTTGCTCTTGAATTTGTGTCGGCCGGTGAGGGACTATATTGAAATAGTAGTCGATTCTTCCCGAAACAAAATCGGCAAGCAGGTGGGCGGTATGGATTTCATCATAAAATCGCCGGAGGCGATCGCCGCATTGCCTGGCCGGAGCATTCTGGTCAACTCCGACATGTTTTTTAACGAGATCGTCGATGGGTTGCGCGCGAACTACCGAGACCGCAACCATCAGATTCTGAAAATATTCTCTAACTTTGAAAGTTTCAGCCTGGCGAATTAGGACAAGACGATGATCATTGCTTCCATTTATCCATGCCCGTTTGATGTTCAGGAGCGCCACGATCTGAGCGCGGCGATCATTAAGGACGGCGTGGTTTATGCCTATGAGGAGGACAAGCTCACCAATGTCAAGCATGAAAACACAGTAAAGTTCCCCGAGCGCAGCTTGATGATGGGTTTTAAGGAGCTTAATATTCTGCCGTCGGCTGTGGATAAATGGGTCTTCCCGACCCCTTCCAGACCGGTGGAACTTAAAGATCAGTATTTATTTTTTTCGTGGCGTTTCAAGGCGTTTAAAGGTACGTTTGAAGAATTTCCGGCATGGTTCAGGGCCAACGTCCATTTTGTCGACCACCAGATAGCCCACGCGGCCAACGCCGTCATCACGTCCGGCTTCGAGGAATGCGCCTTTCTTTGCCAGGACGGCGGTGGGGATTTGGGTGATAACCGTGACATGATCTTTGGAGAGTACAAGGATGGGGAATATCACGTCAAAAGAGAACACCGCGGAATCAACACTATCTGTTCATTCCACGCGTTTTTGACGGACTCTTTAGGAATATCAGGGGGGGATAACGGCAAGACCAGCGGTTTGGCGGCGTATGGAGAAGTCCAGGATGAGCTGGGAAAAGAATATTCCGGGCTATTGGCGGTGCGGGAGAATGGCATTGATTTTGCGCGCAAGAGATATGGCATTACAGAGGTGAATCTTAAGAAAATCAGGCCTGATGAATATGAGACCGGAAAAATTTTCTATCACTTTCCCAGCGACACGAATTTACTCCGGTTGAGCTTGGGGTATCTGCAGAAAGATATCGCGGCCACCGGTGAGCATATCCTCCGCTCGACGTTTTTGGAGCTGGTCAAGCGGCTGCGGAAGGAAACAAGGTTGAACAAGATCGTCTTGAGCGGCGGGTTGTTTCAGAATGTTGCCTTGAATAATGCCATCCTTGAGTCCAAACTTTTCGACGAGATATTTATTCCGATGGGCCCATCGGACGCGGGGCTTTCGCTCGGACAGGCGCTGTACATTGACAGGAAGTTTGCTATAAGGAAAACCCAGCGGATGCTGACTCCCTATATTGGTCCTTCGTATAGTCAGAGCGAAATCCAGAAATTATTGGACCGCTTTCGGCTGAATTATTGTTTCGAAAGGGATGTCGCCAAGCGGGCGGCGGAATTGATCGCGCAGGGAAAGATTGTCGGATGGTTTCAGGGAAAAGGCGAATTTGGGCCGCGTTCGCTGGGCAACAGGTCCATTCTTGCCGATCCGCGCACGATGTCCTCCAAAACGCGCGTGAACCAATTCTTGAAAAAGCGGGACTGGTTCATGCCTTATGCCCCGTCGATTCAGGAAGAATATCTGGACGAATGGGTGGAGTTGCCCCAAAAGTCCCCGTACATGCAGATCGCGTTTACCGTGAAAAATAGCAAACGGCCTTTGATCCCGGCTGCTGTTCACGTGGACGGCACTTCCAGATTTCATGTGTTAAGCCGGGAGGACAATGAAAAATACTGGAACTTAATCGAGCATTTCAGGCGGATCACCGGGTTGCCGTTGGTGCTGAACACGAGTTTCAACAGGCATGGCATCGCGACGATTTCCACACCCCGCCAAGCGGTCGAACATTTGCTGGAAGGGTGCATGGATTATTTGGCGATTGACGATTTCCTGATCGATTTAACGGAAAATAGGATCGTCTCCGATTTGGTCATGGAAGAGAAGGACGAAGATGTGTTGCTTCGCGAAGATTGCATCGCGTGGTTGACAGATGTGTTTACACATGGAAGCCCACAGCAAATTACCGATTATCTGGGGCGGTTGTCTTCTTTTTTGGCGATTCCCGTGGGGCTCGAAGGCGAACATTTAAAAATCTCAGATTCGGGTGTGTTTAGCCTTGAAGACGGCCAGAGGGAATTGGTCCGCCGCGTTAACGCGGGAACTTGTCATCATGTTTGATAAACTTAAGCCACACCATTTGGGGTTTGTCGTACCGCTGGAAGAAAAGGCGGACATCGAGCGCAAACACGGCAAGAGTTTTGTATACGATGAAATTCAAAAGACGCATGTTTTGTTTGTTTTTGATAAAGACTTGGACATCTATTTAGAGTACATTTGCCGGGAAGGGTTGGTTGCGAATCAAAAGCGCGGCTTTGCCCATGTTTGTTACTGTGTCAAAGATAAAGCGGAATTGGAAAGGGTTCAGGTCTACATTGCGGATAAAAAATTGGGTTATGAGGTGACAAAGCTGGAGAAGTCAGGGTCAAAAGAGTGCGGATGGATTATTTTTTATTACATCAAGAATATCGGGGTCATTGAGTTGAATCTCGCGCAAGGATAAGGATGCTTAAGACGACAAAAGACAATTTGGTTGCTCACCTGCGCAATGATCTCGGCCTTAAAGAGAATGATCTTGTTTTTATGCATTCCGGCCTAGTGGAATTGGGGCGGCTGGAAAGGGGGCTGGAAACGATCACAGAGGCCTTTGCGGAAGTGTTGAGCGTAGGGCTCCTTGTTATCCCTTCCTTTACCTATAGCTGGTGCAACGGGACGGCTTATGATCCGAACGTCACCGAGTGCCCCGGCGGAATAGGGGCGTATTCAAAAAATGTCTGGAAAAGCAGGCAATTTGTCCGGTCAGGCAATCCGAACTTCGCCGTGGCAGCGCTGAAGAACGATAAGAATGCCAGGCTCATTGAGCAGATGTTTGATAACGGCCGGTTCTGTTTCGGAAAAAATTCCGTGTTTGACCATATGTATCGTTTTACTGCGCAACGCGATGGATATATTTTGCTTTTAGGCGGGGCCCACAATGATTTCGTGTTCCGCTGCACGTTTATCCATTATGTGGAAGAAAAAGTCAAAGTGCCCAGCCGGTATTTGAAAAAATTTTATAATCCAGACCAAAGCGGCGCATATGTCGAACAACTGTGTCGGTTTGTCTCAGAGGAGGAATACGAATCGGTCACTGGAAGCCTGAAATCAGGTTATAGTTTCCCCATCGAACAGGACTATACCCCGCTGGGGGAAGACTTACTTGCGAGCGGCTTTTTTGTCAGAAAACCGTTTGGATACGGGGCGTCTCGGACGGTCCCGTTAAAGGCGTTCTGCGATTTTTTAGAAGAAAAATTGATTGCCAATCCTGATTATTGTGTTAAAGGCAAGCGTCATGACAGCGACTGCGACACTCAACAAATGCCTAGACTGCGGTGATGGGCGGTTTGACTAGATCTGGCAGTTGGACCAGTTCCCGATTTTGTATCGGGCCGTCCGGCCGCGAAAAAGGATTCTGTCAAGAAATACCCCATAACAGCCATCATATCCCTTCGTTGTAGAAAAGTCGAGCCCGTCTTTGCCGGGCGCGACCGGATCTGGGCGGCCTGATCCGCGTAGGTCAGCTAGAGCAAAGTGGTTGCCGCAACCGTTGGCCACGCCAATAACGGCCCAGTCGATCACCTGCTTTGCAAATCCTTCGCCAGTCCACTTGAAGTAGTGGATCCCGAGCTCGCCACTCACCTGTATCATTGCCGCTCGCGCACAGGGGCGGCAGGGGCTGGTATTTCCCAGCGCGGGGGTGGATGAAGCATGTGTGGAGTGGGCGCAGGCGGCAGTGCGGCGGCGGTAATCCTGCTCTGCAGTAATGGCACACGCGGCGGAGCAAAGGTAGGCGTGGTGTAGCCGCTTGCAGAGTGCACCGAATGTTTAGGGATGCCAATGCTGGCGGTAGAAGTTATGAAATTCTGCTTGTTGCGCTGAGCGTACCTGTCGGAATTTCCAACTAGAGTGATTGTTGATCATTAAGTAATTGCGGGGTGGAAGTTAGAGCAGAATGGTGCTTGGCAAGTGCGGGCCCAGCGGTTACAATAGTATCTGGCTTGTAGGCTCAGATTTTGGAGGAATTTTGTGATATGGATGAAAACCGATGTCTAATTTGTCAGCATACAGTATTTGATGAGCTACTTCACCTGCCGCAGTTTCCCTTATTTTTTGGCGCAATCCCTCCAGAACATGTGCGCGAAGTAGAATGTTACCCATTGACTATCGGTATTTGTCATCAATGTAATTTAGTACAGCAGCTTAATCTTCTACCAGAGGCAGTCATCCGTCGGGTCTACAGTGCTGCCTACTATAGTTGTCCTTCGCCAGTGCTCAATGGAATGGGACGGAGTATGGTTGAGGAGTTTTACACTTTTTTTCGTAATTGCGATTTAAGGCCAGGACGAGTTTTGGAAATCGCCTGTTTCGACGGTTTTTTGCTTAAAAAGCTGCAGAATGATGGTTGGGAGGTTTATGGGTGTGATCCATCTCCCATGGCTCAAGTGGCCATGCAATATTTGGGAGAAACAGGATGTATACTGAATCAATATTTCACTCGCGATACGGTTTTTGATGGTTTGTTTGACGTTATAGTCTTTCGTAATCTTTTAGAACACATCTACGATTTACAAGGCTTCTTGGAAAGTGTATCAGCGAACTTGAAACCAAATGGACGAATATTTATTGATGTACCTAACTTGACGCATATACTTGGTTTGAACAGCTGGGGATCCTTTTTTCATCAGCATGTCTCTTATTTTTCTTCGGAATGCTTGGCTTTATTGTTGCGACAGCACCAATTTGAGGTAGAGGAGATTCATTCTGGACCAAGTTTGGTAGTTTCGGCGATCAAACGATCTTCAGAATTTCTACCCCTTGTACCTCCTAGAGATCGGCACTTGCGTAAGATACAGATCGAACAATTTCTAAATCAACGAGACTTAATCTCGCAACGCATTGCAAGTATCTTTAGTGATCCCAACTATCAGAAAATCGCAATTTTTGGTGCTAGCGTTCAAGCGACGTTAATGATTCAACTGCTTCCTCCAGAAGCTAAACGCAAAATTTACTATATCTTCGATAACGATACCTTAAAGCATGGTAAAGTGCTGTATGGATGTTCCATACCCATTAGTTCTCCATCTTTGGCGCACAAGGTCGAATGGGACGTAGTCCTGATTGCGACTCATCTGTTTCGACAGCCCATTACAGAGCAATTGCTCAGCTTGGGAATTGCTCCCGAAAAAATTGCAGTATGGGGGCTGCCTAGCACTGTTTCCGTTTGATTCTTGATGAGAACCAACTGGTATTAGTTTGAATGGACGGTCTTATTATTAAGGTGAAATGGCTTGAGCTATACCAAATGTGACTGAATAAATAACATTTGTCTACTCCAGGAAATGGGATGGAGAACACAAATGCTTTGGAGTGATGGAAATATGTTGATTAAAAAAGTACTGCTTATCGGCTCGCCACGTATGGCTCTAGATAGTTTGACGACTGACGCCAATATATCACACGAGGTCTATCCTCCTTTGGGCTTGATGTACTTGTCGGCAATGATCAAACGGGAATTAGTAGAAATTGACGTAGTCATCTACGATTTGCATCTGGAAAGTATCAAGGCGGCATATGCCGGACAATCTGTCGATTGGAGTAAAATGGTTACTTCACGGATTGATGAGTTTCAACCAGACTTGGTAGGACTGAGTACGATGTTTGGTGCGTCGTTTTCAATTGCAGAAAAGATTGGACAGGAAATTCGCCAAAAATACCCACAGATGGTTATTGTCAATGGGGGTGTCCATATCACAGGAATCATTAAAACCCGCGACAAAGAAAAGCTCAATTCGTTTTCAGATTTTACTTGCTTGAACGAAGCTGAGTCTCATTTTGTGGGTCTGATTCGTTATTTGAATCTACAACAAGATTTTCTCAAGGGGGTTTATGTACATAATCGAGTGTTGCTGCGGGATGCTGCCCATCTTTTGCCTGGGATCGAGACGGTGGAAGATGTTGATACATTGCCCATGCCTGATTTTGGAGCGGTCGATCTTCACAATTCTTACAAATACGGAATCTTATCGGGAGCTCAGACGATTCCTCGGGATAAGCCGTTAGCCACGCTCCTTACTGTCCGTGGTTGCATTGCGCGGTGTACTTTTTGTAGTGTTGTTAATTTTAATGGTGCCGGTGTACGGATGCATTCTTCTCAACGAGTATTAGAGGAAATTGATGTCCTCTACAATGAGCATGGAATCCGACACATCGATTTTGTAGACGATGACTTTACCCATAGCAAACAAAGAACTTTGGAAATAACCCAAGGTTTGATTGCCCGCAAATATGATCTTACTTGGTCTATTGGTAATGGAATTCGGTTAGGTAGTCTCACCGACGAACTTTTGCAAAAAATGGCAGAATCGGGATGCACGTATTTTTCCCTCGGAATAGAAAGCGGAGATCCTGAGATTTTAAAGAAAATTCGGAAACCTCTGACGTTGCCCATGTTGAGAAAGGGTATCGAACTGTTACAACGCCATCCTCAAATTTATTATCGAGCAAATTTCATTACGGGCTTCCCTGAGGAAACCATGGAACAATTGCAACGCACCTTTGATGTGGCAGCTACAATGCAGGCTGATTGGTGTTTGTTTTCCATGTGTAAACCATTGCCCGACACCGAGATGTATAATGATTTGCTGGAAAACAACTATGAAGGCGTTGGTAACAATAGTACCGCAAATGATTACAGCTTTCAGACTACTATGGGAATGCTGGCTAATGAAGAAGAAGGTAAACATATTTTTGACCTCACTTATTACTACAACCTTAAGATAAATTTTCGCGATAATCCCAATCTGCGAGGCCGTAATGTGGAGCGGGCGGTCAAGGATTTTGAACGCGTAACAAAGATTTCCCAAAATCATGCTTTCGCTTGGCATTGCTTAGATTTGGGATATCGTAAGCTTAATCGGCTGCAAGATGCTGAGTATGCTAGGCGAAATGTTCACAAAATTATCGAGAATGATCTATTTTGGCTTAAAAAGTTCGAAGAACTGGAAGTCTCCATTTCTAACTAAAGTATGCAATTTATTTGGGAGCGGACCACCACCCTACTAATACCATGGGGTGTTTCCTTCAAATGAACTTAACGGGGTCATGCAAGCAGGTATAAAAGTACCAATTATTTCTGGGCAAGTGTCCTTCTTCCGTTTGTCTGCAGTGGTACTACGAGTTACTTGGCTTCTTTAGTAGGTTGTTCAAGGTCTTGCGACAATTATAAGGTTTTGGTAGACATATGACTGTCATCGAATGTGAGAATAAATTCTGGAATGGCTACAGTTGGACTGATCAGTTCCAGCAGGCGCTTCAATTTAAAAACTCCATTGAGGCCGTACTGTTGGCTGATAAATTGATTGTTGAATTTCCAGTGGAAAAACTTCCTGGCAAATATATTTCTGTTTATCAGGATTATGGTGACCCCGACAATGAAGTATTGCTGGCTAGTGTCTCAAAGGATTGATTTGATATTTGAGCTTCAAGGTAAGGCTTCACACTTTATGTAAATGCGTTTGTATGAAATGAGTAATAGTTTTTGACAAGTGAGGTATTACAACTTCGTCTTGTGTTATTTGTTTTCTTTGGTGGTAGAAGTCCTGGGCTTTTCCGTTTCAAAATATTCGCCTCAGAAAACTATTAGGTAGGACCTAGTTATTCTATTGGGGACAATGTTTGGGGCGGGAAGAGGTTTGCTGCTCCTCAATTGATAATGAGCAGCGCTGCAGGTGTGCCGGGGACACACGCAAGCAGTAATTGCAAGTTGAAGCGGGCCGCGGTGTATGTACGCCGGCGGCCGGAACGGAGTGCGGCGCATCAAGTGGTGCGTGAGAATTTGGAGACGTGGCTGGCGAGCCAACAAATGCACCGGCAATCGCACCCGCACGCTCACCACCGGTGGAGGCGAATGCACAGCAGCTGATTGCTCCATAAGCAGTAGAGGCAATCCCCGAAATTGAGTTTGACCAGACGGCAAACCTAACAGCAGA
>SXGT01418464.1_pt1 | contig 13027 bp, 11 predicted proteins | sample 3176221 | NCBI WGS metagenome assembly SXGT01 (sample SAMN11356862, study PRJNA531348) | freshwater metagenome | isolation source: freshwater sample F1-120 | place: China: Fuxian Lake, Yuxi | collected 2017-12-25
CCACTGCGAGAAAGCGATTGCCGGCTTCCAAGCCTCAGCGTACAATCCCGCGCGCGGGCGCAAACCATAAATAGTGAGAATCACGATGTTCCATTTCACCAGGCCCCAGGCGCTGATCCTTGCGATGTCGGCGCTGCTGGCGGTTCGCTGCGCGAGCGATGTGGGCAGCGGCGAAGACGATCTGACCTCGGCGACCGGCTCGGAAAAGAAGGTGTCGTGGCAAGCCTTTGTGTATGTGCCGGTCGGCAGCGCGGACGCTGTCATCGCCAAGGCCATCCAGAAGCAAATCAAGTCGGCCATTGGCGCCTTCCGCGGCCCGGAAATCGGCATCCAGGACCGCGACGCCTTGAGCAACCTCAACCCGACCGGCTGGGTGCGCGAGGACGTGGACGTCATCGACGCCGCCAACCCAACGGCCAAAGCCAAGCTCACCCGCGTGCGGTATTCGTACAGCGACACCGCGATCGTGCGCAAAAAGAACACTGCGCCCGAACAGCAGATCCCGCTGTTGTTCGGTGACTACGTGGCCAAGATCGCTGCCATCAAGCCGCCTTGCAGCGACGACCAGAAGACCGAAGCCGACTCGATGTGGTACCACTACACGCCCCAGCTGGCCAGTTGCAAGAAGGCGTTTGCCGATGAGGTCGCCAAGATCAACGCCGCGAGCAAAGGCCTTGATCCGACGCGGCAAATCGCCAAGGTCGACGCCGAGCGCAACTTCGTGCTGGTGCGCGCCAAATTCACCGCCGTCAAGGCGCCGCCCGTCAAGTACCCCGAGTACGACAAACTGTGGGGCGCCGGAACTGACCGCACGATGCTCGTCGCGTACGCGTTTTTTGGCGTGGACAATGACGTGCAAGACCCCAGCGATGTCAGCGCAGTTGAGCACTTCCGCTTCCTGCGCACACTGCTGGCCAGGTACCCGACGATGAAGGTCACCAAGACCGAGCCACAGGCGCTGCTGCTCGACTTCGACCTCGCGGGCGGCAAGTACGTGGCGACGTTTGCGGAGGTGTGTAACTGGGTGGTGGACAATGGTGGCTTTCCGGCCGCAGCCAATAGCCAAGCGCTCAAGGACTCGCTGCGCAAGCAGGCCGTGCAGCACTGGGCCGAACGTTGGGTGTACTGGGAGCTACCCGTTACCGCCACCATTGCCGGCAAGCCGCGCAACATGACGCTGCAGCTGCGCAGCTACTGGGGCTACGAGGACGGCAAGCCCGAGTGGCGGCAGGCAGCGACTTGGCGCTATCTCGAGGCGTTCTGGCACGGCGACGTGTTCCTGTATCAGGGGCACAGTCACTTTGGCCACGGCCCACTGGAGCCGGTCAACTACGCGGCCAAGAACTTCCCGGATCGCTACCAGGTGATGCTGGTCAACTCGTGTGTCAGCTTCAACTACTACGACGTCGACTTTCTCAAGATGCACCCGGGCGGTACTAGCAAGCTCGACATTGTGGTCAACGGCCTGCCGGCGTTCTGGACCAAGATGGGCGAGTCGAGCGCGAACTACTTGATCGGGCTAACGGATGGCGCCGGAAAGTCTTGGGCTGATGTGCTGACGGGGATGATCGTCAAGCCGTCGTGGGCGCCCGCTGGCTACGATCCCTTGCGCGCGGTCAATGGCGAGTTGGATAACGTCTTCGATCCGAAGAAGACACCGATCAAGGTCGATCCCCGCTGAGCCGGCCCGTTCGGCTTGCGACAGATGAGCCGAGGTTGCCGCGACCTTCAGTGCCAAACCCGCTCGCCGCTGCATTGCAAACTAGTAGCGCCATTGCTAGGTTGCGGGTGCGCACGGGCGGCGTAGGCAGGCAGCGGTGGACGAACGACTGATTGCGTTTGCGGTTCCGGTGTTCTTCGCGGCGATGGCCGTCGAGTTTTTGTTGAATCGCCGCTACCTGCTGCGAACCGGCCAGCACAGTCCGACCGGCGGCGTGGGCGGCTACCGTTATGCCGACACGCTGTGCAACCTGTGCATGGGCATCGGTCAGCAGGCGCTTGACCCCCTGTTTCGCGCGCTGATGCTGGTCGCCTACGCGTGGGTGGGTGAGCACCTTGCACCTGTCCAGCTGTCGCCAACGGCGGCATCGACCTGGGTACTGGCGATTCTTGGCGTGGACTTCTGCTTCTACTGGTTCCACCGCTGGAGCCACCGCGTCAATGTCCTGTGGGCCGTGCACCACGTCCACCACAGCAGCGAGGAGTACAACCTGGCCGTGGCGCTGCGCCAGCCGTGGCTCGAAAAACTCGTCGACATCCCCTTTTATCTGCCGCTGGCGCTGATTGGCGTGCCGATGGAGGTCTACGCAGCCGCGTTCACGCTCAATCTGCTGTACCAGTTCTTCGTCCACACCCGCTGGGTACCTAAGCTTGGGTTTCTCGAGGGCATCCTGAGCACGCCCTCGAACCACCGTGTGCACCACGCGGTCAATCCAGCCTACATCGACAAGAACTACGGCGGGATTCTGATTGTGTACGACCGGATCTTCGGCACTTACACCGCCGAGGCCGAGACGCCGGTCTATGGCACCGTCAAGCCGCTGGGGTCGTACAGCCCGCCGTGGGCCAACCTGACGGTGTGGGCGCACTTGTGGCAGGCCAGTGGCCAGGCGGGCAAGCTGGCGGACAAGCTGTGGACGTGGCTGGGGCCGCCCGAATGGCGACCACAAGAACTCGGTGGTCGGGTGACCATTCCGCCGCCGCGCGATGGCGTTGCCTATGACCCGCCGGTGCCCGCCGCCAATCGGTGGCTGGTGCGCACGAGCTTTCTGTTGGTGACGGGCATGTTGATTGCGTTCTTGTGGACGCAGCGCGCAGCGGACCTGACGCAGCAGACCGTGTTCGGTGGCCTGTGCCTGCTCGCCTTGGGGGCGGTCGGCGGCGCGTTGGAAGGTCGGCAGTGGACACCGCTTGCCGCGGTGATGGGTTTTGCCGGGTTGTGCGTTGTCTGGCCATTGTGGGTGGGCTGGCCTGCTGCGGCGGTTGCCGCGCTGGCGCTCGCCACGTTGGCCGTTGCCGCGCTGGCAGTGCGGGCACGGGTCGGCACGGAGGTTCCAGCATGAACCCGCGGATGCGATGCATGGGGCTCATTTTGGCTCTCTGCCTCGCGCAAGCCTGCAGCGACGATACCGCCGCGCCGACTGTGGCCTTGGGCAGCGCCAACGGCGGCGGCACTGGGGGCTCGGTAGACGGTCTGGTGCTGGCCGATGGCGCTGTGGTCAAGCCCGATGGCGCTGGGGCCGAACTTGCGGTCGTCACCGACGTCGCCGATGGCGGTCCAGTGTTCCTCGAAGTGACCCTGCCAGAAACGGTGCTGCCGCCGCCCGACAGCGACGCCGCGCCGAGCGATCTGGATGCCGCCACCACCGACCTGGCCGATGACGGTGACACGGCCCCAACGGATGGGGCCACCTTGGACGGCTCAGAAAGTGGCGATGAGGACAAGGATGCGCCGCTTGCCGACGGCGACGCAACAGTGGCCGATGCCGACGTCGCCAATCCGGGCGACACCGTGTTGCAAGGCTGCGAATCTGCGAAAGACTGTCCGGCCGGCTGGCAGTGCGTCAAGACACCAGTTGGCAAAATCTGCGCCGAGCCCGCCTGCGTCCCAAAGAGCTTTGAGCTGTGCAACGGCGAAGACGACGACTGCAACGGCGACGTCGACGAGGGCACGCTGTGCAACGACGGCAACACCTGCACCACCGACTCGTGCGGCGGCAAGCTAGGCTGCAAGGTCGTGCTGGCGCCGCTTGGCGTCTTGTGCGACCTGGACGGCACGCCCTGCACCGCTGACGTCTGCGCGGCCGGACAATGCGCCGCCGGTCCGCCCAAAGACTGCAGCGACGGCAATCCGTGCACGATCGACAGCTGCTTGGCCGGCGCCTGTCAGCACAAGCCGCAGGGGCTGACGGTCTGCGACGACGGCAACCCCTGCACCGCCACCGACAAATGCACCGCCGGGGTTTGTCAGCCCGGGGCACCGGTCCCGTGCAATGACGGCAACCCCTGTACGGACGACGTGTGCTTTCCCAGCACCGGCAAGTGCTTGAGCGCCAACGCCCAAACTGGCATTCCGTGTAACGACGGCAACCTGTGCACGACGGCGGACACATGCGCGCTGGGCGCATGCTCTGGCAAGCCGGCCAACTGCGAAGACGGCAACCCGTGTACGGCGAGCACCTGCGACCCCAAAGGCGGCTGCGTCCACAGCCCGCTCGACGGCGCGCCTTGCAACGACAACAACGCCTGCACCAGTGCCGACGTCTGTAAGAAGGGCGTCTGCGGCGGCGGGCAACTGGCGTGCGACGATGCCAATCCCTGCACGCTCGACGGCTGTGCGGCGGGCGGTGGCTGTACCCACACAGCGATTGTCGGCGCCTGCAGCGATGGCAGCGTGTGCACGACCGGCGAAAAATGCGGCCCCGACGGCTGCAAAGGCGGCACGGTCCAGATCTGCAACGACGGCAACCCGTGCACCAACGACACCTGCGACCCGCAGAAGGGCTGCGCGTACGTCGCCAACAATGGCCCGTGCAATGACGGCAAGGCCTGCACGCTCAACGAGGTGTGCCAGGGCGGCAGCTGCGCCGCCAGCAAACTCTTGGACTGCAACGACAACGTCGCGTGCACCGCCGACGTATGCGACGGGGCGCTCGGCGGCTGCCTGCACACGCCCAAGGTCGAGGCCTGCGACGACGGCGACATCTGCACGGTCGACCAGTGCCTCACAGCCACCGGCTGCAAGCACACGACCATCGAAAAATGCTGCGGTGGCAAGCAGTGCGCTCCGACCGAGGTGTGCATCCAGTACCCCGATACCCTGATGCCGTTTTGCGCGAAACCCTGCCAAAGCGGCGCCGATTGCCCGACCTCGTGCTGCCACATGACCTTCAAAACCAAGCACTGCCTCGTTGCGCCGTACCTCGACCAGTGCTGCGGCACCCCGGAATACTGGCCAACGGACCCCAACCCCTATGGCTGCGGCGTGGGCGGCAAGGGCAAGTGCGTCAACTACCCCAACCCGCAACCGCCATATTACCCATCCAAAATCACCTATTGCACTACGCCTTGCACACAGAACAGCGACTGCCCCGGCTCGTGCTGCGGCCTGACCACCATGGGTAGCCAGCAGTGCGTCAACCCGGCCTACAAGGCGACGCTCTGCCCAAAAATGTAGCGCGCTTGCACGCTGCGCTCGGGTGGCCGACACTTGCCGCATGCACTGCCTCGCCCTCGCTGCCCCTGGAACCCTTGACCTCGTGGCGGCAGAGTGCCGCGATCTCGGCCTGCCGGTCACGATCGTCGACGCCGATGGCGTGCACCTTAACCTGGAGTGGAAGCAAGTCGCCCGCGCGCTGGTGCATTTGCGCATCGCCACGCGCCTGCTGCTGCACCTCGCCAACCACACGGCCGACAACGGCGATTCGCTGTATCGTGCGGCGCAGCGCATCGACTGGGCCGAGTGGCTGACCACCAAGTCGACGTTCGCGGTGTATGCGACCGGCGACACCGTTCCCGCGGGCGTCGGGGCCGATGGCAAACGGCATGCGGGCCTCGTGGACCTGCGCTTCGTGGGCTTGCGGGTCAAGGATGCCATTGCCGACGAGATGACCCGCAGGTTCGGACAGCGACCTGACGTCGACCGCGATGACCCGGTGGTGGCGCTGGTGCTGCGCGGCCGCCAGGGCCGCTGGGGCTTCTACCTCGATCTGTGTGATCCGCCGCTGGCCATGCGCGGTGTCTGCGAGGTCAAGGGGCCGGCGCCGCTGCGCGAAAACGTTGCGGCCGCCGTGGTGGACCTTTCGGGTTGGACCGGCAGCGGGCGCCTGCTGGATCCGATGTGTGGCTCGGGGACGCTCGTCGTCGAAGCCGCGTGCAAGGCGCTCGGCATCGCGCCCGGCTGCACGCGCACGTTTGCTTGCGAGCGCTGGCCGCAGCACGGCAAGGCATTGCGCAAGTGGCTCGACGCTGAGCGGGGTGCCGCGGTCGAGCGCGCCCGCAAGGCCATAGCGGAATCGCGGCTGGACATCGCAGCAAGTGATGTGGACCCGCACGCAGTTGCTGCTACGCGCGCCAATCTCGACAACGCCGGCCTGGCCGACGTCGTCAAAGTAGAGATCCGCGACGCGCGCGAGCTGCCGCCCCAGCCGGCGGGCACAGTCGTCGTCACCAACCCGCCCTACGGTGAGCGCATCGGTGGCGACGGCGTCGACAACCTGTACCGCGGCCTGGGTCACGCCTGGCGCGACAAGGGCATTGAGCGCGCCTACGTGTTGAGCGGCGCAGATAGCTTCGCAGGTGCGTTTGGCTGGCAGCAGGTCGGCCGGCACCACCTGAACAACGGTGGCCTCGACGTCGAATTGCTGGCGCTGCGGCCGTAGGCGGCAAAAGTGCAAGTGCTCCGGGCGCTCGCCATCCATGCAGTCTGGTGGACGTTTTCCGCGATCTGGACCGCGCTGATGGCGCTAACCATGGTGGCCACGCTGGGTCGCCGCAAGTCGACGCTCGGCGCCGCGATGATGCGCGGCTGGGGTCGCGTCACACTCGCCATTGCCGGTGTGCGCCTGGAATTGGACCCGGCGGTGGCTGCGGATTTACGGCTGCGGCGGGCGCGGGTGCTGGTGTTCAACCACACCTCGACGCTCGATCTTTTGGTTGGCAGCGCCATCATGCCGCCGGGCGGCGTCACCATCGCCAAGAAGGAGATGAAGCACGTGCCGATCATCGGCTGGGTGATGCGCGTGCTCGACATCCTATTCATCGATCGCGGCGACCACGCGGCGGCGACTGCCAGCCTGAATGCGGCGGCAGCGCGTATCGCGGCAGAAGACCTGACGATTGTCGCTGCGCCCGAAGGGACGCGCTCGAGCGACGGCTCGCTTGGACCGTTCAAGCTCGGGCCGTTCCATATGGCCGCGCAGGCCCGCGTGCCTGTGGTCGCGCTGCTGTGGGTGGGTTGCGCGCAGCTGTGGCCGCGATCGGCGTGGGTGCCGCGCAGCGGCGTGGTTCGCGTGCTGCCGGTCGGCGAATATGCGCCGGTTTCGGCCGGCGAAGTCCGCGTCCAAGCTGAAACGGTCCGCAATGCCCTACTGGCGGCACAGGCGCAGCACGGCAGTGCAGCATGATGGGCGCGCACAGGGTCTGAGCCCGGCTATGCGGCACAGCCAGGGTGCGTCCCAGACCGATCTGCGGTACAACGTGCGCCTGCCGCGACGCAGCTTGCGTCCGACCGCCCGCGCGAGACTGGCTTGAAGAAGTTCCTGATCGCCATTTTGGTGCTGTGCCTGTTGATTGGCGCGCTCTACGGCGCGTGGAAGTTGTTCGTCGAAGAGCCTCCCGACAAGGCCGTGTACCGCGCCGCGGCGGCGGCGATGCTGGGCGATCAAGAGGCGTTCCTCGACAACTTCACGACTGACTCGCGGCAGATGGTTGCGGCTGTACTGGCGCTGTCGCGCGGCGAGGACATGGCCAAGTCGTCCAAGCACCCGTACTTTTTTCTGGCGACCGAGAACGTGGTGGCCGTCGAGCGCGACGACGCCGAAAATGCCCGCGTCCGCGTGCGCCGCATGGGCGACGACAAGGGCGCCGGCTACGACATCCCAATGGTGCGCGGCTGCAACCCCAAGTACCTGATCCTTGAAAAGGTGTGCCTCGTACCGGTCTGGCTCATCGACGCCAAGAAGTTCGATGGCAAACAACTGAACCCCGCCAAGCCCAAGTAGCGCAGTCCGCGCCCGCATGGGTGCCCGGCCAGTGGCACCCACCCGCACGGCCGCCTCTGGAATCGACAGCGCCATGCCCGCTACCCCTCCCAAAGCCGCCCTGCCGCCGCCCTGGATCGACGAGCGGTCGGCGCGCGCGCAGATTGCTGAAGTTGCACGCGAAATCTACGGTCGCAAGCTATCCGGCGCTACCGATGGCAACTTGAGCGTGCGCGTCGGCGCCGATCGTGTGGTGACCACGCCAAGTGGCGTACACAAGGGTCGTCTGACGCCGGAGCGCATGGTGGTCGTCGACCTGCAGGGCAGGGTGGTCGGACGACCCGCGGCCGGAGCCGATGGCAAGGCGCTCAAGCCGTCGAGCGAATTGGCGCTCCACCTGGCCGCCTACCGCGCTCGACCCGACGTCGGCGCTGTCATCCATGCCCATCCACCCAACGCCATTGCCTACACGCTGGCCGGCGGACAGCTGAGCGAGACCCTGGTTAGCGAGGTCGTGTTTGCCTGCGGCCAGATCGCGACGGCCCCCTACACTACGCCGACCACGCAACAAGTTCCGGCCATGCTCGCTGAGTACCTGCGCTGCTACGACGTGGTGATGATGCTGCGCCACGGTTCAGTGACGGTGGGGCGCGACCTCGATAGCGCGCTCGCTCGGCTGGACGCCCTCGAACACACCGCTGGCATCTACTGCATGGTCCGCATGCTTGGTGGAGCCGCGCCGATTGCCCCTGCGGAAGTGGACCGCCTATTCGACCTGGCGCATCCGCAGCCGCCGCCCTACCGCACGCCGGGCACTGGCTGTCCGCCACCAGAAGCGCCCGCCGAAGCCGACGCCGCACTGGTCGCCGCTGTCTTGCGCGCCCTAGGTGCCCGATCGTGAGCAAGGCCTCGGCTGCCCAAACCGCACAGCGATCCGTACGCCTGGCGGCCTGGGGGCAGATCAGCTACCTCGAACCGGCCCACGGTGAGCCGCCGCTGCTCGTTGAGACGATCCACACCACCAGCGAACAAGCGGAGTGGGCGCTCGCGGTCGCCGACGGACGCATGCGCCTGCGTCACCCGGTTTTCGTGCCGGCTGTGCAAGTCGCGGCGGCAACGGAACCCGGTCGGGGTCGGGCGATTCGGGTCGAATTGCTGTCGCCGCGCGGCGCTGCGCTCACCGACGTACTGGAACGCGTCGGGCCGCTGACCGAACTCGCCATCGTCGCCTTGTTTCGCGACATCGTCGCGGCCTTGGCCGAAGCCCACACGCGCGGCATCATCATCGGCTACTTGGGCCCGGACCATCTGGTGCTGTGCCCGCCAGGCCAGGACGATCTGCCGCCTTTGCGCATCGCCCACGCCGGTCTGGGACCGCTCGTCGAGGCGGCGCGCGGCACGCCGCTCGGCATGGACGGCAGCGGCTTTGCGCAACTGCATACGCAGGCCGAGACCGTGGCACCCGAAGTGTTTGGCGGCACCCAGCTGAGCGCGGCATCGGACACCTATGCGCTGTGCGCTTGCATCGCTCGCTGTGCGCTCGGGCGGTTCGCCCACGCTGGCGACGGTCTCGGCGCAATCAAGGCACTGGCCCAGGCTGGCCTCTCGAACGAGGACAGCGAGGCCCTGATGGCTAGATTGCCGCGGCTGGCTGCCGCGGTTGGCAAGGGCCTCGCGCCGACTGCATGGGCGCGCGCGGGTGTGCTCGCCGAACTGCTGGACCAGTGCAACCGCATCGGCCAAGACCTGCCGCGCTTGGAGCTAGCCGACCGTCAGATCGTCGCACCGTGGCAGCGCGGATCGCCGTTGATGGCGATGGCGGCCTACGCCTCTGCCGCGATGTGGGCGGACCGTTGGCAGGCGATGGCCAGCGCCGGTACGCCGCTGCGCTTCGACGCGGTGCGCAGCGCTACCCAAAAACAGGCGGCCGCGCAGTTGGCCGAATTGCCCGCAGCCGACCAGGCCAAGGTCCAGGCCGCGCTGGAGCGGTTACAGGCCGAGCGGGTGCGCACCCAGCGCAAAAGCGGCGACGAACAGGCCCGGGGTGCGACGCGTCTGGCCGCTCTGCTGATTTTCGCACTGCTAGCGATCGCCATTGCCGCGATCTCGATGCGGCAGGCTGTGCGCATCGACGAGAACGCGCTGCCGGAATTTCATCGCCCTACGGGTCCCAAACCGCCGCCGCCGCCCCGGCCCAAGCCGATCGTGCTCGACCCCGAGGCGCCCAGGTGACCCCGCAACAGCTGGCAGTGCGCGCGGCGATCGGCCGTGCCGTGGCGCGCCTTGCCGCAGTGCCGGAACCCGCGGCGCTGCGCATTGTCGACTTGTTGGACCTGCCGCGCACGGTTGCGCCGCAGTGGCCATGGTGCGCCGACGAGGCGCTGTGCGCAGCCGCGCAGCTCGCATGCTACGAGGCGGCGTGCGAAACCCTGCTGCCCGCGCTTGCGCAGTGGGGACAGCTGAGCAACCACGGACCTGTTGCCGCTTTTGCCGGCCAGTGCGTCCGCAACGCATTGACGCAACTGCGCGAGTTGCCGCTGGTCTCCGCCGGCCGGGCGAACGCCGACGCGGTGGTCTGGCACTTGCTGACCGCCCACCAGTTCAAGTTCGCGGTCGCCGCAGATGCCCGTTTGGGTCCACTGGCGCTTGCGAGCTACGCCGCAGCTTTGCAGGTTGTGGTTGAGGTCTTGGGTCTGCCGCGTTCGCAGCCGGCGCCGCGCGTCCGGGACCTATCGGATCTGGTCGCCTTTGCGCTGACCGTGACGTGGCAGATCGCCGCTGCTGCGCGGATGACCCCGTGCGACGCCGAGTCGCAGTGCTGATCAGAACTTGGCGAGTTCTTTTTTGGCCGCTTCGACGAACCGCGCCTCTTGCTTGGACGCGCCCGCGGCCACCACATAGGCTTCAAACGCCGCCTTCGCACCCGGCTTGTCGCCCTTGTCGCGCAGCGCAAACCCTAGGTTGTACAACGCCGGCGTGTAGCGCGGCTTGAGTTCAAGCGCCTTGCGGTAGGCCGAGGCCTCCGCGTCCAAGTCTTTGAGTTTGTGTTGAATGACCCCGATGTTGTACCACGATCGGTGGTGCGCCGGATCCTTGGCCAGGCACATCTGATACGTCGAAATCGCGCGCCGCAGCCACTGGGTGCGCTCTGGTTCTTGGGATTTGTTGCCTTTGATCTGCTGGGCCTCGGCGAGATCGTAGTACGTCTCCGCGTTTTCCGGCTGCAGTTGCACGCACTTCTCAAAGCCGGCGATGGCGTCGTCGGTGCGTTCCATGGACAGCAGCAGCATCGCAAGATTGAGGTGGGCGTCGATCGCAGTCGGCTCGGCGACGATGGCCAGGTCATAATGCTTGAGCGCGTCGATCTGCCGGCCGAGGTCTTCGAACGCGACAGCGAGGTTGAAGTGGGCCTTGGCGTACGCCGGGTCGAGCTTGACGGCCTCCAAGTACGCCGAGGCCTCGCGGGCGAAATCGCGCTGGCGGCCGAACACGACGCCCAAGTTGAACCAGCACTCTTTGAGGTCCGGCTTGGCCTGGACGCAGAACTGAAATGCCTGCGACGCCTCTGGCAGTTTGCCGCTCTGCATCGCCTCCATGCCGTCGCGGAACCAGTCTTCGGCGGTCTTGCCATCGGCAGCCAACGCTGCGGTAGACATCAGGTAAACAGACAGGGCAGCGCTTGGGGTGGCAAGCCAGCTGGCGCGATTGGCGTACATCGAAGTGCTCCAGGTCAGAGGGTCAGACCGGCGGGCGCAGTTTGCGGCGGCGCGGTGAAATGTCAAACGCGGCCCGCTGGCCGGACATTCCAGCGCCGGGGCGCATCCGCAAACCTTTTCTGACCCTGACCCTGTTCCTGGGCCTGACCCTGCCCGCCGCCACAGTGGTAGCCCGACGAAAGGCTGACCCTGGCGGCGGCTGTCACTGAAACCCAGACGGCACCTGAGCTTGCGTGATCAGGATCGGTCAGCACTTAGCCTTCCGTGCGTCATCGGTCGCTGCGTATCACGCTTACGGCGGGCTTTCGCCAGGCCCAGGGTCAGCCGCCTTCGGCGGTCAGAGGCAGGGTCAGGCTCAGGTTCAGGACCAGCTACTGGCGAGCCCCTGGCAAGTCCCCCTCAGCCAGATTGCGCGCCCAGACGGCGCCGTCAGAGATACACCATTCGATGAGGACTAACCCGCCCCCTGATAGCAGGCTCTCCCCACCGGTTCAGAGGCAACCAACTGCGCAAAGCCTCATAAATCATAGGCCCCAGGACCTCACGTGTGCCGCGAGTCACCAGCCCTTGCCGCTTGACCAGTTCGGCGCGGTGCTTGCTCACCGCCACGCGGTCGCTGCCAGCGAAGATGATCGCGACCTTGACCTCGTGCCAGTCGCCATCCATGTGCAGCATGCTGCCGTCGACCATCACATAGACCGTTTCGTTCGGCGCCACGCGGCGAACGTCGGCAGCCTGTCCGCGCTCAATCAGCGACTCCGCCATAGCGCCGAACTGTTGGCAAACGCTGTGGACCTTGGTTCCGCTGACGTTGACCCCCGCCAGTTCCCGCAACAGCGTGCTCGATGCCGGCTCGTACGGCTCCACCGTTCCTGCGAATCCGACCTTGGCGGCCAGGGATTCGGTCATGCCATCGCGGTTGACACCCAAGGCGTCGCGCAGGACCAAGCAGCCTTTGTGGCAGTTCTCGCAAAAGAAGTACGGCGAGGGCACGTTGGCCGGTTCGCCGGTCAGCGTCGAGCGCAGGATGAAATCCCGGTTCTGCTTGAAAACCATAGGCTGCCGGCAATGGGCACATGCAGGCGGTTCTTCACGGTCAATGGACAGGCTTGCGCCCTCGCAAAGTGCGACCAGCAGGCCCTCGGAGGCCCGCAACATTTCCTCGCGGACGTCCGCGTCGGGGCTGCGCAGGTGTCCGCGTTGCTCCGTCCGTCGAGCGACATTTTGTAGAACACGATTAAACAGTTGCGGCGCGAGATTGGCAGCGGCGTCGACTTGCAGCAGGCTATTCATAGCGGCGGTACTCCTTGTCCACGGTGGACGGGTTGCTTCAAACCTGGAGTGTCGCCGTCTTTTGTATTTTCGAAAGGTTAGGTGCAATTGCCATGGGCGGTGGATTGCAAGCCTTTGATTCAAAAGGCAGGATCAGTTTGCGGATGCACCCTGGCGTTTTTGACGCTGCCGCTGCCGGTGGCGGTTCTGCTACCATCGCGGCCCGGAGGTGCGTCATGGCCAGGCTTGTGCAGTGTTCGACAGTGGTTGCAGTGGTCCTTGGGCTCGCCGGGTGCGTCTCGGGTTCCAGCGGCGGCGGCGGCGGCGGCGGCGCAGGCG
>SXGT01633611.1_pt1 | contig 13027 bp, 8 predicted proteins | sample 3176221 | NCBI WGS metagenome assembly SXGT01 (sample SAMN11356862, study PRJNA531348) | freshwater metagenome | isolation source: freshwater sample F1-120 | place: China: Fuxian Lake, Yuxi | collected 2017-12-25
GCTGGGCTACGCCGTGGCCCAGCTGCACGGCATCTACGTGCTGGCGCAGAACGCCCGCGGGCTGGTCCTGGTCGACATGCACGCCGCCCACGAACGGATCACCTACGAGCGGCTGAAGCGCCAGCGCGCGGAGGCCGGCGTGATCGCCCAGCGCCTGCTGGTCCCGGTCGCGGTCGAGCTGGGCCCGCGGCAGATGGCGGCGCTGGACGAGCACGGGCCGGCCATCGAAGCGCTCGGCTTCGAGCTGGCCGCGGCCAGCCGCAACCAGGTCCGGGTGCTGAAGCTGCCGAGCCTGCTGGCCGGCGGCGACGTCGCCGAGCTGGTGCAGCGCCTGCTCGGCGACCTGGCCGAGCACGGCGCCACCCGCCTGGGCGAGGAGGCCGAGGATGCGCTGCTGTCGACCATGGCCTGCCCCGGTTCGGTGCGCGCCAACCGCGCGCTCACCCTGGCGGAGATGAACGGCCTGCTGCGCGACATGGAGGCGACCGAGCGCTCGGGGCAGTGCAACCATGGCCGGCCGACCTGGGTCGAGATGGCGATCGCCGACCTCGACCGGCTGTTCATGCGCGGCCGTTGAAGCTGTTGGCGCGCGGCCGTCGTGCGCGCGCTTCATGGCACACTGCCGGCGCGGCCGATCCGCCGCACGACCCAGCCCGGTGCGCCGGGCCCGACCTGGAGCAACTGATGCGTGCACTGCTGTCGTCCCTGCTGTCGGTCGCGCTGGCCTCGACGACGGCGGTTCCCGCGTTCGCCGACGACGACTTCGCCGCGGAGCTGGCGCAGTGGCAGGCGCAGCGCGTGGCAAGCCTGACCCGCGAGGACGGCTGGGCCGCACTGGTCGCGCTGCACTGGCTGGACGATCGCCGTGCCACCGGCATCGGCTCGGATCCGGAGGCCGGGCTGCGGCTCGACAACCTGGCCCCGAACTGGGGCCGGGTCGAGCATGAAGCCGGGGGCTGGCGCCTGCACCTGGCCGACCCCGACGGCGTCGAGATCGACGGGGCCGCCGCGTCCGCCGCGCCGGTGGCGCTGGTCAGCGACCTGGAGGCCGGACGCCGGCAGGTGCCGGCCACCCGCGTGGTCGCCGGCAGCGTGCGGATGGCGCTGATCGAACGCGGCGGCCGTTACGCCCTGCGGGTCTGGGATGCGCAGGCCCCGGCCCGGGTCCGCTTCGCCGGGCTGGCGCACTTCCCGGCCGATCCGTCCTGGCGCATCGAGGCGACCTGGATCGCCCACGAGCCGGCGCGCAGCATCGACATCGCCACCGTGATCAACACCGTGGAGCCCAGCGCCAACCCGGGCGCGGTCGAATTCGAGCGCGACGGTCGTCGCCATCGCCTGGAGGTGCTGGCCGAACCCGGCGCCGAGCATCTGTTCCTGATCTTCGCCGACCGCAGCAACGGCCGCGCGACCTATGGGGCCGGCCGCTACCTCTACGCCGACCGTCCCGACGCCGATGGCCGCGTCGTGCTCGACTTCAACCGCGCCTACAACCCGCCGTGCGCATTCACGGCGCACGCCACCTGCCAGCTGCCGCCGCCGGAGAACCGCCTGGACCTGGCCGTCGAGGCGGGCGAGCTGCGCTACCGGGGGCCGGCCGGCAAGTGAGGCGGGGACGATGAACGCGCGCCTGGTCACCCTCGTCCTGCTCGCGCTGGCGCTGCTCGCGGTCGCCTGGGGCGGGCTGCGCCTGGTGCAGGAGCGCGGCGTGCTGAACGCGCCGTTCGATCCGGCCAGCGCCACCTTCACCGGCTCGGCGGCGTGCGAGGACTGCCATCGCGACCGCCACGAAAGCTGGTTCGCCACCTACCACCGCACCATGACCCAGGAGGCCGGCCCGGACAGCGTCCAGGGCGCCTTCGACGGCCAGACCCTGGACTACTGGGGCCTGCAGGTGCAGCCGGTGCAGGAGAACGGCCGGTACTTCTTCGACTACCGCGACCCCGACAGCGGCGCGCTGCTGAACCGGATGCCGATCGAGCGCACGGTCGGTTCGCACCGCTACCAGCAGTACCTGACCCGCCTGCCCGAGGACGGCACCTACGTCCGCCTGCACTACCTGTGGCACAACGCCGACCAGCGCTGGGTGCACATGAACGCCGCCTTCCTGGGCCCGGACGACCAGCACTTCGACGCCAATGTCGCGATCTGGAACCAGAACTGCATCTTCTGCCACAACACCGGTCCGCGGCCGGGGATCACCAATTACGACGACATGCAGCGCCGGGCCGCCGCCGGCGAGCCGGTCAACGTCGCCACCGACGCGCGCTTCGATTCCACCATCGCCGAGCTCGGCATTTCCTGTGAGACCTGCCACGGACCCGGCAGCGTCCACGTCGAGCGCGCGGAATCGACGCTCACCTCGCTGGCGATGCGCTTCAATGCCGGCCGCGACGCGAGCATCGTCAACCCCGAACGCCTGCCCGCCGACCGCAGCGCCCAGGTCTGCGGCCAGTGCCACGGCCAGCGCACGCCGAAGACGCCGGAGCTGATCCGCACCTGGGTGGAGACCGGCCCCACCTACCGCGCCGGCCAGCCGCTCGACGCGCATGTCGACATGGTCTGGCAGCACACGCGGGTACCGGTGCGCGGCCAGGAGGACCTGTTCGCGCTGCGCTTCTGGGCCGACGGCACGCCGCGGCTGAGCGCCTACGAATACCAGGGCTTGATGCTTTCGGCCTGCCACCAGGAGGCCGACCTGACCTGCATCGACTGCCACAGCATGCACGGCGGCGATCCGGCCGGGCAGATCGAGGAGCGCAACCGGGGCAACGCGCCCTGCCTGGCCTGCCATCAGCCGCTCGCGGGGCCCGAGGCCCTGGCCGAGCATTCCGGCCACGACCCGGAAGGCGAGGGCTCGCGCTGCTACAACTGCCACATGCCAGACCTCGTGTACGGGGTGATGGACATCCATCGCAGCCACCGCATCGAGGTGCCCGATCCGCTCGCCGACGCGGCGGCCGGCCGACCAAATGCGTGCCTGAACTGCCACCTGGACCAGACGCCGCTCTGGGCCGCCGGGGAAATCGGCGGGGACGCACCGCCGCCCGCCGCGCCGGAGCGCGCCGACGGCATGCCGGCGGACCTGGCCGAGGCCGGCGCCATCCTCGCCGGCGATCCGGTGCAGAAGGCCGTGCTGGCCTGGCGCGCCGGCCAGGACGGCGCCGCCGGCAGCGATCCGTATGCGCGCGCGTGGCTGGCGCCCTACCTGCTGGCGGCGATGGCCGACCGTTACCCGTCCAGTCGCCGCTTCGCCGCCCAGAGCCTGGCGAGGATCATCGGGCAGTGGCCGGCGTCCGAGCCGGTCCGGGCCCTGCAGGCCCGCCTGGCCGCCGTCGATTTCATGCGCGATCCCGACACCGCGGCGCCGGCGCTGGCGGCGCTGACGCAGGCCTGGCTGGCGCTCGACAAGTCCGCCTGGCCGTCGCCGCCCGCCGCCAGCGGACTCGGGCCGGACTATGCGTTCACGCCCGGCCTGCTGGAGCGGCTGCTGGCCACCGGCAGGCGCCAGGACAAGCTGATCTCGATCGGCGAATGAAGCGGGCGGCCCGCGCGAAGCGGGCGGTTGCGCGAAGGTCGATTTTGGGCTAAACGGACGGTGCGGTAGCGACGTGCGGCAACCGTCGCGCACCGTCAGCGACCTTCACGTTTGTCGATGCCGGCTTCACCCACCTCGCGAGGCCCCGCCATGACGCCCCACGCTCTTTGCAGCTCCCTGCTGTTGGCCACCGCCCTGGCCCTCGGCGCGGGCAGCGGCGCCGCGCGCGCCGCCGACCCGGCCACCGCCGCGGCCACCGATCGCACCTCCTACATCGTCGTGTTCGACGAACCCGGGCTGCTGTATTACGACGGCTCGGTAGCCGGACTGCGCGCCACCGCGCCGGCAGCGTCGGGGCAGACCAAGCTCGACGTCAACAGCGCCGCCAGCCAGGCCTACCGCGCGCACCTGGAGCAGGTCCAGCGGGCACGCATCGACGCCATCAAGTCGGCGATCCCGCGCGACCTCGGCGACATCTACCGCTACGACGTCGCGCTGACCGGCGTCGGCCTGCGCATCGACGCCGCCGAGGCGGCGGCGCTGGCCGGACTGCCCGGCATCAAGGCGGTGCATCGCTTCGGCGACCCCGAGCTCGACACCCGCCGCGGCCCCACCTTCATCGGCGCCGACCAGATCTGGAACGGGACCGCGGTTCCCGGCGGCGTCGGTTCGCGCGGCCAGGGCACCGTGATCGGCGTGATCGACAGCGGCACCAACCAGGCCCACCCGTCGTTCGGACCGCTGCCGGCCGAATGCGGCGCCAGCGCCGGCCAGCCCAAGACCACGGCGCTGACCTGCCTGGTCGGCGGCGTCTGCAACGCCGGCGTGCCCGGCGCCACCTGCGCGACCAACAACCCGGGCACGCCCGAGGACTGCAACGGCCACGGCTCGCACACCGCCAGCACCGCCGGCGGCAACACCCTGCTGACCACCGGCCCGGCGCCAGCCCCGGTCTACAACATCTCCGGCGTCGCGCCCTGCGCCAAGTTGATCAACTACAAGGTGTGCGAAGGCTCGACCTGCAACGGCGCGGCGATCGTCGCGTCGATCAACCAGGCCATCGCCGACGGCGTCGAGGCGATCAACTACTCGATCTCCGGAGGCGGCGGCAACGACGCCAGCGTCTGGGCCCTCGGCTCGTCCGACCGGCTGTTCCTGGACGCGCTGACGGCCGGGATCCTCGTCGCTGCCAGCGCCGGCAACACCCGCGCGGACAATCCGACGCCCGAGGGCGACGTCAGCCATCGCGGTCCATGGCTGACCAGCGTCGCCGCCAGCACCCACGACGCGGTGGCGGCGGCCGACGGCTCGCTGCAGGTGACCGGGCCGGGCACCGTCCCCGGCGCGCTGGCGGCACCGATCGTCCTCACCGCCAGCAGCGCGCCGCAGCAGATCGCGCCGGGCGCCGCCCTGCAGATCCGCCATTTCGCCGGCGCGCCCAATGGCTGCAACGCCGACCCGGCGTATCCCGCCAACTTCTTCGCCGGCGGCACGGCCCTGATCTCGCGCGGAGTGTGCCCGTTCGCCGAGAAGGCGACGAAGGCGCAGGCGGCCGGCGCCACCTCGGTGATCATCTACAACAACGCGGCCGGCGGCATCACCATGGCGGGAATGGAGGCGGTCACCATCCCGGCCTATTCCATCCTGCAGACCGAGGGCACGGCGATGGTCGCGTTTGCCGGGACGCTGGCCGGCGCGCCCATCCTGGCCACCGGGCAGCCGGCGCAGTTCCAGGGCGATGTCCTGGCCGGCTTCAGCCTGCGGGGTCCGATCACCCCCGTCCCCGCCGGCGCGCAGGGCGGCAACAACGCCTTCGACGTCACCAAACCGGACATCACGGCCCCGGGCGTGAGCATCTACGCCGTGATCAACACGCCGACCAACTACGGCAACCTGAGCGGCACCTCGATGTCCTCGCCGCACGTGGCCGGCGCCTACGCCCTGCTGCGCGCGGTCCAGCCGACCTGGACGGCCAGCGAGATCAAGTCGGCGCTGATGATGACCGCGTTCAACGGCGGCACCCGCGAGGACCGGACGACCGCCTGGACGCCGGACGACGTCGGCACCGGCCGCGCCGACCTGAGCCGCGCCGCCCGCGCCGGCCTGGTCATGGACGAGTCGGTGGCCAACTTCCTGGCGGCCGATCCGGCACTGGGTCCGGCGAACGTGCGGGCGCTCAACCTCGCCTCCATCCGCCACACCTCGTGCACGCCGTCGTGCACGTTCACCCGGACCGTCCGCAGCACGCTGGCGGCGTCGGCGCAGTGGCAGGTCGCCGTCACCAATCCGCCCGGCTTCCAGGTCGTGGTCTCGCCCTCGACGTTCACCATCGCCGCCGGCGCCACCCAGGTGCTGACGATCACCGCCACCGCATCCTTCGGCGCGCCCCCGAACCCGGTCGCGTTCGGCGACTTCGTGCTGAGCACGGTGACGCCGGGCCAGTCGCCCAACCAGCGGGTGACGGTGACCTTGCGCGGCGACATCGACGGGATCTTCCGCAACGGGTTCGAGCCCTAGCGGCCGGCGGGGGGAGGCCAACGTACCGGCCGCCCTCCTCGCCCGTCCGGCGCATGGCCGCACCGGAGGCGGCGGCGCGGGAACCCGGCGCCGCTGCCTGGGACCGGGCCAGCCCCGGCCTTCGGACCGGATCGACCCGTGTACCTGCCGACCGCGACCGGCCACGGAGGCGCGCGGCGCGGCGCCGCGGACGCCGACCCGGGCGCCGGCTTCGGCCCGATCCGCCCCGGCGGCGGGCCATGTTGCGATGCAGCATGCAATTCACGCGCGTCCTGGGTTAAAAGTGCTGGTCCCCGCTGACCTCCCCGTAACGGCCCTCTGGTCGTTCCTCCTCGCCAGACAAGGTGCACCCATGCGTTTGCGAAACCTGTTGAATCCTCTTGCTGTTGGTTCGCTGCTGCTCGCGACCGGACTGGCTTCGGCCAACCCGGAGGCCAGCGACCGCTATTTCGTCTACCTGCAGGACGCCGGTGCAGTTGCCTATGACGGCGGCATCGACGGACTGCGCGCCACTGCCACCCCGGAAGGCGCCCGGTTCGATGCCAAGCGCCCGGAAGTGGTGGCCTATCGCCAGCACCTGGCCAGCACCCAGGACCAGCTGGTCCGGCAGTTCGAGCAGACGCTGGGTCGCAACCTCGAGGTGCCCTACAAGTTCGACGTCCTGTTCAGCGCCATCGTCGCCGAGCTGAGCGCCGAGGAGGCCGCCACGCTGTCGCAGCATCCGCAGGTCCGCCGCGTCGAGCAGGTCCAGGACTACGAACTGGCGACCGACCGTGGCCCGACCTTCATCGGTGCCGACTCGATCTGGAACGGCACCAGCACCGCCACCGCCGGCTACCGCGGCAACGGCATCGTCATCGGCGTGCTCGACACCGGCACCAACCTGACCCACCCGTCGTTCGCCAACGACGCGTCCTGCGGCTTCTCCGCCGCGAACCCGAAGCTGGTTGCCGCCAAGAACTGCCTGGGCAGCGCCACGTGCGCCCTGGCCGACCCGGGCGACACCAATGGCCACGGCTCGCACACCGCCAGCACCGCCGGCGGCAACACCCACATCGCCACCGGCGGTGCCCTGGTCGGTACCGAGATCTCCGGCATCGCGCCCTGCGCCAAGCTGATCACCTACAAGGTCTGCGCCACCAGCAGCTGCGATGGCGCCGCGATCTCCGCCGCCATCCAGACCGCCCTGGTCGACCAGGTCGATGTCATCAACTACTCGATCTCCGGCGGCACCAGCCCCTGGGGCGATGCCGATCGCGGCTTCCTGGACCTGGTCAACGCGGGCACGTTCGTGGCCGCCTCGGCCGGCAACACCAACGCGACCATCACCAACCCGATCGGCCAGGTGAACCATCGCGGCCCGTGGGTCATGACCGTCGCCAACAGCACGCACGACCGCATCAGCAAGAACCGCATCGATGTCGCCGGCGGTCCGCAGGACGTCTATGGCCTCAAGAGCGCCGCCCCGATGGCCGCGACCATCAATGCGATGGCGGTGTCCTCGCAGTCGCTGGGCAACCTCGAGGGCTGCACCGCGGGCGGCGCGTTTCCGGCCGGCAGCATGACCGGCCGGGTCGCCCTGATCAGCCGCGGCACCTGTTCGTTCGAGGAAAAGATCGCCAATGCCGTGACCGCCGGCGCCATCGCCGTCCTGGTCCACAACAACAATGGCGGCCCGCCGATCCTGATGGGCGTCGGCGCGCAGACCACGGTGCCGTCCCTGATGATCGGCCAGGCCGCCGGCCTGGCGATCACCGCCCACTTGGGCACCACCCCGAACGCCATGCTCACCATCGACGCCACCACCGTGACCGCGTTCGACGCGGTCGCGGGCGATGTGCTCAACGCCGGCAGCCTGCGCGGGCCGATCGCCGGCGGCATCGAAGTCACCAAGCCGGACATCACCGCCCCGGGCACCAACATCATGGCGGCCGTGAGCGGCGGTCCGACCTCGTACAACTTCCTGAGCGGCACCTCGATGTCGGGCCCGCACGTGGCCGGCTCGGCTGCCCTGGTCATGGGCCTGCGTTCGACCTGGACCGTGCCGGAAGTGAAGTCGGCGATCATGCTGACCGCGGAGCCGGACGGCCTGAAGGACTTCACCAACGGCGTGCCCAACAACGGGCCGTGGGATGCCGATGACGTCGGCAGCGGCCGGGTCGACCTGACCAAGGCCGCGCGTTCGGGGCTGGTGCTGCACGAGACCTTCGCGAACTTCCTGGCCGCCAACGGCAACCCGGCGGCGCAGCGGGCGCTGAACCTGGCCAGCATGCGCAACAGCGCCTGCACCGCCGGCCAGTCCTGCGCCTGGACCCGCACGCTGCGCAATGCGATCAACGCGCCGAGCAACTGGACCGTCACGGTCGAGGACGGCCCGGCCATGGGCCTGACCGTTTCGCCGACGACGTTCTCGTTCACCGGCGTCGGCGTCCCGGGCTGGGATACCGTCCACGGCAACGGCTTCGAGACCCCCGTGGTGCCGGAGACGATCCAGCTGACCGTGACGGCCAATCCGGCCCTGCCGGCCTCGACCACCTGGCGCTTCGCCAAGGTCGTGCTGACCGAGAACGGCAGCCAGTCGCCGCCGCTGCGGATGACGGTCGCGGTTCGCGCCCAGTAGCCGACAGCCAACACCGGTTCGCAGCGAGGCGGGGTTTTCCCCGCCTCGCTGCGTTTCGGCTTCCGCGTTTTCGCCCACGCACTCAACGCTCCGGAGCTTTCGATGGCCGTGTTGGTGGCCCTGGACGCACCCGGCGACGACTGCTCGGTCGCCATCGCCCGCGATGGCGTCGAACTGGCCGTGCGTGCCGGCACCGGCCCGGGCCGGCCGGCCGAGCTGCTGCTCGAATGGCTGGGGCAGGCCATGGCCCAAGCCGGCATCGGCCCGGCCCAGGTCGACGCCGTGGCGGTGGCGGTGGGGCCGGGCGCGTTCACCGGCGTCCGGCTCGGCCTGGCCCTGGCCCAGGGCCTCGCCCTGGCCTGGGACCGACCGCTGCTGCCCGTTTCCAGCCTGGCCGCCCTGGCCATGGCGGCGCCACCCGGCGCGGCGTCGGTGCTGGCGGCGCTCGACGCCCGGATGGGCGAGGTCTATGGCGGCTGGTTCCGGCGCGGGCCGTCCGACGGGGTGCGGGCACTGGGACCGGAATGGCTGGCCGCCCCCGAGACAATCGAGCTTCCGGCCGACGTCCGCGACTGGGTCGGGGTCGGCTCGGCCTTCGAGCAGTACGGGGCGCGGATGGCGGATCGGCTGGGGGTGCCGGGACGCATCGTCAGCCCGGCGGACTCGGGCGCCCAGCGGATCGCGGCCCTGGCCGCTTCCCTCTGGCCCGCGGGAGCCATGCGGCCGGAGACGGTCGAGCCGGCCTACCTGCGCAACAAGGTGGCGCTCACCAGCCTCGAGCAGCAGGCGGCGCGGGCGCGCGGCTGAGCGCGCGCTGCGCGCGGCCGGCGCCCAGGCTCAGACCATGCAGGCGACCCCGGCCAGCGTGACCAGCACGCCGAGCACGCGCCGGCGACTGAGCGCTTCGCCCAGGAAGATCGCCGCGAACAGCACGATGAACACCGACGCGGTCTCGTTGAGAACCGAGGCGACCGATGCGTCGGTGTACTTGTAGCCGCCCAGCCACATCGCCATCGACAGGTACTGCCCGACCAGTGCGGCGACCACCAGCACGCCCCAGCGGGTCGGCTGGCCGGAGCCGCGCACGCCGGCCCGCAGCGCCGGCGACAGCGCGAGCAGCAGCAGCAGGCCGGCCATCGCGCCGGCGATGCGCAGCAGCACGATCCACCAGAACGGTTCGTCCTCGAGCACCTGCTTGACCATCACGATCGCCACCGCCATCAGGGCGACCGCCAGGGCGCCGGTCGCCAGGCCCCGGCGCAGCGCCGCCGGATCGACCTGGGCCAGCCGGTCGGGCGCGTTGACCAGGACCACGCCGGCCATGACCAGGGCAAAGCCCAGCCACTGCACCGGGCCGAGCTGCTCGCCCAGGAACATGACCGACAGCAGGATCACGAACGGGCTGAACAGGTTGCCGACGACGCCCATGCGCCCGGCCCCGAGGACATTGAGCGCCCGCAGGTACAAGGTGTCGGCCACCGCGATGCCGATCACCCCGCTGGCCAGGGCCAGCAGGATGCTGGCGCCGTCCAGCGCCGGCATCGGCAGTCGCTGCAGGCCCAGCGCCGGTGCCAGCGGCGAGGCCAGCACGGCCACGGTCGCGACCACCAGCGCGAGTACGATCAGGTTCTTGAGCAGGCACAGCTTCAGCGGCGGCAGCTGTTCGCCGAGCCGTTTGTAGATAATGACCCCCACCGCCCACGTCAGTGCGCAACCGAGCGACAGGGCTTCGCCAAGACCGATGACCATGACCGCGGCACGCTACCGGAACCCGGACCGCTCCACCATGGCCGGAACCCTCGGCCCTGGCGGCCGGCAGATGCACGTGCCGGTGCCGTCGCGCTGATGCGCATGCGCCTGCCCCGGCTGCGCCCCGACGGCGAGCCCGGCCCGCGCGGGCCGAACGAGCCGGAGCCCGGGCTCGGCGCGCGCCAGACCGATGTCATCCTGCGGGTACGCTTCGTGGTCGCGCTGGCCCGCAGCCTGCATCGCTACGGTACCCCGGCACCGCGCCTCGAGGAGGCGATCGACGCCGTCGCCGCCACCATCGGCCTGGTCTGCAACATCAATTCCAGTCCGACCTCGCTGGTGTTCTCGTTCCGCGAGCAGGGCGGTCCGGAGACCATGCTGAGCGAGCTGACCCGGGTCGTGCGGCTGGCCCCCGGCAGCCTCGACCTGCGCCGGCTCAGCCTGGCCGACGCCGTCGCCGAGGACGTCCTGGCCGGACGGCTCGACATCGACGCCGGCTACACCCGTCTGCTCGAGATCGAGGCCATGCCAGCGTCGGCGCCCGGCCTGGTGGTGTTCGCCTTCGGCCTGATCGCAGCCGCCTTGGCGGTGCTGCTCGAACGCGGCTGGGTCGATGTGGCGGCCGCCGGGGCCATCGGACTGGTGGTCGGGATCATCGCGCAGGTGTTCGGGCGCCGGCCCAACCTGGCCCCGTCGACCGAGGCCGTGTGCGCGGTCACGGCCACCCTGCTGGCCCATGCCTTCAGCAGCCTGGTGCATCCGTTGTCCGTGCAGACCGTGATCCTGGCCAGCCTGATCGTGCTGCTGCCGGGCATGATGTTGACCACGGCCATCAACGAACTGGCGACCCAGCACCTGGTGTCCGGCGTCGCGCGCCTGGCGGGCGCCTTCGCAGCGCTGCTCAAGCTCACCTTCGGCGTGGTCGCCGCCACCCAGATCGCCCAGCTGTTCGGCTGGACGGTGGTCGAATCCAGCGTCGGGCCCGTGCCCGCCTGGGTGCTGTGGCCGGCCCTGGTCGCCGCGGCGTTCGCCTTCGCGGTCAACTTCGGCGCCGACCGGCGCGACTACCCGCTGGTGATGGCGGCCGCGATCGGCAGCTACGTGATCGCCCGCTACGTCGGCCCGGGGGTCGGCAGCGGCGCCGGGGTGTTCGTCGCCGCCCTGGTCGCGTGCGCGGCCGGCAACCTTTATGCGCGCATCTGGCGGCGGCCAGGCGCGCTGATCCGGCTGCCGGGGATCATCCTGCTGGTGCCGGGCAGCGTCGGCTTCCGCAGCCTGACCCACGCCTTCGAGCGCGACGTCACGATGAGCCTGGACACCGGCTTCACCCTGCTGTCGATCCTGATCACCCTGGTCGCCGGCCTGCTGTTCGGCAACCTCCTGGTCCCCCCCCGCCGCAGCCTGTAGCCAGCGCAACCCCGCGTCGAAATGGATCGACGGGTCTGGCCGGTGAGCACCGCATCCAGCCGGACAACCGACCCCCGCGCAGCCCCAACGCGGGCCATGGATGGCCGGCGCCCAGTCCGGACCGCGTCCGGACCGGGCGAGTCGGAACGCCCCCAGGATGGGCGTGTTTCCGACCCTAGTTCTTGATCAGCAGGTCGGTGTCTTTCTTGCCCGAGTCCAGCAGCGCCTGGAACCAGCGCGGGCGCTTGCCCCGGCCGGTCCAGGTCTGGGCCGGGTCCTTGGGATTGCGGTATTTCGGCGGCACGGTGCCGCGCTTGCCGCCGGCGCGCTTGCCCTTGCCGAACAGCTCGTCGATCGAATAGCCCTTGCTGCGGGCGTAGGCGGCGACGTCGTCGCGGACCTTGCCCAGTTCCTCGCGGTGCAGCTCGGTCTTGCGGGACTGCGCCTGCATGATCAGGGCCTCCAGTTCGGCCTGGGACAGCTTGTTGATATCGACAGCCATGGGATCTCCTTATTGGCGGGCATTCGGACCGGGCGCTGCGGGGCAGGCCCAGGGCCAAGCGGAACATTTATTCGGAAGCCGGCGGAAAATGGTCCGGGGAAACGCGCTGAGGGGGTGGCCGCCAACGCGGCAGCAATTCAACCATAATGCGGGGGCAACAAAGTGTGAACCCGATCAAATACTGTCGGGTATTATCACGGCACTCCGCTTGAATATCGTCGCCGCCACCCGGCAGTCCGGCTCCGGCGGCACGGTGACGCCTCCGGAGGACGAACCCGGGCTCGCCCCGGCACCGATCGGCCGGAGGCAGGTTCGGTGCCGCCGCCGGCCCTGGATCCGCCGGCGCGGAGGACTCAGCCGCGGATGCGCGCCAGCAGGCTGGCCCGGTCGAGGGCCTCGTTCTCGCCGCCGCGGCGGTAGCGGTATTCGAAGGTGCCGGCCGCCAGCCCGCGCTCGGAGACCACGACCCGGTGCGGGATGCCGATCAGCTCCAGGTCGGCGAACATCGGCCCGGGGCGCAAACCGCGGTCGTCCAGGGCCACGGCCACGCCCAGCTCCGCCAGCTCCGCATGCAGCGACTCGGCGGCCGCGGCCACGGCCGGGTCGTTCTTGGGGTTGATCAGGCAGACCACGGCGTCCCAGGGCGCCCTCGGCTCCGGCCAGGCGATGCCGGCGGCGTCGTGGTTCTGCTCGA
>SXGT01146419.1_pt1 | contig 13026 bp, 12 predicted proteins | sample 3176221 | NCBI WGS metagenome assembly SXGT01 (sample SAMN11356862, study PRJNA531348) | freshwater metagenome | isolation source: freshwater sample F1-120 | place: China: Fuxian Lake, Yuxi | collected 2017-12-25
AGTAAGACCGTTTGCTCCTGACACTGTTATAGCCGTACTACTTGCATATGGGAAAATAGAGGCAGTGGAGGTGGTGGCGGTGAAGTATGAAGCGACAGCTTGACCTACGACGGAAAGCTTGGCGTATGGGGAGGTGGTGCCTATACCAAGATTTCCGTTTTTATCAAGCACCATTCGTATAGGAATGCCTGTTCCATCATTGGTCTGAAATTGAAGACCTCCAGCATTGTCTGCACCTTGCCTATAGGACCCGAGGGCGGCCACGGAGTTTGAAGTGCCATCACTATCTCTGCTCAAAAACTCAAGCAGAGAACCAAAACCGTCCGCCATAGTACTTGTGGTGTAGAGCTCAAGAGCTAAAGCAGTTCTAGCGAGAGCCGTTTCAGAAGTTATTCTTGTATTGACCTGCACTGGATAAGTGGAACTCACCACATTTAGAGGATAGCTCGATGTGGTGGTTCCAATCCCCACATTCCCACTAAACCATGCATTACCAGAAGATAATGCCGTAGTAGAAGCATATGGGAAAACAGAGGCAGTAGATGTGGTGGCAGTGAAGTATGCGGCGACGGCTTGACCTACGACAGAGAGTTTTGCATATGGAGATGATGTTCCGATGCCGACATTGCTCAATGCTAGAGAATAAATAGAGTTAGTATCAGGTGCTGTTGATGATGCCCAACCTAGACCACCACCAGATCCACCCGATGGCCATGTAGTCCTACATGTATCACCAGTTAGACAGAGTGTAGTAACAGAGAGTGCTGTCGTTGAAGCATATGGAAATGTTGAAGCTAGAGTAGTAGATGTCGCAGTGATGTATGCCACAGTAGGAGAGGTCGAAGATATGAATGCACCGGAATTATTTATTCCTATCCATCCCTGACCGAAAGCAGTCTGTCCGGTACCTCCAGATGTTACTGCTAGAGCAGAAGCAAGTGTAAGTACACCATCAGAACCGAATGTTGAAGTTGCTGTTGCACCAAAATATGCTCTATTGTGTACAGAAAATAGAGATGTCGAAGCATTATTAAACTGTTGTAAATTGGTAAAAGTATTTGCTGTATACGCTTTTGCTATTGTAGTTGAACCATGTATATATGCATTCACATTAGTGTTATCATAGGTGACGGCGGTGATATTGAGAGTTGATGTGGCGGTAGTTGCCCATCCACTGCCATTCCAATACAGAACATCTCCCCATGAATTACCTCCGGCATGCGGAACGGTTGTTGAACTTGATATATAAGAGGCGACTCTAGCGTTTGTAAAATAGAGATTTGAACCCTCAGCAAGATTATCAGTATCAAATGATGATAGATTTGAAATACTTGAACCTGAGCTTAGATTGGCAACTGCTTTTCCTATACTTATATATATAGTATCAACTTGTTTTGTTAGAAAGTCTCTTGTTATAAGATTGCTAGTATCTATAGTGTTTATATTATTTACTATGTGTTGTGGGTATTTATTTATTATCTTTTCTACGACTTTAGTCAAATTACCTTGATTATTTGATGCATTTGATAGAATTATAGGGTTATTTGATTCTATAGGTGAATTATATACTAAGTTATCACTTGAAAATTGATTGTCTACAATACCAAGGAATGTCCTTAATGAATTTCTAGCGAATACTTTTATACTATTCCATTTAGTCGAAATTATATTGCTAGTATTGATTATCTCGGCTAAAAGAAAGTCTGAAAAAGGAGAACTTATTGAATGAATTGAGTTTGCTAATATAAAAATATCATCAGATATTGGCGATAGGACTCTAGAAGCGATATTTAATATTTCTGATCCAGTAGAAGATACAACAGATACAACAGGAGAAGAAATGAAAGATATATTTGATGAAATCGGTGAAAGAATAGGAGTAAGTGTTGCTGAAATATGATCTAATGCATTATTTCCGATTCTTGCAACTTTTGGATTATTGTCTATGAATGAAGAAATGAATGCTGATGATAGAAATACAAATACTCCCAGAGCAAGGCTTTTTGATATTATATGATTTTCAAATAAATTTTTTACTGACGAGATGACCTTATTATCATTCATCATCTCGGATGAATTATCTTTACTGTAAATTGATTTTATTTCCCCACTTGAATCTGATTCTAATTTATTTTTAAAATCATTTCCCACCGCATCATTATCAAAATAATTACCCCACTCATCTATTCTTTTTATTACTGAAAAGTTAAATGGCTTTTTTGTATTTGATATTTGCTCTTCGGATATTTGTTCTTTTGGAATGAATTTACCCTGCTCAAAGCTATATTTGAGGCTTTTATTATTAGTTTTTTCTACTATTTCATCTTGTATACCATAAGCTTTTCCACCGATTATATCATCTTGAACACTCACTTTATCTACAACAGAAACTCTATCTGAACTCAACTTTTGAGATAAATTATCATAATGATTTTGAAGATTTTTTTGAGAATTTATTTTGTATTGAAGTAGAGAATTTTCTTCAACAAACCATGATCGAGAAATCATCTTTGAATCAATCTTTTTTCCTCTACATAACTGACCGATATAGTCTCCAGAATAGCTACTCAACTCGGCGGCACGGCTTGCCGAGATATAGGTTTTTCCTTCTATTATTATCTTATTTTGGGACATATTTATTTACTATAATTATACTTGATTATAGTCACTTTTTATACAAAAAATGTGGATAAGTCATGAAGATTTTCCAGTACTTTTTCAGTCAATTTTCTTATTCATTTTTGATCATTTTATGAAAGAATTCTAGTTAAAAAGACTGGGAATTTTTTATTGTAATTTCAAAAAACTTCTCGCCTCAAATTTGACTTATAGGGAATGAAAAATAATAATATTGATTACTTTCCCTTACCCATTTTCCCTTACCTACATAGTCTATCTATGTAAATTTATGCATGAGTGATTTACAAAATAATTCATAATGTGATTATCAGTACTTGATACATAAAATAAGAATACAATTTGGGCAACTTTATTCTATTTCTATAACCCTAATACTGTTGATAACTTATTACTATAACTTACTACTAATGTTATAATGTATAGTAAGGTTTAGTAATTAATATAAATGCTACAAAAATTATAAAATATATGGAAAATAAATATATAACAATAAAAAAGGCAGCAAACATTCTAGGAGTATCTGAGCTTACTCTTCGTAATTGGGACAATAATGGCAAGTTCCCTGCAGGCAGACATCCTATAAGCAATTATAGAGTCTACAAAGTAGAAGATATTGAAGAATTGTTAATGCAGATGGATGTGAGAGTTTCTGGACATAGAAGAACTAGAAATGAAGTCAAAAAGCTCATAGTCAATCATTTGACTGACTAGTAGATAAAGAAACACTTTTCTGGCTTGCGTAAAAAAAGTGCTTCCAACCACAAGATACGCGAACCGATTTTATCCAATTATTTTCAAAATAATTTTCTTAAGAAGTTCTGGATTCGCAGAACCTTTTGTTATTTTCATTCCCTGCCCTATTAGGAATTGCAATGACACTATCTTTCCTTTTTTATATTCATTAACCACATTTTTATTTTTCAAAATAATTTCCAAAACTATTTTCTCCAATTCCCCTTCATTACTTTTCTGAATTAGATTATTTTCCTCTGCAATGATTTCTGGATCTGCATCTTTTTTTACCATTATAGCGAGAATGTCTTTTGCACCTCTTGATGATACTTTATTTTCATATATCATACTCATAAGTTTTGAAAAGTTTTTTGTATTTATAGCATAAATATCTTTATTCTCTTTTTTTATTAATCCAAGATAATCGCTCAAAATGTAATTCACTGTCAACTTTATTATCTTTGAGTTTGTGTTTGGTATAGACATACTCCCGATCATCTTCTCGAAATACTCCCCCACCTCAGGCATGTCTATAAAAACTGAAACTTCTTTTTCTGTCATATTAAAATCTTTGACAAATCTCGCGCGCTTTACCCATGGCAACTCTGGCATCTCATGTGTGCTAACTTCTCTTTTGAATTCTTCCACTTCAGAGATTTGAAGTTTCGGAATATCCGGCTCTGGGAAATATCTATAATCATGTGAATTCTCTTTCAATCTCTGTGAGAAAGTTTTACCAGCATTTTCATCCCAACCTCTCGTTTCCTGCAATACCTTATTTTCATTTCTTATAAGTTTTATTTGTCTATCGATTTCATAAGTGATCGCCTTTTCCACCGATCTAAAAGAGTTCAAATTTTTTACTTCTGTTTTGGTACCGAACCTTTTTGCCTCCGTATCTATAGATGTAGCCACAGAGATATTTGCCTCTATACGCATTTCTCCCTTTTCTAGATTCGCCTCCCCTGCCCCGATAGAGCGTAATAGCAAAACCAACTCTTTTGCAAACTTTACCGCAGTTACCGCATCATGTATAACAGGTTCGGTTACAAGCTCCATAAGTGGCACTCCGGATCTATTGAAGTTTATTAAGCTTTTATCGTGTGTATCGTGAGTGGACTGGGCGGTGTCTTCCTCTAAGTGTATGCGAGTAAGCTTCACGTCAGCAAGCATTCCGCCTGAGACAAGGGGATGCTTGTACTGACTTATCTGATAACCTTTAGGGATATCTGGATAGAAGTAGTTTTTCCTATCCCATTCTGTAAAATCCGCAATCTTTCCTCCTACTGCATAACCTATTTTTAGCACATGTTTTATTGCTTCTTTATTCAAAACTGGCAGAGTACCAGGGTGTCCCATACAGATTGGGCATATATTCGTATTCGGCTTTGACTCATTTGTATCATTTTTGCAGGAGCAGAACATCTTTGACTTTGTCTTGAGTTCCGCATGTATCTCAAGCCCTATAGTTGCTATATAGTCATTCATGGGAATAATATATCATAGTTGAGATATAGGCGCATCATAATTTACCATAGCATGACATGCTTATGCTTAGGTTTTTTCGCTATCTTTTCTAAGTCTTTTTACTATTTCATCTGATACATCCTTTATCGCATTGTCGTCAAGCACAGTAATGGTCAGAATATCTTTGCTGTATTTTTGTAATTTCTTGATAGCTGACAATACAGTCTTGCTATCTGTCATATCTGTTTTTGTTAAAATAATTGTTTCTGGCTTTTCATCAAGTCCTTGTCCATATCTAGAAAGTTCATCACGAATAGTTCTATAAGTTTCTACAATGGCAGAATTTTCTAGAGAAATAAGATGCAGAATTCTATTTGTTCTTTTTATATGACGAAGGAATTTATGTCCTAATCCCTTTCCTTCGGATGCACCCTCTATAAGTCCTGGAATGTCAGCAAGTACGAAACCTCCCTTGAGAGCTCCGAGATTCGGCTCGAGAGTAGTGAACTGATAACTGCCTACTTTTGCCTCGGCATTTGTAAGGGCATTCAAGAGACTTGATTTGCCAGCATTTGGAAGTCCTACAAGTCCAGCATCGGCGACAAGCTCAAGTTCAATATGAAAATCTGCTTCTTCCCCCAACTTCCCAGGAGTAGACTGTTCCGGGCGAATATTCGTAGATGCTTTGAAATATTCATTACCGAGTCCTCCATTGCCACCTTTCAAAATCAAAATCTTCTCTCCTTCATTTATCAGATTATACTCTCGCTTTGTGCGACTATCTGTTATTACCGAGCCTATAGGTAAATCTATGATAATATCCGCCCCGCTTCTGCCATGCATGGTATTCTTCATTCCATCATCACCCTTTTTCGATTCTATTTCTTTCACATTTCTATAACGCTCAAGAATTCCAAGATCTCGAACAGCTCGTATATACACATCTCCACCCTTACCACCATTACCCCCCGATGGTCCAGCCATTTCCTTACCACGCTCATGCAGCCAGCGCACTACACCATCTCCGCCATTGCCAGCCTTTATATGAATAGTAATATCATCTATGAATGCCATGGTAGTACAGTACTATAGTCACATGCCTTGTGCAATCATCTATTGTATTTGTAAATTTCAAGAAGAGCGAATAGAAGTGCGACTATGAGAGGTCCTGCGATAAACCCTATAGGACCGAAGTATGCCAAACCTCCTATAACAGATAGGAGTATGAGAAATGGATGAATGTTGACACCCCTGTTTACAAGCATTGGACCGAGATAATTGTCCACAAGTCCCACAGCCAATATTCCCCAGATAAGCAAACCTATAGCGTATATATTGGTAGAAGTGAAGAATAAATAGAGTATCCCGGGAACTAGAATAAGCGATGTGCCGATACCTGGTATAAGAGCGGATATCACAGCGAAGCTTCCCCATAAAGCAGGGTTAGGAACTCCGAATATATAGAAACCTATACCTGTCAATATTCCCTGTATAAGACCGACAACAAGAGAACCCATAACCACAGATCTTATGGCTTGCTTCAATTTTGCAAATATTCTTTCGTCATAATTATCATTGAGCGGACTAACAGCGATAATCCCTTGCTTGAGATTTACCCCATCACGAAGCAAATAGAAAAGGGCAAAAAGCATAATAAATATCTGCATAGCAAATCTTGTAACGCTAGAGAATATAGTATCGAGATTGGCAAATGACCATTCTAGGAAATTCTGAACATAGGTAGTAACATTGAGAGAACTAAAATCATAAGATGGAAATACATTGAATAATCTATCTGACAATGATTGCGAGAAAGTATTTAGAGTTTCAATAATGGAATTCCTTGCGCTCTCATCAGTGAGACTATAGTATAGATGCTCGCTTTCCACATATATTTGCTTTGCCAAGAAAATAAGTGGAGTAATGACGAGAACCGCCACTATAAAAAGAGTGATGAATGTTGATAATGTGCTTTGCTGATTCCTTGCGGAGAATATACGCGATACCAGTCTATGTAATGGTCGAAATATCACCGAGAATACTATAGCAAGGAGCAGAGATGTGAGATATGGATAAAGTATAAGTAGAGTGAGAATGAAAACCCCCACAAGTATTGATATAAAGAAATAATATTGAGATTTATTTTCCATAATTTTATTATATAGAGGAATTATAGCACTAATGCGAAATCATATACAAATCCTGCCAATCTGTAGTGCCTACATATTCAGCTTCGCCACGAAGTATAGCTTCGAGAGGTCTGCAGGCAAAGCATCCTCTTTCACCATTTGGGCATAGAAACTCTTCCTTTTTTCTTATTTCCTTTACCTGTTTGGCTATTTTCATCACTTTATCATAGGATTCCTCAACACTAGGAAGCGCCATCTCTCTTGGCTTATCCTCCTTATCCAGATACCAATAGCTCGCCCCTGTCACCTTTCTTTTTTGTATTGCTTTTAAGAGTAATTGATAAATGGGTAATTGAAGTGAACCTTCATCCTCTTCGTTTTTGCCAGTTTTGAAATCAAGAATATTTAGACTATCGTCTTCTGGATTCCAGATAAGCCAGTCTATCTTGCCGCAGAGAATTATATTTTCTTCTTCTGATAGGAAATAATTCGGAGGCATGCCGTTCTTGCTTTCTGGAAGTTTTACAGTTTTCTGTAATAGTGGCTCCATATTATCCTTTACTCTCTGTATCATTTCTACTCCTCTTTCTTTTATTGCGTCTTCTTCTGCTTTATCTGTAAAACCACCTCTCTTACCCACGAATCTTTGCCAAGTCTTATCAAATTGTTCAAGTATCGGCACAGCAGATCTTTCTTCTGTTTTGTATTTTATCAAACCTTCTAAAACCTCATGCACTGCAGAGCCGAGAGACAGAGCAGGGCTTATTGTTCCGATTTTCTTTCCAGTCTTTGGATTTTTATATATATTTTTCAGATAATAAGCACGATGGCATTTCAGGAAATCTCCCATGGAAGAATGTGATACCCATATCGCGCTGTATTTATCTTTTTTCTGCAACAGTGACATTTTTCATTACTATGTTTTCTATCGGCTTATCCTGAGCATCAACTTTTACATTTGCTATTGCATCCACCACTTCCATTCCAGATATTACCCTGCCGAATATACTGTAATTATTTGGCAATGGAGTATCCTTATGCATTATGAAGAATTGACTGCCGTTAGTATTTGCTCCGGCATTTGCCATGGCTACCACCCCTCTCTTATATCCAGTTTTGTATGATTCTGTTACGGGATTGAGCTCATCTGCGAACTGATAGCCTGGTCCTCCTGTTCCGGTTCCTGTAGGATCGCCACCCTGTATCATGAAGCTTTTTATCACTCTATGGAATATAACACCGTTATAGAATTTTTTATTGGCAAGGGTGATGAAGTTCTCCACAGTCTTCGGCGCATCTGCATCATAGGTTTCAAACACTACTGTTCCCTTATTTGTCTCTATTGTTATGGTATGCATGAGGTTTTTATTTGTTTTTGTAATTTTTTCTTCTTTTTGTTCTACTTTTCTGTCTACTGCCGACAAGTCTGTGGACCTTGATCCTTTCTGCGGTATTTCTTTCGGCCACACTATCCATATAACTCCAGTAATGATAATAAGGGTGATTATTATATACGCTATTTTATTCATATTTTGTAGAAAACTATTTTTTATTTGATTTATAATTATTTTATTTTTAATTTCATAGATTATATAATTCTTTTGACTTTTGTACCACTTGCTCTGTTGTTTGTTCTGTATTCATATTGAGATTTGCGCCGGATGCCACTCTATGTCCTCCACCACCGAGTGATATGGCGAGCTTTGACACATCATATCTGTGAGCATCTCTTGTGCGAAAACTTATCTTTGATTTTCCTTTTTCTAGTTCAACGATAGTAGCGCTTATTTCCGTTCCTAAAACTGATTTTAATTTATTTGATATAAGACCTGTAGAAATATCTTCTTCTTTTATATTGTTTTTCATAATTTCATCATAGCCTACTGAAGCTATGGCAAGTTTCCCATCAAAAAACGTCTTTACCGATGAAAGTGCAATACCTTCGAATATCAGAGCCTCTTTTCTATCGCTATTATCCATTACAGCTATAATCTTCGAATAATCAGGCGCAAAGGTAACAAGTTCAGTTGCAACTTTGAATGTATTGAGTCTTGTATTCTCATATCTGAATCCTCCCGTATCAGTATATATTCCCATGAAAAGATTCAGTGCAATATCATGATCGATTTTTACCCCCATCTCTTTGAATAAATCAAAAAGTAGCTCGGCAGTTGCGGGATAGCTTGGGTCTATGAGATTTATCTTTGCGTATCCAGTATTACTACTGTGATGATCTATGACTATAGTCATCATAGTTTCCGAGAAAAAAACTTCTGTCTTTCTAGAAATCATACCGATAGAACCGCTATCAAGTATTATAAAAAGGTCAAATTCACCGGCGTTTATTTCTCCATAGCTTTTCTTGGTAATAGTCTCAACTCCCGGGAATTCAAAAGACTTCGGTATTTCATTGTCGCCCTGTATAAGAGTCACCTTTTTGCGAAGTTGCTCGAGGGCAAGCTTCATAGCAAGCGCAGAACCGACACTATCAGGATCTGGTGATGGATGGCAATGTAAAAGTATATTTTTTGCTTTTTGTATTTCTGCAGATATTATAGGGCTTGCTTCTTTTATTGATTTGAGTGTTTTATTTTCCATAAGGGGTATTTTAACATAAAAATACCCCCAAATCCTTAAAGAAGATGGGGGTGGTAAGGGAGGGCGTAAGCCATCCCAAGCAACCTGGTCGCTTTTGGTCAATCCGTTCCGATGTGGATCGATTCGCAGCAGTTGGTTGCCAATTCCACATTCGCAATGGTGGTGGAGATGCCGGCGATAACTGTGCCGGGCGGAGCGTGTGTCGGTTTCATGGGGTACCTTTCGTGGTTAGGGTTTCCAACAAGACCAGCATATACACTTACACCTAATTTACGTGAAGGAGAGCTGGCTAGAGAACATAATACACCCATTAAAATTTGATGCAAGTCAATTTGAAAAAGTTATCCACTTTTATACACTACACATTACTTAAATATAATTGGCAAATCTATTGATGCATCATTTTCAAGCAATCCTGATGGATTGTCTTTCTTTAGAATAAGAGTTCCCTTTGATCCCTTTATATAATTATTGAATTGTAATGTGCCAAGAAACGGTACAAATTCCTCCGTTGCCCATTTTCCTTGAGCGCTGACACTACCTGATGCTATGACATTACCATATGAGTCAATGAGTGATACCGGGAAGCTCCCTTCGAAAAACCATGCTCCACGAGCACGCCCGACAATACGAAGTGGTGAGGAGATTTGAGAATCCTTTATTGGTGATGTGAGCACTATCATATTTTCCACATCATTTGGCTTTATATAAATTCCATTTCTTGAATATTTATAATAAAAAAATATTGTAAGGAGAATAAGGATTAGGACAATCAATGATATAGTAATTCTTTTCATATTATTGTATTATGCATATTATATACTAAAATTTATTATATAGTACAATCAAAATTATTATGATAATAGTTATAAGCATTCTTGCATTCCTTTTCACCATTCTTGGCGGTTTATTTGCATTAAAATTCAAAGATAAACTTCATCTAATACTCGGTTTTAGCGCTGGGGCGGTTATCGGTGTTGCTTTCTTTGACCTTATTCCTGAGGCGATAGAGCTTGGCAGCGGCAAATACGAAATCTCAACCATTACTACAGTGACCGCTATTGGTTTTATTGTATACATGATACTAGATCGATTCATTATCCTTCATTCTCATCACGATGATAGTATCGATCACAATCATTCACATATGAATAGGGGTAAGCTCGGTGCATTGAGTCTTTCTATCCATAGCTTACTTGACGGTATCGCTATCGGTCTTGCCTTTCAGGTTTCCAGTGCTGTGGGACTTATCGTAACCTTTGCCGTTCTTACCCATGATTTTTCTGATGGAATAAATACCGTAAATATGATTTTAAAAAATAATGGAGAAAAGAAACAAGCTATGAAATGGCTTCTAACCGATGCCATAGCTCCTGTGATCGGTATTATCTCAACTCTTTTCTTTACCCTTTCTGAATCATCGCTTGGAATCATCCTCGCAATCTTTGCCGGATTCTTCCTCTATATCGGCGCCAGCGATCTTCTACCAGAAAGTCATCATAATCACCCTACGATATGGACAAGCTTTCTCACGGTTGTGGGCATGATAGTGATTTATACCGCAGTGAATCTTGCGGGGGTTTAATCTTGCGGGTGTTGACAGAGAGATTTGATTTGATAATATATATTCAACGAGGGTCCGCGACAAATTCACCGTATGGGGAGAGATCATGAAAATGGTCTAACGGCAACCCTGACCACCTGCTTTACGGCAGGTGGTTTCGTTTATATTTAATGTATTCATATAACTCTTTCGGAATACCTTCTGGTTTATCATAATAAAGTCGTATTAGTCCAGCCAGAGCATCCGCCAAACGGATCCCCGCTATCGACTGATCCTTAACTGTTCTGAGATTTTTAACCGGAATACCCCTATCGTTTAATGACTTTTTAATTTGTCTCTCGTACCATCTTGGCTGTTTCCCATCGATAAAGATCTTTTGAATATTACTTTCAGTTAATAGAATAACTATTGAATTATAAAGTTCGTCAGTAGGATTTACTGGATTTTTAATAACAGTGTATTTAAAGCTAAAAGCAAGCCTTGCGGCACGAATAATAAAATTCCTTCTTATTTTCCACCCCATCTTTGATCCAAAATCTGCCCAATGGAAATGGGAAATACCCAGATCTTTTTCAATTTTCTCAATACCGAGATTTAAAGATTCATCATTTTGAATACTTACATACACCAAAACAAATGTTGAATGCTTGGTGTCTTTATGTATTCCTGATTCGTCTATATAAATAATATTTTTATCCATCCCTTAACTCTAGCAAAACAGGTATGAAATCCTGATAAAATTTTGATAAAATCTAAATGAAATTTTTATCACTTTTTCATAAGTTGGGGATAACTTTATACCTCTTCCTTAAAGATACAGTTGAGATATAATAAGTACATGGAAAAACTTTATGAACTAATGCTAGATATTTGTGGACAATGTTATCAGATAAATAAAGCACTAAGAATTATTGGGGCCATCATAATAATACTTCTCATTGTAACTATTATTCACTTCTGGTAAGAAGTCTTCTTGACACTGTTATTAACTCCTGAAAAAGTGACTGAGATTATCCACAGGCATCTGATAGGTTATATATCTAGCGCAAGATATAATTAAAAAGCCACCTCCTATAAAACATGGGGTGGGCTTTTGGAAAAGAAGGAATTCGACCTACTTTTCCGACAGTGCTTCCTTATCGGAATGACTGTCTGTACAAAAAAGTCGTTTATGCTTTAACCATTGAAGCAGTAGAAGGCATAGCAGTGACAATCTGCTGTGCTTTTTGCTTGAATGGGTAGCAGACGGTTTTACCGTTCCTATTTACATAGCATTCAAGAATCACACAACCTCCTCTAATAAATGTTTCCATAAGTGGATAATTTATTAACTTTGTTTTGGAGCTTTTACATAGCCTATTATCTTTAGACCACCCAAAACAAAAAACTCATGTCCTCATTGTGAAGCACCAAGATATGACTTCTTTTACAAAATCGTACCTAAATGTTTGTTGAAGCATTAAAGGTTTTACCCTTGGACGCTCCACAATAAAAACGTGAGTTTAATTTATATTTAGTTTTTGATTTTATTAAAGTATCATATCCTAATGCTTCAACATACCAATTATACACTTTTAAACAAGTTATCAATAGCATTATATGTCAAAAACATTGTTACAAAACATAATTCAGAAAAAAGCAAGTTTCTTGTGTGCGTTGCACCAATATTAGTAACATCATATTTTTAGCTTCAATAATTAGACAAAGCAAAAAACAGCTCTCTTGAGCCGTCTTTTGCTTTTATTCATTTAATTTAATTAATACATCACCTCCTCATCATCAGTCTTTAGCGTAGCGATCATACTATGCTTTGGACTTCCTACGAAGCCTGAACCTGCAGGAATGAGACGACCGATGATGACATTTTCCATAAGTCCTACAAGATCATCTTCACTA
>SXGT01427514.1_pt1 | contig 13025 bp, 16 predicted proteins | sample 3176221 | NCBI WGS metagenome assembly SXGT01 (sample SAMN11356862, study PRJNA531348) | freshwater metagenome | isolation source: freshwater sample F1-120 | place: China: Fuxian Lake, Yuxi | collected 2017-12-25
CAGCCTTGAGCGCGAGGGCGTGCTTGTCGCTGGCGTTGTCTACAATGTCGTGCGCGATGACTTGTTTTGGGCCGAGAAAGGGGCCGGCGCTTACCTGAATGACCGGCGCCTGCGCGTCGCCGGCCGCAGCGATATGCGGGATGCGCTGTTCGCGACGGGTACGCCCTTCAACGGCAAACCCGGCCACGCCAAAGCGCTCGGCGAAATCGAGCGCGTCATTGCAAAGACCGCCGGCATCCGCCGCTTCGGTTCTGCGGCGCTCGATCTTGCTTACGTCGCGGCGGGGCGCTTTGACGGTTACTGGGAACGCGGCCTCAACGCTTGGGATATCGCCGCTGGCGCCGTGTTGGTGCGCGAGGCCGGCGGTATCGTCACGGAAATCGACGGCGAAGACTTTATGAAGACCGGTGCTGTCCTTGCGTCAAACCAAGCGCTCGCGCCGCAGCTTCAACAAACCGTGCGCGGCAGTTGATTGCGGCGCGCCGCTCATAGACACTAACCCCAACGCGCCCCCTTCCCGTGGGCCGGGGAGGATCATGCGTGACGCAAACGCAGACGGGCGAACGTAAAGTCACCAATCTCGACATTCTGACGTTTGCCTTGCCGGCGGCGCCGTTGCTTGCGCTCGGCCTGCCGACGATCATGTTCCTGCCGCAATACTTTATCCGCGATCTCGGCATCGAGGCGGGCGCGGCGATCTTCGTGCTAGCGCGCATCCTCGACGTCTTCATCGACCCCGCCATCGGCGGTTTGCAGGATCGCACGATAAGCAAATGGGGCCGCCGTCGCTTCTGGCTCGCCGTCTCGTGCCCAGTTCTGATGTTCTTTGTCTGGTGGGCCTTTCTTGGCCTCACCTCCACCTCCGGCGTGATCGCGGCGACGATCGTGGTGCTGGCGCTCTTCTCGGCCTTCGCGTCGATGATGATCGCGCACTTGGGTTGGGCCGGTGAACTCATACCCACCTATCACGGCCGCACCCGCGTACTTGGCATCGTGCAATTGGTCAGCCTCGTCGGCCAAGTCGGCGTGTTGGCGCTCGCCGCTTATGTGCAGACCCGACCCGGCGCCACCGAAGGCGATGTTGTGGCGGCGATGGGTTGGTTCCTGCTCATTGGCCTGCCGATCACGACTTTGATCGCGGTGATCTTCATTCCTGACCGACCGACGCCGCCACAAGCACATCTCAGCATCGTCAATTCGCTACGAGCCGTGTGGCACAATGCGTTCGCACGCCGCGTGCTCTTGGTCGATCTTCTCTTCGGCTTCTGCCAAGGCATCGCCGGCACCTTGTTTGTGTTTTACTTCCAGTTCGTGCTGGGCTTCACCACAACATCAAACGCCTTGCTCTTCATTTATTTCGTCGCGGGTCTCGTTGGCGTGCCGCTTTGGATGTGGGTTGGCCGGCGTTGGGGCAAGCACCGCGGTCTGCAGGCCGCGTTTGTTTACACAGCCGTCACCACACTGATGATCATCATCATGCCGGCCCGCAATTTTCCGTTGGTCGCGGTCGCAATGGGCGTCGCCGGGCTCGCACAAGGCGGCGGCATTCTACTGACGCGCGCGCTGATGGCCGATGTTGTTGATGCCGATGAACTCGAGACTGGCGCGCGCCGATCCGGCCTCTACTTCGGCCTCCTGCTAACGACATCAAAAATTGCGATTGTCGCCGGGCCGCTCGTGCTGGTGGTGCTACAACTCATGGGCTTCCAGGCTGGCCTCGGCGGCGCCAATTCTCCATCCATGCTCTTCGCGCTCGGCGCCGCCTTTATCGGCGGCCCGGCTTTGTTTGCATTTTGGGCCGCTTGGCTGCTGCGAGATTATCCGCTGGATGAAAAAGCCCAGGCCGAGCTTCACGCCGCCATCGAGGCGCGCCACGCCGCAAACAGCGAGAACACTTTGGGTCCGGTCACCAAATAGCGCTTCCACATCCGCGCCGGCTCGCTCAGCAATCGGTGCAGCCACTCCAAGCCAGCCGCGCGCATCCAGGTCGGCGCACGCTTAGCGCGGCCAGATACGAAATCGAGCGCCGCACCAACACACAGCCCCACGCCGCGCGCCTCAGGATGCTGGCTCAAAGCATAGGCAATGAGCTCCTGCTGCGGCGCGCCGACGCAAATGAACGTGAACCGCGATGGCTGCTGCGCCGCGAACGCCGCGGCAGCGACGATCGCCTCCGGCTTATTGCGCAGGCCCATCGGCGCCTTGTGCCAACGCACGTCGGTCAGGCCATAGCGATCCTTCAAGGCTTCGATCTGATCGCGATCGCCGCCGATAATGGTCACCGGCTCGTGACGATCGATCACCGCATCAAGCAGACGCTCCGCCAGATCGGCGCCTGTCGCCACCGGCAGCGCGAGCGCAACGCGCTTAGCCAACTTCTCCAGGATACGGCTGTCGTTCAGCAGCAGCCACGCGCGATCATAGAGCGCGCGCCGCGCCGGTTCGTTGGCAAGGCCTACAATATGGTCAACATTCGGCGTCGCCACGTACGCGAACGGCAGGTCGAGGCTGGCGCGAACCGCGACCGCATCCACCGCCGCATCCAAATCCAAACCGCTGAATTGAAGATCGAGAAACTCTATTGTGCGCGAAACTTGCGCGCTGCCGTCGAACGCCATGTCATTAACCCAAACGCTGCTTTAACGCCGTTTGAGCGCCCTATGCAGAAAGCGGGCCGGATGGATCGCGTCGCGCGCGAACTGCGGCAAGAGGCTTGGTTCTGCGAACATTTCCGCAGCGATTACTTCGCCAAGCAGCGGCGCCAGCGTAAATCCGCGCGCGCCTAAGCCGCCGATAACGTAAACGCCGGCATGCGCGGGCGGCGCCGAATCCGTCTCGATTTTGCGTCCATATGCGAGTGCTTCGTACTGGGCCAGCCACTTCTCAGCATCGGGCAGCAGCCCCGCTATCGGCGCCCGATCCGGCGTTGTCGCCCGCACACTGGCGCGCGAGCGCAGCGATTCAGCGTTAATGCTGGCGGCGAGTTCGGGCGCCAATAGCGCAAGCGCATCGAGGTTAAGTTGGCGCGATGTATCGTCAGCGACCACCTCGGAAAACGCCTCCAGCTTGTCAAAAGTGGCGCCGAACAAAACGCCGTCCTCATGCGGCGCTGCGTAATTGCCCCGCACCAGCGCGTGCGGAGGCGCCCGCCCCTCGCCCCACTCGATTTGACCGCGTGACAGCGCAATCGGAAGAAAAGCAGCGGGCGTAAACTGCGCCAACGCCGCGCCGCTCGCGATCACAACGGCGTCCGCTTTCAGCAACGCGCGTTGATCCGGCGCCCGCAGCAGCCAGCCGTCGCGGCCTGGTTCAAGCGCCTCGACAGGGGCTTCCCGCATGAGCCGGGCGCCGGCCAACAGCGCCTCGATAGCCGCACGCGCCCGCACCACGCCGGCGCGTGCATGCAGCGCCGCACCACTTGGCAGCGCGCGCATCCAATCTTCTGGCAATGGCGGATCGGCAAGCAGATCTGCCATCGCTTCGGCATCAGGACCGGCGCGTTGTTCAACGCCGCACGCATCAAACACACCGAGCGCTTCATACGCCGCAACAGCGTGAAGGTAGGTCGCGACATAGAACTCACGCAGCACGCCGCCACGATCGAGGCGCGGCATCACCAGAGCCGCCGGATTTCCGCTCGCCCCCGCGCCCAGCTCCCGCGCCGCTTCGAGCACAATCGTCTCGACACCGCGCCGCGTCAGCGCCTGGGCGACGCTGGCGCCCGCGATGCCAGCGCCCAGCACGGCGACGCGCTTCGGATGAGACGGTGCGTATGGATAAAGGCCCGCCACTGAGCCGCTGGTGTTCGCACCGGTGTAAACAGCCTCAAGCCGTTCGCGCTTGGCGCCGAAGCCCGGCTTTTTCTCAACGGCGAAGCCGGCGGCGCTCAATCCGCGCCGCACATCGCCCGCCACTGTGAAGCTCGCCAGCCTCGCCCCAGGTGCGCTCAGCCGCGCGACCTGCCGAAACGTCTCGGACGACCACATTTGTGGGTTACGCGCGGGCGCGAAGCCATCGAGAAACCAGGCGTCGAATCGCCCGCTCATTCCGGCCAGCACCGTCTCCGCTTCACCCACGTGCAGCGTCAAAGACAACCCATCGTCGGGAAACCACAGCCGTTGCGGCGCGTACGCGCGCACCGGCCAGCGTGACAGCAGCTTCTCCGCCAAGTCCCCCACTTCCGGGAACTGCGCTAGGGCGCGCGCGGCGTCGGCCTTTGCGAGAGGGTATGCCTCTATGCTTGAGATATGCAGTTGTGCATGGGGTGTTCGAGCCCGATTCCAGGCCCTCCACACCGCCAAAATGTTCAAACCCGTTCCAAAACCGAGCTCGCACAGGGCGAAACGATCCCTGTTCCACCAGCCTTCCGGCAAGCCAGTTCCTGCCAGGAACACGGCGTCACTTTCAGCCAAGCCGCCGCGACGGGAAAAATAAACATCATCGAACGCCGCCGCGCGGGGTGCGCTCGGATCGGACCAATCGAGGCTGGGCTCAGGCGGCAGGCGCGGCATCGCGGCACCCTATAACGCAAATGAGCCGCCCTTTCGGGCGGCCCATCGCGATTTCTACTACCGTAGTAAGATTACGGCGTGGTCGTCGTGGTCGTGGTCGTTTCGGTGGCCGGAGCAGCGGCCGGATCGGTCGGAGCAGCTTCGGTCGCTTCCGGAGCAGCTTCGGTGGTCGTCTCGGTCGTCGTCTCAGCAGCCGGCTCTTCCGTCACGGTCGTCGTTTGGCCGCAGGCCGCAACGCCGAAGGCGAGAACGGCAGCAGCAGCAGCGGCCATGCCCAACTTGAACTTCGTCATAGGTACTACCCCTCGTCTCAGCGTTAGGGTTTGCCCCCAACGCGGGAGGCGACTCCATGCCAAGGATTAACCCCGATGGCAAGCGTCGCATGCGCGCAGCCCAATGCAAATATGCATAGCTTGGCGCACGGAACTCAGGCCTTCTGTCAGCCCTCGGAGGCGAGTGCCAACGATTCCTCAAGCTGAGCGAAGGTCGGCTGCAGCACCGAAGGCACCGAACCGCGGCCAATCTCAACTGATACCTGCGCCGCGTTGCCATGCAGATGTGCGACCAAAACGTCGCGAATAATTTTGTAAAATTGCGCGTCGTGCTCGATCACCGAGTTCAGACGCGAGGCCATCGGGCCCACGATACCGTAAGCGAGGAACACGCCGAGGAACGTGCCGACCAGCGCCTTGCCGATCATCAAGCCTAGAATTTCCGGCGGCTCGTTGATCGCGCCCATCGTCTTCACGATGCCAAGCACGGCCGCGACGATACCGAGCGCCGGCAGGCCATCCGCCATCGTCTGCAGCGCATGCGCTGGATGCAATGCTTCGTGGTGGTGCTTTTCGATCTGCTTTTCCATGGCGTCCTCGACCTGGTGCGGGTCGTCGAGGTTCATGGTCATCATGCGCAGCGTGTCGCAGATGAAATCGACCACGAAGTGGTCTTTGCAGAGCTTCGGATACTTCTGAAAAATCGGGCTCTCATTGGGCTTTTCGATGTGCGCTTCGAGCGCCACCACGCCTTTGGTCTTCATCAGCTTGGTGAGCTGGAAGAGCAGCGCGAGCAGATCCGAATAATCTTTCTTGTTCCACTTCGGCCCGCTCATCACCATGGCGAAGCCGCCGACAACGCCTTTGAGGCCGTGCATGTCGTTGGAGATGATCAGCGCGCCGACAGCAGCGCCAAAGATCATCATGAACTCCATAGGCGCGGCTGCGATGATGACTTCGAAGTGGCCGCCGGCGAGCGCGAAGCCGCCGAACACCATGCCGAACACAACAAGGAGGCCGATAATTGGAAACATGGTTAGCGCGCGTTTACCTAGAGGCGTTCTGCCAAGTCCGCTTTAAACACGCCGCCGCTTAAGGAGCCGTTTCGCCTGTTAGGCTTTCAGCACTCTTTGCCAGTTTCCTTTTCGTCAACGCCTTCCCCGCAGCACCGCTTTAGGCGTAGGCAAGTCCCCGTTAACGCTCGTGCCCGACACCCAGCCACCCTCACCTGACGGCGTGCATGCCGACGCCCGCGCGCCAATCGGGCGCAACCGGCAATTCCGCCTGTTGTTTTTGTGCCTGCTGGTGATCGGCGCCGGCAATTCGATGTTGCTCGCGGTCGCGCCGCCTCTTGTGCGCCAGCTGGGCCTCAGCGATTCCAGCGTCGGCTGGATTTTTTCACTCTCGGCGCTGCTATGGGTGCTGATGAGCCCCGGCTGGGGCCGCGCTTCCGACCGCCACGGCCGCAAGCCGATCGCGGCACTGGGCCTTGCCGCCTACGCCGTCTCGATGGCGGCGTTCGGCGTCGTCGTCATGCTCGGCCAAGCCGAACTTATCACCGGCTTTTGGCTCTTCACCTGGCTGATGCTGGCGCGCGCCATCTTCGGCGCCTTCGGCTCCGCTTCATCGCCAGCCGCACAAGCCTACATCGCCGATCGCACCACGCGCTATGAACGCACCGAGCAGATCGCTGGCCTCACCGCGGCCTTCGCGCTCGGCCAAGCCTTTGGTCCCGCCATTTGCGCTGCGCTGGCGGCGCGTTTCGGCTTGGTGTTTCCGATCTGGCTCGTTGCGGTGCTCGCCGCGATCGCCGCGTTTGCGATCTGGCGTTATCTGCCCGAGAACACGCCGCCGAAGACCGAGCGCCCGAAGAGCGAGTGGCGCGCATCGCTGAAGCTCATCACTGACAAGCGCATCTCCGCTTATCTCCTGTACGGCTTCGCGCTCTCGGTCGTCGCCGGCGTGACGGTGCAAGTGTTCGGCCTCTTCACGATGGATCGGCTCGGCGTTGAAGGCCGCGAGGGCGCCGAACTCACCGCCGCCGGCTTCATGGTCAACGCGCTGGCGCTGCTGGCGACGCAGATGGCGATCCTGCCGCGTATCAAGCTTGGCTCGCGTGGACTGATGGCATGGGGCGCGGGCCTCCTCGCGCTCGGCGTCGCGATGCAGATCATCGCGCCAAGCCTGGGCGCCCTACTCGTTGCACAAGCCATTCAAGGCTTGGGCGCGGGCCTCGCACGCCCTGGCTTTACCGGCGGCGCATCCGTCGCTGTCGAACCGCACGAACAAGGCGCCGCCGCCGGCCTTGTTGTGGCCGTCAACGGCGCCGGCTTTGTGTTCTCACCGCTCGTTGGCGGCGTGGTGTACGAGACCGTCGGCATGAACGCGCCCTTGATCATCACAGTGGCGCTGCTCGTGGCAATGTTCGTGTTCGCACTCATCAGCCGGCGCCTACGCGCCGTGCGCGAGATCGAGCTGCCGCCCAGCGAGCCAACGACGCCTGCTTGACTCTGGATGACCAGCCCGCCGAAGCTCGTGCGTTGCTTGAGGAAAACATGCGCACGATCCTAACCATCGCCATCGCCGTCACAGCGCCTGTCGTGACCATGACAGCCCATGCACAAAGCGATCGCAGCGCAAGCGCGGAGGCAATCGTCAGCACGTGCCTCTCGCGCCTTCAGAACTTAAGCCCCCCCCAGACAACATGCGCCTGCATTGCTGGCGCTCTTTCCGACCGTACAACCGACCGACAGTTCGAAATCATGGGTCGCACTGTGCGGCACAGCGGCAATCAAGATGGCATGCGCACAGCGGTGCAGAGCCTCGTTCAAGAAGGCTACACAACCGAAGAAATCATGACGACCGGCGAGATGTTGAACGAGCTTATTGCCCCGGTTAGCGCCTCGTGCAGTGAGCGCTAGCCTGCGGCAGCCCGCGCCGCTTCCAGCACCACATCCGTCGCCCGCCCACGCACCGGCATTCCGCGCGAACGCTCGAATGCGCGGATCGCCTCGCGCGTACGCTCGCCGATCACTCCATCGGCCGTGCCGGCGCTATGGCCAAGCCGGTTCAACAGACGCTGCAACTCACGCACGCCGGTGCGGCCAAGGCCACGCGGCTCACGCGGCGCTTCCACGGCGACACCAGAGCGCGCGCGCACTTCATTCAGCAACGTCGCTGTCGGAAAGCCATCCGCCGGCAGATTTTCCGCCGCCTGAAACGCGCGCACGGCGCGGCGCGTGCCGCTGCCGAACAAGCCATCCGCCGGGCCAGCGTCATAGCCAAGCCCGTTCAGCAAGGTTTGCAGTTCGAGCGTTTGTTCGCGATTCAGCGATCCGATCTGGCGTGGCCAGGCGCGCACCAGCGTGCCCGATCCTCCGTCAATCGAACGGGCTAGCAAAGCCACAACCAGCGCGTAACGATCTGAATTATTGTAACGCCGGATCACTCCAAAATTGTGGTGCAGCAATAGCGCGGGCCCCTGCGCGCCCGCCGGCAAAAAGAGCTGCGCCTGCAAGCTTTCATTGCCCGCCCATGGGGCGCCATCGATCCGCGTCACGCCGCGCGCCGCCCAATCGGCGACCGTCCGCGCAGTGCCGTCCGCAAGCGCATAATCGAAATTGTTAGGCAGCCGCACTTCGTCAAACACCGGCTCGCCGCGCCGCCAGCCGCGATCGGCGAGATAGTTTGCGATCGATGCGGCTGTATCGCCGCGATTGTTCCAAATGTCGCGGTGACCGTCATTGTCCCAATCCACCGCCGTGGTGAGATAGACGTCCGGCATGAATTGCGGCTGGCCCAACGCGCCGGCCCACGACGAACGCAGTTCGCCCTGATCAGCGAGCCCGCGCTCGACCAATTCCGTGAGCGCCAGCAAGTATCCCTCAAACTGCGCCCGGCGGCGGCCTTCCCAAGCCAAAGTCGCCAGCGCCGTCTGCGGCGTCCAGTTCAGCGCCGCTTCGCCGTAATTGCTCTCCAGCCCCCAGATGCCAACGATGATGCCGCTCGGCACGCCATAGCGCTGCTCGACAGCTGTCAGCGTGTCGCCGATCGCATTTTTCAACGCACGCCCGTCATTGACGCGCCGCTCAGTCACCCGGTTGGTGATGTAATCCCAGACCGGGCTGACAAATTCTGGCTGCCGCTGGTCCAGCTCGATCACGCGGGGATCGGGCGTCACCCCACTCAGCAATCGTCCCAGCACCGCCGGGTCGCGCCCCTGCGCCACCGCCCGGCGGGCGAAATCGTCGCGCCAGGCGTCAAAGTCCTGGTTCCCTGACGTCTGGAAGCTCGGCGGGGGCGGCGTCTGCTGCGCAACAACGGTGGTCGGGCCGCAGGCAATCGCCAGCGAAACCGCCGCCGCCAGGAACATCGCTCGGGCCATCAAATACCTCTTCCTCATAGTCCCAGGAACGCCTCTAGGGTGCGTCGGGCGCCACACGCAATCTCCAGGCCCAGCTGCGGATTGACTTACGCCGGACCCACCCTTATTGACCCCGCTTCCAATTCGCCCGGACATTTCGGCCATGAAAGTTAAGTCGTCTCTCAAGTCCCTGAAGGCCCGTCACCGGGATTGCCGGGTCGTGCGTCGCAAGGGCCGGGTCGACGTGATCAACAAGGTCGATCCGCGTTATAAGGCGAAGCAGGGCTGAATTAGGCCCTAATCCAAGCCCATAGGCGCCCTGGCCCACTCGCGGGCACAGCAAAAATCGATTAGGATGAACGCGATTCAAATCGCGATGCGCCGCCTTGTTCTAGCTTTCGCAGCTGCCATCACGCTCGCCTCTTGCGGGGCGACCGAACGCGCCATGCGCGCCGATCCGGAACTCGACGCTTTGTTCGCGGAGCTTCAACAAGCGCCCAACGCCGCCGCCGCGACGCCGATCCAGGAGCAGATCATGGCCAAGTGGTCGGACTCCGGTTCGCCCACGGTGGATATCCTGCTCGAACGCGCCGCCGCCGCCGCCGCCGAAGGCGACGAGGAATTGGCCGAAGGTTTCCTCGATCAGGCCACGGCGCTGGCCCCGAACTTCGCCGAGCCATGGCGGCTCCGCGCCAACATCGCTTACGGCGCCGAAGACTATGCCGGCGCGATCGACGCTATCCAGGAAACGCTGAAGCGCGAGCCACGCCACTTCGGCGCCCTGGCGGGCCTTGGCCTCATCTACGAAGAAATTGGCCAGCAAGCCGCAGCACTGGAAGGGTATCGCGCCGCGCTCGTCGTCCACCCGCATTACGAAGTCGCGCTTCAAGGTGTGCGTCGGCTCGAACCACGTGTCGACGGTCGCGACGCATGATCGCTTGGCTCGTCGTCGCCGCGCTCGCGGCGGCGCTGGCGATCTGGGCGCTCGCCGCAAATGCCGCGCGCTATACGCGCGAAATCGAAGCGCGCTTTCCCCCTTTGGGTCGCTTCATCGAGGCTGAAGGCGCGCGCATCCACGTGCGCGAAACCGGCCCTGAACACGGCCCGCGTTTGCTGCTGGTCCATGGCGCGAGCGCCAACCACATCGAGCTTTGGGGGCCTTTGGCGGAAGAGTTTTCGCCGCTCCATCGCGTCATCGCTTACGACCGCCCAGGCATGGGCCATTCCACGCGCCCACGTCGCAACGCGCATTCGCTAGCGCTGCAGGCGCGTGTCGCGGCGCGTGTGCTTGAGCAAAGCGGCGGCCCCGCTCTCATCGTCGCGCACTCGTTCGGCGCCGCCGTCGCCCTGCGCGTTGCGCTTGATCATCCGCGCCTTGTCACCGGCCTCGTGCTGATCGCTCCCGCCAGCCATCCCTATCCGCACAAGCCTGCATGGTGGGCGCGCGCTTCCGCGTCACCAATCATCGGCCCGTTCTTCAATCTCTTGATCCCGTGGCTCGGCCCGATGCGCGGCGCGGGCGCCGCCGCCAACAATTTTTGGCCGCAACCGATTCCTGTGAACTATCTTGAGCAGGCAGGCGTGCCGCTGATTTTCCGACCGCGCGCATTCAAGGCCAGCGCTTGCGATGTCGTCGCCAGCAACAAAGAATTCGCCGCCCAGCAGCCGCGCTACGGCGATTTACTCACACCCGCCGTCATCATCACTGCGGAGAAGGACAAAATTGTTTCCCCAAAGCGTCACGCCCGCGCCCTTGCCTCGGATTTGCCAGCCGCGGAACTCGTGATTGCACCTGACGCCGGCCACATGCCGCACCGCCTGAGGACAGATCTCGTCATCACCGCGATTCGGCGTGTCAACGAGATGACGTCCGCAGCGGCGGCGGACTAACCTTTCTCAACGATTCGATTCGCGAAACGATTTGAGGATGGGCGCCATGCCGGACTTTGGTGGGACAGATACAGTCACTGCGGTGCAGTCGCTGACGCAGACGACGCAAGAGAAGCTCCGCCAGATCGTGGCGCGCATCGAACGGCTCGAAGAAGAAAAGAAATCAATCTCCGACGACGTCAAGGAGACGTACGCTGAAGCGAAGTCCTTTGGCCTCGATCCGAAGGTGCTCCGCCAAGTGATCCGCATCCGTAAGCAGGACCGCCAGGAGCGCGAAGAGCAAGAGCAAGTGCGCGATCTCTATCTGCACGCACTGGGCGAGATCTGAACTACGCCGATATCTTTCCGCCGCGTCCGCGCTCGGCGCTCAGCGTCGATTACGCGGTGCGGCGCAGCACCATGGACACGTTTGGCGGACACGAGGCACTTCTCGACCTCTTCCTGTCGCGACTGCGTGGTTTTCTCGCGCCTTACGGCTTTGAAGTCGGCGGCAACGACCTGATGGCCGTGGCTTGCCGCCCCGCAGGCGAACGCACCCAGATGTTCGTCTTGAGCTACGGCTCTTACCGCGACCCAGGCACAGTCAATGTCAGATTTGGGTTTGAGGCGTATGACACGTCGCGGAGTATCATACCTGTCGTCGGTCACGATCAGCTCCCGCCCGGCGACGAGTTCGGCGAAATCTTCGCCAAAGTGCGGGATTTGATCTACGACTGGCCAGAGGTGCAAGCACCCGAGGCCTGACAATGCCGCGCGAAGTCGATCGCAAACAGACGCGCAAAGCGCTGCGGATCATCCGCAAGCTCGCCGCCAAAGGCAGCGCGCCCGAGACGATCGATCCCGAAACCGGCGAAGTGAAACCCGGCTCAGCGGAGGTCGATTATTCGCAATGGGAAAACGAGTTTCTCACCGAGGTCGATAAACGACTCGAGAAATACGGCTCCGCCTTCAACGACCTCAGCAAGGGCCGCAAGGACGACGCGCTCTCCAACTTGCAAACCGTCAAACTGAAAGAGATCGCCGCCAAAGCCCGCGGCAAACCGCGCAAAGGCCTCACCACCAAAAAGGCCATGGGCTGGAAAAACCGCCCGCCGCCACGTCAGCGGGATGAGGACTAAACTCGGACAGGCGACACAAGTCTGGACCGCCGGCGCCCTCGCGGGATCGTGAGGACTAGGTCACGCGCCAGATGATAGCGTCGTCTGATGCTGTCACGCAGCGCCAAGCTCGCCTTCGTCGCCGCCTGCGCCTGCAATTTGGCGTTCTCGGTGATGAGCGCTTACGCGTTCGAGACCGTCAGCTACCCAGCTTTCATTGGCGGCGGCCTCGCGTTCGTTGTCGCTGCCGCACTCGCGCTCATGGTGCTCCGCGACTCGGACGGTCTCGATCGCACCTGGATCAAGGCCGCCCTCGTCTTTCTTGCGCTCGGCCCGGTGGCATTCTGGACTCTGGAGATGCCGGCGACCGCGGAGGTGATCTGCATCGACCGGTGCTACGGCGTTCAAACGGAGGCGATAATAGAGCGCGCCCTCGCTGACGTTGCGCAAAGCAGGATCGCGATGGTCGCGGCTGCAAGCGCGGCGGTCGTCTGCGCGGTGCGTGCGATAGCTGTGATGCGGGATGAGTTCGCTGTCTAAGCGGCGATCCAATCAAACCGCAGGATCGCAATCGCAACGAGAAAGTTGATCAACGCCGCGCCCCAGAGCAGCGTGCGGAACGGTTGCTTCTTCGTTTTGTGACGAAAGACCTGTTGCCCGATCAGCGCGCCAAGCGCGCCACCGAATAATGCGAGCGCCAACAGCGTGCGCTCAGCGATGCGTGACGCATGCGGACGCGTCGACTGGCGCTTATCCCAGCCGAACGCGAGAAACGCGATGACGTTGATGCCGATCAAAACCAGCAACACCGTCATCGCTTAATCCCTCAGTTCTCGCCGACGGCCCGCTCTTCGAGCCCGTACTCGCGCAGCTTGCGATAGAGCGTCGAGCG
>SXGT01577124.1_pt1 | contig 13025 bp, 6 predicted proteins | sample 3176221 | NCBI WGS metagenome assembly SXGT01 (sample SAMN11356862, study PRJNA531348) | freshwater metagenome | isolation source: freshwater sample F1-120 | place: China: Fuxian Lake, Yuxi | collected 2017-12-25
CTGCTCGCCGGTGATGATTCCGCTGATGCGGCCCGCGGCGTTGAAGAAGGCCGCTTGAATCGTTGCGTCCACGCTGGGACCAAAGAAGCGCACGTCCACGTTGTAGCTGGTTTGCACGCTCGCCGTTGCCTGTGCCGTGAACGTGCCGGCGGTGGCGGTCAGCGACTGAGCCGTTGCGATCTTTCCCAGTGTCCACACCGGCGCGTTGGCGATTCCCGATGCGTTTGTGGTCACGGCGGCGCTGCTCGCAATCGACCCGCCGCCCGCCGTGACGGCGAACGTCACGGAGACGTTCGGCACACCGTTGCTGAATCGGTCGGCGACCTTGAATGCCACCGGAACAGCCCCTGTGCCGGCTGCCGGCGCGGATTGGCTGTTACCCGACGCCACAGTGATCTGCGACGGTACATCAGCCGTGCCCGTGGCGCTCAGGACGAGTGGAGTCGATAGCCCGCTGACGGTGACCGTGACCTGATTGGCGCCCGCCGTTTGTCCGAGTGTCCAGGTTCCGACAGAGGTTCCCGCGGCATTGGACGATGTCGGCGCGCCGGTCAGCGTACCACCGCCACCCGTCACGACCACACTCACACCGACGCCCCCCATCCCGTTGCCGTTTGCGTCCCGGACCACAAACGTCGGCGCGGAAGTCAGCACCGCACCCACGGTTCCGCTGATCGCCGCCGTGGAGCCCGCGGCGACGCTGGCCGGCGGCGGCGGCGCGGTGGAATCCTTGCCGCATGCGGCGACGATCGCGAGGAGTGAGAGCGCAACTGCCGCGGACCGATAACGCTGGAGTGAAGTCGTCACGTGAGCTCGTCTGGTCGGTGAAAGAGTCTGGACCGGAGTAAATCCCGCCGCATCGCGCATCGGCGGGCGAGGTCGCTAGAAGATGATAGGACCCAGGGCGAACAGCGCCCTCGCGCGCACCCGCAGCGCACCAGGTTCAGTGCCGGGAATAAAGTACTCCACATAACGCTGGTCGGCAGGCGTTGCGGTGGCTGCGAGTTTGCCGGTAGCGCGGTCGAGCACCGCCTTCTCCACACCCGCAGGCGGCTCGTTCCACGCGTCGCTGGGACGGGCCCATCCGGCCCGCTCAATCATGCGTGCAAAGATTGGCGCGGCGAGCGTTCCGCCCGCCACGCCGCGCTCGGCAATCGGTTGCGGCCGGTCGAATCCAAGCCAGACGCCGGCCACGATGTCGGGTGTCATTCCCACGAACCAGACGTCGGTGTTGTCGTCAGTCGTTCCGGTCTTTCCCGCGACCGGAACATCCGGCTGCAGGATGCGACGTACCGAGGTCGCCGTGCCTCGCTCCACCACGTCGCGCATCATGTCGCGCACAATGAACGCCGCCGCCGGCGAGATGGCGCTCGGCAATGTGTCTGTTCCGGTTTCCAGCACCGTGCGCCGGTCCGGCCCCTCGATTCGCGCAATCAGACGCGGTTCCACCGGAGTGCCCAGGTTTGCAAACGCGGTATACGCCGCCACAAAGTCGATCGGCCGCACCACCGATGCGCCGATGGCGCTGGAGGGATACGGCGCGATGCTCGTCCCAAGCCCGAACCGCTTCGCCATCGCGATCACCGAGTCGGCTCCCAGTGTGAGCCAGAGTTGCACGGCCACCGGATTGCGCGACTTGGCAATCGCGTCGCGCAACGTCATCTCGCCAAGGAACTCGCCATCAGAGTTCTTCGGCCGGTACAACTGACGATCGTAGGCGATCTCGAGCGATGTATCCGGGACAATCGTGTTGGCAGGAATCGAATCCGCGATGGCCCGCGCATACACGAACGGCTTGAAGCTCGATCCCGGCTGACGCAGCCCGTTAGTCGCCCGATTGAACGGCGCCTCCGCGTAGCTGCGCCCGCCCACGAGTGCGCGCACATCGCCCGTGCGCGGATCAATCGCCACCACCGCACCCTGCAGGAAGTCCGTGTTGCCCCGCGGATGATTGGCCAGCGTCGGTTGCTTCCAGTTGGGCCGTTGCTCGATCGCCGCGGTCTCATCGAGCAACGCAGAGAGCGCTGCACGCTGCAGCGCGGGATCGAGTCCGGTGTGAATCCGGTATCCGCCTTGGGACACCGGAATGCCCGCGCGCTCCGCCTGCGCGCGCACGGCGTCCACGAAGTACGGCGCCGCCGCCGACATGCCGCCGTTCGGCACCGTGCGCACCGGCTCCTTCTTCGCCGCGTCGGCCTCGGCACGCGAGATCATCTTCTGCTTCACCATCAGGTCCAGGATCGCATCGCGACGGTTCTTCGCACGTGCCGGGTACCGACCCGGATCGTACTGCACGGGACTCTTGGGCAGTCCCGCGAGTGTCGCGGCCTCGGCGAGCGTTACCTGCGCCGCGCCCTTCCCGAAGTAATGGCGCGCCGCCACCTCCACCCCGTACCAACCGCGCCCGAACAGGATCTGGTTGAGGTACGCCTCCAGTATCTGCTGCTTGGAATAGTTGCGCTCCATTTCGAGCGCGGCGCGTTGCTCGCGCAGCTTGCGCATGGGCGACATGTCGCGCCGGTTGATGAGCTCGGGGTGCATGTTCCCCACGAGCTGCTGAGTGATGGTGCTCGCCCCGCGGAATGAACCCGTGAGATTGTCCTTGATCGCACCGGCAATACCAATCATGTCCACGCCGTTGTGCGAATAGAACCGCTGGTCCTCCACCGCGATGAACGCATTGGGGAGATACGCCGGCAACGTCTTGATGGACACGATGGTCCGCCATTCGCGGCCAATCTCCCCAATCAGCGAGCCGTCGCGCGCAAACACCTGTGATGATTGGGGCGGCGTAATCAACTGCCACGCTTCAACCGCGGGCGCCTGCGTCGGCGCAGGGTTTTGCGCGGCAAGCGTCGCGGGAAGCACGAGGAGCAGGAGAAACCGCATCCCTGAATTATACCCGAATCGCAAACGCTTATATATCAACGACTTGCACGATCGTTGGCGACAATCTTCGCGGGGTGCGAGCTTTCTTTGCAATGGCTCCGGTGCATCTCGCAATCGCGCAGTTCAGGCCCAGCAAGGGTGACGTCGCGCTCAACACCAGGCGCATTGGCGAGATCATCGCACAAGCCACCGAGCTCACGCCCACGCCGCATGTGGTGCAGTTCGCCGAAACGGTGCTCTCCGGATACTTCGTGGAAGGCGCCGTGCGCGAAACGGCGACCACTCCCGACGCGCTGGCCACCGCGCTCGCAGAGGCGTACCACGCGGCCGGCGGCCGAACGGCGATTGATGCAGTGGTCGGCTTCTACGAGATCCTTGGCGGATCGCTCCACAACAGCGCGGCGTACATCGCGTTTGATGCCACTGGCGGGGCGCGTGTTGTCCACGTCCACCGCAAGAACTTCCTGCCCACCTACGGCATGTTCGACGAAGAACGATTTGTCGAGCGCGGATTTGGCGTGCAGGCGTTCGACACATCGTGGGGCCGCGCGGCAATCCTCGTCTGCGAAGACGCCTGGCATTCACTCTCAGGCACGATCGCGGCGCTCGATGGCGCGCAGGTCATCTTTGTGGCGGCCGCTGCACCGGCCCGCGGAATGCAGGGCGGCGGCGAGCGACGGTCGGGCGACGCCGCGCCGTCCACGGTCGCCCGATGGGAACGCCTCATTCGCGACATCGCCGACGAGCACGGAGTGTTTGGCTCACTCGCCAATCTTGTCGGCAGTGAGGGCGGCAAGATGTTCCCCGGCGCATCGGTGGTCTTCGGCCCTCGTGGCGATGTGCGTGCACGCGCGCCCCTGTTTGAAGAAGCGCTGATCACGGCCGACCTCGACCTCGACGACATCGGCCGTGCGCGCGCAGACTCGCCCCTGCTCTCCGACCTGCGCGTGGCCCTGCCGACGATGCGCGCCGAATTGGAGCGGGTGTCGGGCGCCGCCATGCAACCGGCGTCGCGCGCCAGTTCCAAATCGCCGATGCCGGCAACGGCACCGGCGGCATCCGCGACGCCACGCCCGGCGGCCAAACCCCGCGCCGCTGGCGCAACATCAGCCCCGCTCGCCGTCGTTCACCAGGGCGATACCGGCCGCGGCGAACCGCCGTCGCTGGAGATTGACCCCCAGCTCGTCGAGAAATGGCTGGTCGCCTTCCTGCGCGACGAGTTCCACCGGCGTGGTTTCACCGATGCAGTCGTCGGCGTGTCCGGCGGCGTCGATTCTGCCGTGACACTCGCCCTTGCTGCGCGCGCGTTCGGCCCATCGCATGTCCACGCGATACGCCTCCCCTATCGCACCTCGAGCCCGGACTCGCTGGCCCACGCCGACCTGATTATCGAGAAGCTCGCGGTACATGCGCGAACGCTCGATATCTCTGCTGCCGTGGATGGCTATCTGGCATCCGAGCCCGCCGCGAGCCCCACGCGCCGTGGCAATGTGATGGCGCGAACGCGGATGATCGCCCTCTTCGACCTCGCGGCCAAGCACAGCGCCCTTCCGCTCGGAACCGGCAACAAGAGCGAGCGTCTCCTCGGCTATTTCACCTGGCACGCCGACGATTCACCGCCGGTGAATCCCATTGGTGACCTGTTCAAGACGCAGGTGTGGGTGCTGGCACGCCACTTGGGCGTGCCGGAGGAGATCATCTCCAAACCCGCATCGGCGGACCTCGTGCAGGGCCAGACCGACGAGGGGGATTTTGGGATCAGCTACGCCAAGGCCGACGAGATCCTCAACTGGCTGCTGCACGGCTGGACACCGCGCGAGCTGGTCGCGCGCGGCTTTGACGCGGCCGACGTCGAAACCGTGCGGGCGCGTCTCGATGGCACGCACTGGAAGCGGCGGCTGCCGACGGTGGCGCTTCTGTCCACCGCGGCCATTGGAGAATCGTACCTGCGCCCTGTGGACTATTAGCAGCGTAGCAAGAATCGGATTGAGCCGCACCAGAAGTCTGCCTACTCTCCACGCATGACGAACCAATCGCTTGCAGACTATGCCCGCATCGAGCGAGCCATCCGCTTCCTCGACGCCAACCGGGCCGCGCATCCCAGCCTGGCGGAGGTCGCGCGCCACGCCGGGCTCAGCGAATCACACTTTCAGCGGCTCTTCACGCGATGGGCTGGGATCAGCCCCAAACGATACATCCAGCACCAGACCGCGGATCTGCTCACGACGCTGTTGCGGAGCGACCGGTCAGTACTCGAGGCGACTTTCGAGGCTGGCCTCTCCGGTCCCGGCCGCGCCCACGACCTCGTCCTCAACGCCGAGGCGGTCACGCCGGGTGATGTGGCACGTGCCGGCGAGGGCCTGACGATCGCCTTTGGATTTCACGGTACGCCGTTTGGCGAGTGCCTGATTGGGCTCACTCCGCACGGCATCTGCCATCTCGCCTTTCTCGGGCCCATGTCTCGCGCAGAGGCGCTTGCCCGACTGAAGCGCGACTGGCCGCGCGCGACGTTCAGTGCCGACCAGCGTTCCACAGGGGCGGCCGTCGCGCGGGCATTTCCCGCACCTGGAGAGCGCGCGATCCCTGGTCTGGCCCTCCACGTGAAGGGCACGAACTTCCAGCTCAAGGTCTGGCGAGCTCTACTGGCGGTGCCTGACGGCGGCGCAACGACCTATGGCGCAATTGCGGCGGCAATCGAGGAGCCCGACGCCTCGCGCGCAGTGGGCAATGCCGTGGGCCGCAACCCGATCAGCTGGCTGATTCCCTGCCATCGCGTGCTCCGCAGCACCGGCGCGCTGGGTGGCTACGCCTGGGGTCCTGACCGCAAACGCGTGATGCTCGCCTGGGAGCGAGTGACCGCGCCGGCTAGGCCGCTTGTGCGGCCTGCGCAGACTGCGCGCAGGCCAGCGACACCGCGCGTCGCGCGCCTCGCTTGAAGTTGCGGTGCACGGCACGGGCATAACGCATGAAGTTGGCGCCGGCCCACGGGTGACGAACGAAGAACTCGATCGGCAGCAGCGAACCCTTCAACTGATTGCAGGCCATGCATGCCGAGACGAGGTTGCCGGGCGCATGATCGCCGCCCCGCGAGAGCGGGAGCACATGGTCCAGCGTGGCATTGTCGAGTCCTAGGGACGTGCCGCAGTAAACACACCGCCGCCCGCAATCACGGAAAGTCTCGCGCTTGACGTGCCGCTTGTTGTGCTGGGCGAGCACGCGACGACGATGGCGGGCCAGGCCACGGGGCGAACGGGCCAACGCAAAGCGGTGAACGTTCCGGTGGGACATGACACCTCGCCACTGAGGGCCAAAACGACGACACCCCGCGACGGTGAACTGAACCCGTGCGGGGTGGCGGATATGGGGCGGAGACTCCAGCCGTCAGTCGCGGCGCGCGACGGCGGCGGTGGATCTTGTTGCTCGGGGGGTCGTCCTCGCGAACGGTCCATGAGCCTCCGGTGGAGCGGCCGATCCAGGTCGGGCGCTCGTTCTTCCTCTTAACGCGCGGCAATCTTGTGGCGTAACACGAGAAGCGCAATAGGTAGTACTTTTCCCGCCATGGCTACCTCGTCAAAAGCCCGGCGCGCTCCTGCCGCTGGCCCCCTGACCCGCGATCAGCTCCTTACCGCCTGGCGAACGATGCTCCTGTCGCGCCGCGTGGATGACAAGGAGATCCAGCTCAAGCGTCAGAACAAGACCTTCTTCCAGATCTCCAGCGCCGGTCACGAAGCGGTCACGACTGCGGCGGCCATGGCCCTGAAGCCGGCCTACGACTGGTTCTATCTCTACTACCGCGATCGCGCGATCTGCCTCGCCTGCGGGATGACCCCGGCCGAAATGCTCTATTCGGCCGTCGGCGCAGCCGCCGACCCCAACTCGGGCGGCCGCCAGATGCCGTCGCACTGGGGATTCAAGAAGGCCAACATCATGTCGGTGTCGTCGCCGACGGGAACGCAGTTCCTGCAGGCCGTTGGCGCCGCTGAAGCCACGATGCGCGCCGCCAACCTCAGCGACAAGGACGGCTTTCCCGGCGATGAAGTCGTGCTCGTCACCACCGGCGAAGGTCAAACAAGCGAAGGGGAGTTCTACGAGTCACTGAGCACAGCCAGCAACCTCGGCCTTCCGGTCGTGTATCTCGTCGAAGACAACGGCTACGCCATCTCCGTCCCGGTCGAGGTCAATACGCCGGGCGGTTCCATTTCGGAGATAGTGAAGTCCTACCCGGGCCTTCATATCGAAAAGGTGGACGGCTGCGACTTCATCGCATCGTATGAAGCCATGAGCCGCGCCATCGCCTACGCGCGTGAGCGCCGCGGACCAGCGCTCGTGCATGCCCGCGTGATTCGCCCCTACTCGCACTCGCTGTCGGACGACGAGGTGCTCTACCGTCCGAAGGAAGAGCGCGACGCCGACGCCGCGCGCGATCCAATCACGACCTTTCCCGCCTGGCTCGTGGCCAATGGCCACGCCACCGAGGCCGAACTCAAGGCCATTGCCGAGGCCGTCGATGCCGAGGTGCTGGCCGCCACGGACGACGCCCTCTCGCAACCGCAGCCCGGCGCAGACACGATTCACTTCGCCACCTACTCGCCGGACGTGGACCCGACGAGCGAGCAGTTCGACACGGAAGACGACCCACAGTTCTCGGGCGACCCCACCACGATGGTGGATCTGCTCAACGTCTGCATGAAGGACGAGATGCGGCGCGACCCGCGCATTCTCGTTTTCGGTGAGGATGTGGCCGACGTCTCGCGCGAGGCCTACCTGGGCAAGGTCAAGGGCAAGGGCGGCGTGTTCAAGGTGACGTGGGGGCTGCAGAAGGAGTTCGGCGGCAACCGGGTGTACAACTCACCACTCGCTGAGGCCAACATTGTGGGCCGGGCGATCGGCCTCGCGCATCGCGGCTTCAAGCCCGTCGTCGAGATCCAGTTCTTCGACTACATCTGGCCGGCGTACATGCAGCTGCGCGATGAACTCGCGACCATGCGCTGGCGGTCGAACAATCACTTCAGTGCGCCGGTGGTGGTTCGCACGACCTATGGTGGCTACATCCGTGGCGCCATCTATCACTCGCAGACCGGAGCGTCGCTCTTCACGCACTGCCCCGGCCTGCGCGTGGTCTGCCCGAGCAATGCGCTCGATGCCAACGGGCTCCTGCGTACCGCCATTCGCTGCGACGATCCGGTGATCTTCCTCGAACACAAGCATCTCTACCGGCAGACCTACAACAAGGGCCAGTACCCGGGCCCGAACTACATGATTCCCTTCGGCAAGGCGCGCACGGTGCGCGAGGGCACCGACGTGACGGTCGTGACCTACGGCGCCACGGTACAGCGCGCCTTCGTCGCGGCGCGGGAAGTAGCCGAGCGCGGCATCAACGTGGAAGTGATCGACCTGCGAACGCTCTCACCGTGGGACAAAGAGACCGTCTTCAACTCGGTCAAGAAGACCAACCGCGTCATTGTCGCATACGAGGACTCGGAAAGTTGGGGCTACGGTGCCGAGATCGCTGCCCGCATCGCCGACGAATGCTTCCCGTATCTCGACGCGCCGGTGAAGCGTGTGGCGAGCACGGACACCTGGGTGGGATACGCGCCGCAGTTGGAAGATGCAATCCTGCCGCAAGTGAGCAGCTTTGTGTCCGCGTACGAGGATATCGTCCGGTTCTAATTTCATGTCGCGCCGGGTAGCGCTCACACAGAGCTACATCGTCGCCCTGGCTGCGGCGTCAACGCTGATTCTCGCAGGCGCTGCGTTCGTGGACAACGCACTCCGCGACCTCCGGGGCGACGGTCCGCTGGTGAACGTTGCGGGCCGTCAGCGGATGCTCAGTCAGAAGATCGCCAAGGGCGCGCTGGTGGTGATGCACGCGCCGGACGAGCCTTCTCGCGAACGTGCCCGCGCCGAGGTGCGTGATGCCGTCCTCCAGCTGGCGTCTAACCGGCGCTTCCTCCTTGAAGGGGGCCCTGCCGCCGTGGGGCTGGCTGAACCGACGCCCGGGGGCGCGCTGCATGGAGCCGCACGCACCATTGCCGAACAAAATGCGCGTGAGTTCCGGGCCATTGAGGCCGCGGCCACCGTCGTCACCGATCCGAAGGCCACCGAGGCCGCCGTGCGCGACGCCGTTGCGGCCATCCTTGCCGCCGAACCCACCTTCCTGTCGCGAGTGGATCAGGCCGTGGCCGCCCTGGGCGATCAGTCGGCGTCGGCCGTCCGGGCCACACGCATGCTGATGTGGTCGGTGGTCACCGTGATTTTGCTGGCCCTCATCGGCATCGGTGTTTTCGTGTTGCGCCCGGCGGCGCGCACCGCCCGGTCCGCCCTGGTTTCCCTCTCTCGGTCCAACCGGGAGCTCGACTGGGCGCTCGAGGCGGCGGAGGAAACCGCGCGCGCCAAGTCGGAGTTCCTCGCGACGATGAGCCACGAACTCCGCACACCGCTCAACGCAGTCATCGGACTGAGCGGCCTCATGGCGGACACGAAGCTTGACGAGCGCCAGCGCCTTTTTGTGTCTACGATCAATCGGTCTGGCGAGGCCTTGCTCGGCTTGATCAACAATGTCCTCGATCTGTCCAAGATCGACGCCGGAAAGCTCGACCTCGAGATGGTGGATTTCGACCTCCGCGAGATTGTCGAGACCACGGCGGAGACCCTCGCGCTCCGTGCCGAAGGCAGGAACGTGGAACTCGCCACTTTTGTGGCGCCTGAATTGCCGAACACGCTGATCGGCGACCCTGGCCGCATTCGGCAGGTGCTGCTCAACCTCGTTGGCAACGCACTGAAGTTCACCGAGGAGGGATCTGTCACCGTCCGCGTGACGGCGAAGTCAGCAGATGTTGTGCGCTTCGAGGTCACGGACACGGGCATCGGGATTCCCGAGGACAAGATCGCAAGCCTCTTCCAGGCGTTCTCGCAGGTTGACGCTTCAACTACCCGCAAGTTCGGCGGTACCGGACTCGGCCTGGATATCTCGCGCCGGCTCGTGGTCATGATGCAAGGCACCATAGGGGTGTCGAGCCGCCTCGGCGATGGATCCACGTTCTGGGTCGAGTTGCCCCTCCAGCCAGCCGCCTCGCAGGCGGCCGAGGATCCGCGAGTCCTCGCCGGCCGTCGGATGCTGATCGTGGACGACAACGATGCCAACCGCCTCCTCCTCGAGGAGATCGCGCGAGCATGGCGCATGGAGCCAACCTCCGTTGCGGGCGCCGCGCCCGCTGTTGAGGCGCTCTCCAAGGCCGCGGCCGCGGGACGTCCATTTGATATCGCGATCCTCGACTGGCAGATGCCCGATGTGGACGGCTATGGACTCGCGCGTGAGATCCGCGCAAATCCGGGCATCGCCAGCACACCGCTTGTGCTCGTCAGCTCGTTTACGCACATGGTCGGCGCCGCCGAACTCGCCGCTGCGGGCTTCGCAGCGCGCGTTTCCAAGCCCGTGCGCCAGCGACCCCTCCTCGGCGCAATCCACGCGGCACTGGCTCCGGTGGATTCGGCAACGTCGCTGTCGCGCACGGCCGAGCACGTTGCGGCCGCCACGCGATACCCGGGCAAGCGAGTGCTGGTCGCTGACGATAACCCCGTCAACGTACTGGTCCTGAAAGCCATGCTGGAGCCGTACGGTGTGCGCGCCGACGTTGCCGCCGATGGAGTGGAAGTCCTTGAGGCGTTGAAGATCGGGACGTACGACCTCATCCTGCTTGACCTCTATATGCCGCGTCTCGACGGGCGCGGAGCGGCGAAGGGCATTCGCGAGCGCGAGGCGGCATCGGGTCGCCCACGCGCCCCGATCGTCGCAGTGACCGCCAGCGTGACTGAAGAAGATCGCGCGGCGTGTCTGGCCTCCGGGATGGACGATTATGTCGCCAAGCCCATTGCGCGCGAGGTGCTCGATGCAACCCTACGGCGGTGGCTCTCAGCAACGCCAGGACCCGTCACTCATATGTGACGCACGTTACTGGCAGTTCGAGGGTTGACGTAGCAACTTTTTCCTCCCCCGCGTCTCCTCTCTAGTCGCCAGTATGCCCGCAACGCCTGCCGCTCGCCGCTCGTCAATCGCCCGTCTTGTGCGCCTCGGCGGAGTGGCTATCGCGGCGCTGGCACTCTCTGTTTGCGGTGAGACGCCGACGGGCCTGCGGACGGATAGTGACGGCCTCGCGCGGCTGGCCTTTCAGCCGGAACTCCGGCCGGCGGATCGGCCGCTGTTCCAGAACGCCAACGTCGGCATCGACAAGGTTTACCTAGTCATTCGGGCCAGCGATGGCACGATTGTCTTTGAGCGGGTGGTCGACTTCCCGGCCGGGCAGGACGCCGTGGAAATCGTCGCGGACGTTCCGGTGCGCGGCGAAAGCGAGCGCTTCACCGCCCAGTTCGAACTTCGCAACGGCACCACACCCATCTTCCGCGGCACACAAGAGGTCGTCGCCAAGCCAGGCCGGAACGCGCCGACACAAACGACCGTAGCCCTCAACTTCGTCGGACCGGGGGCGACCGCCGTCAGCGTCACGGTGACGCCGCCAACGTCGATACTGCTTGCTGGCGCCCTCACAACGCTGACCGCGAACGCCAGCGATGCAGCGGGCGCGGCCATCGTGAACGCACTCTTTTCATGGAGTTCGAGCGATCCAACGATCGCCACCGTGAGCCCGACGGGCGGCGTCACTGCGGGTACGCGTCGCGGCACTGCCACGATTACGGCCTCGACCCTTTCCGGCATTAGTGGCAGTGCCAACGTGACGGTGACCTTACCCGCCGCACGCGTCGTGGCTGAGTCGCCCGCCAGCCTCACCGGTCGGGTCGGGTCGACACTGGCCACGCCCTTCACCGTTCGCGTCGTGGCCTCGGATGACGTGCCCGTCCCCGGGACCGTGGTCAACTTCGCTGCGCTGGCAAGCGGCGCCCAAGTCGGCACTGCGACCGCCACGACGGATGCCGCCGGCCGCGCCTCCACGACGATGACACTTGGCGGCGGGCTCAATGCGCAGGTCTTCCGCGCGACAGTGGCGGGCCTCGCTCCGGTGACCCTGTCCGTCGATGCCACCGTTGGTCTTCCCGACGCCATCGCGGCCGTCAACGCTCCTCCGTCGTCCGAGACGATCGGCCGGGCGCTGCCGCAGCCGTTCACAGTCCGCGTGACCGACCGATTCGGCAACCCGGTGCCGAACGTCTCGGTTGCCTGGGCACGCATCCTGGGCAACGGCACACTTGGCGCAGCGACGACAATAACAGATGCCGACGGTCGCACGCAGATCGGCTACACGTTGGGGAACGTGCCCGGCGCCGAGTCTGTGCGCGCCACGATCACCACCGAATCGGGAACGGCGGCAGTGACCTTCAACACCACGGCGGTCGCGCTCCCGGCGAGCAGTATTGTGATTGTCAGCGGAGACCGGCAAAGCGGCGCCGTCGGAACGTCGGCTGAGCAACCACTCGTGGTGCGCGTCACTGACGCGCTCAACAACAACATCAGTGGAGCGACGGTGGAGTGGACGGTGGGCGGCGCCGCCACCTTGCCTGCGAGCAGCACACAGACCGGCGCGGACGGCACGGCACGGCTCATGCCCACCTACACGATTCGCCCCGGTGGAGTGACGGTTCGGGCGGCGCTGGGCAGCGTCAGCGTGGCGTTTACGCTGACCGCGAGCGTCGGCGAGCCGGGCAAGATTGCGTTTGTCGCCGGTGCGGGACAGAGCGTGGCGGTGAGTTCGGCCGTCGCCGTCGCGCCTTCGGTGCTCGTCACGGACCGGTTCGACAATCCCATAGCCGGCATTAACGTGGTGTTCACTGCGGGCTCCGGCGGCACGGTAACCGGAAGTCCCGCCGTCACCAACAGCTCGGGCGTTGCGACGCTCGGGAGTTGGACCTTGGGTGGAGCCGCGGGAGCGCAGTCGCTGACGGCGACCGCCGGAAGCGTGTCGACGTCAATCTCGGCGACGGCCACGGCGCCGGTCGGGCCGCCCGTGCTCGCGATGGCAACGCAGCCGAGCGCCACAGTCCAGAACACAGCGCTGCTGGCCCAACAACCGGCTGTGCAGTTGAAGAATGCGGCCGGCGGAAACCTGAGCATTGCCGGCGTGGTCGTGAGCGTCGCTTCGACGGTGCCGTTCAATCCGATCCTCGAAGGCCTGGCCTCGGTTGTC
>SXGT01560857.1_pt1 | contig 13024 bp, 9 predicted proteins | sample 3176221 | NCBI WGS metagenome assembly SXGT01 (sample SAMN11356862, study PRJNA531348) | freshwater metagenome | isolation source: freshwater sample F1-120 | place: China: Fuxian Lake, Yuxi | collected 2017-12-25
AGGGTGAGGATTACGCCGCCGGGGTGCCGGGCGGAGAGCTTGAAGGCGACGCCGTCGTTGTAGAGCTCGGCGGGATCCTGCCAGCACATGCCATCGCGCCGCTGCCGGGCGGTGGCCTGATCCCGCGGGGGCAGGCCGAGTTCGCGCTTGGTGAAGCGATTGAGGTGGGTCGCGAGGATGACACAGCCGGTGTGGCCACTCCAGCCGACGGGATCCAGGGCGGCGTCGTTTTCCGGCAGGTGCGGATCGCCGGCGTTGCCGAAGATGCGTTCGACGAAGTCGAGATTGGCGACCAGGGCGCCGGGGGCGAAGAAGCGCGTTTCCATCGCGCGTTGCGCGGTGAAGCCGGGCACGGCGGGGCACACGACCGGCCGCAGGTGGAGGGTGACGAAGCACTCGGCCGGAGCCGGCGCGTTCGCGGTGAACGGGAGGCGCAGCAACTCAGCCGGCGGGTTGAGGGCGTGGCGCAGCAGCCGGCCGAAGACGGCGGCGGGCACGGCTTTCTTGTCGTCGGGCACGGGCAGCCCGAAATCGGCGAGGTGGAAAATGCCCTGGGTGGTGCGGCGGTCGCTGCGCGGATTGTGGAGCACGCCCTGGCGCACGCGATGCGACGAGAGGATCTCGCTCCGGTGATGATTGGCGCCGGGGGGGAGTGAGAGGACACGGGCCAGCCCCGGACGGTCAAGGACGAGAGTCGTGGCAGGAAGGCGCGGCACGTCGCCCTCCAGATCGGGGCCGGCCTCGAGTTGATCGTAGAGGAAATTTTGCAGCCGTTGATCGACGGGGCAAAGGTGGCGGGCGAGGGCGCGGTCCTTTTCGCGGCTGAGGGCGAGGAAGTGATCAACGAGGGGGGCGAGTCCGTCGCTGGCTCCGGTCGGGGTGGCAAGTCCGGGTTGCCCGATTTCGCGGAGCTTCAGATTCAGATAGGTGATGAGCTGGCCGTCGGATTCACCGGTGTAGGCGGCGGTGTTGGCGGCAAGAGAAGAGGAAGATGGCATGACGGGGCGGCAAGGTTAGCCCGAAGCTTGCACAGTTAGAGGTGTGAAATCTTCGCGCTGACGGGCCGACTTCGTCGGGGCCAACCGCGACGAAGTCGCTCTGCCCGCAGGGCAGACGGAAATTTCTCTGAAAGATTTTTTCATAACGGTGAAATTTCCGGGTTAGGCGCGGGCGATCGATGCGGAAATCGGAGCAACCCAACAGCGTCCGACAAGTCCAGGCAACGTCGGAATGAGGGGCGCGGTCGGGAGCTGTCACCGCTTGAAAAACATCCACGCGAGCCCCGTGGCGGCGGTGGCCCCGAGCACCGAGGCGATGCGCGGCTTCAGGCCCCGCGATCCCAGGGTGATGGCCAGGCCGGCCTTGAGCAGGGTGTTGGCGACGGCCGCCAGGACGATCGCTTGGACGGCGACACCGGGCACGGCGTGGTCGGCCGTCTGTTCCCGTGAGATCGAGAGCGCGATGGCGTCGAGATCGGTGAGGCCGGAAACGAAGCTCAGGGGCAGCAGGCCGTCGGTCCAGCCCTGCTTGAGAAAAATCTGCACCAGGAAGGCGATCCCGGCATAGAGCGCGGCGAATTTGATCGCGAGGGCGAGGCCGAGAGGGTTGCCGAGTTCGGGCGTATCGCCGGTTCGATACGTGGGCCGGCGGCGCAGCCAAACCCAGGTGATGTAAACGACTCCGGGCAATGCCATGAGAGAAAACGGCACGAGCAGGGAAGGGGCGAAATTGGGATTGATCAACCCGATCGCCACCAGCACGCGCGGGAGCATCATCGTGCAGGCGGCCACGACTGCCAGGGCGTAGTGCTCCGCGAGGTCCGGCTCCTCGCGGCTGCGCCGGCTGAAGGCGAGCGTGCTGGCCGTGCTCGACGAGAGTCCGCCAAACACGCCCGTCAGCAGAATGCCGGCGCGGGGCCCAATGACGCGGATGGCGACGTAACCAGCGAAGCCGAGTCCCGAGATGAGCACGACCATCAGCCAGGTGGAAAAAGGATTGAATGCGGCATACGGCCCCATGGGTCGGTCCGGGACCAAAGGCAGAATCACCCCGGAGATTGCGACAAATTGCAGGGTTGCGCGGATATCCTTCGCCGTGAGTTCGCGCGCCCACGTGTGGATGGGTTGTTTCGAACCGAGCACGACCATGGTCAGCGCGGCGACGATGACGGCAGCGCGGGTTTCGTTCCAGAAAACGAGCGCGCCACACAGGATGGTCAGCAGGGCCCCCGAAAACGAAGTGCTGCCGTGGTTGGGGTCACGGCGGTTCGCGTCCTGCGCAATCAAATGGGCGGGAACCACCAGCAACACGACAGGCAACGCGTATGGCGCGTGGTTGCCACTGGCGTAGGCTCCGAGGCAGCCGAGCACGGCCCAGAACGAATGGGTGCGCAGTCCCGCGAATTCACCGGGTTCGGATTCGTGTTGTTCGCCCCATTGGCGGATGAGGCCGATGAGGGCACCGAGACAACCGCTGACCACAATATGCGGAACGAGTTCAGTCATGGCTGTGGTTTAGTTACGGAGACGTTTCTTCCGCGCTTCGATTTCAGCAAAAATAACCGAGCTGCGTTGCCCGGCGGCGAATGCGGCGGTCGGCCCCACCCGGGATTCAACGATGGCCTGGTGCTTCGCGGCGTTGGCCTGGCCGGAGAGCGCCGCGACCCTGAACCAGACCAGCGCCTCAATCTCCTGCTTCGGCACGCCCTCACCCTGGATGTACATGACACCAAGCCGGACCTGGGCGTCGGCCAACCCCTGCTCGGCCGCCAGGCGGCACCAATGCGCCGCCTGGATGCTATCCTTCGGTACGCCATTGCCGTTCGCATAGATCAGCGCGAGGTTGAACTGGGCGCCGGCCACACCCTGATCGGCGGCCAGGCGAAACCACTTCGCTGCGGCCGCACCGTCTTGGGTCACGCCCTCCTCGCCGCTGACGTACAGGAAGCCGAGATGGTTCTGGGCGGCGGGATTGCCGTACGCTGCCTGCACATACAGCTGGTCGAAGGTCGTGGACGCCTCTCGGATTTCCCCCGCGGGTGTCAGATACTTCATCGGCAGATACTCCCCGACATAACGCCGGTGCCAGAAGCGCCGCGTCGCCCGGTACGTGGCGAGATCGGTGAAAGTCAGCCGGTAGACCTGCAGTCGAATCATCTGCACCGCGCGGTCGGGAAACGGGTCGCGCTCAAAGAGCCGCGTCACCTCCGCGCTGCGCTCCAGCAGCCGGATCGCCGTGAGCGCATAGAGGGTGGTCGGTTTGTCGCGGGTACTCAGCTCAATCTGCAGGGCCGCCTCGAAGCGCGGGAACCGCGGAGCAAGGAATGGAGGAATGCGGTCGTCGCGCTGCGGAAAATACCGGTAGTCATAGGCCCGCCACGTCTGGCCACCATCGTTCGAGCCCGTGAATTCGACCACCTCGTGCGCCTCGCTGAGCCACGCGAAAAGTCCGTAGGCGTTCACGCTGCCGAAGCCCTGGAACAGGTAGCGCAGCGGCCGGTTGACCGTTTCCATGAACGCGTTCTCCGGCACCTTGCAGCTGAGGACGATGAAGTAGACCACGGTCAGGTAGAAATGGGTCCCCAACGCGAAACGCAGACCAGGCCGGCGCCACGGCCCGATGACGGGCGCCGTCTGGATCGCTCCAGGAGCCGTCAGGCGCGGGACCAGCCGCCGCAGCCGTAGGAACCGGGTGGCGTCGGACAGCATCTGATCGTCGAGCAGCAGGAGGCCGAGCGCGATCGCCGCGGTGTTGAGCCAGCCGAAATTGCAGGTCGCCTGGATGCCGATTTGAAAAATCGTCCAGCACGCGAAGGCCCACCAGCGTCCGCGGCGTCCGCCGAAAACCGCCACCAGCGGGGCAATTAACTCCGCCAGATACGTCAGTCCGATCTCGCCGACGTGCCAGAAGTGCGGCAACTGGTGGTCGAGGTAGCCAAGAAACGTCGGACACGGGGCTCTTTCGTAGAAGTCGTCGAGAATTGTGAGGTCGTACCAGCGTGGGTCGGCATGGATCAGCTTGGACAGCCCGTTCTCAAACATCACCCGGAACAGCAGCCATCGCATCATGAAAGACGCGATCGGGCGCGGCGGCGAGTGGACGCCCAGCCCGGGACGGTACCCGGATGGCGCGAACGGAATGCTGATCAGCGTCGTCTCCAGCATCAGCCAGTCAATCTGGGGGTCGGAGAACACCACCCAGCCGTTGGCGAATGACAGCAGGATCGCCCAGCACACGAAGAGCGCCATTCTGGGCCACAGGTTAAGCACGAGAGCCAGAGCGGATACCAGCCCGGCCCATTCGAGGAGCCGGACCATGCCGGGGCTCGCGTTAAACCAGAACAGAGTGGGCGCGCGGAGAAACGCCTCGACTGGTCCCGGTGCGGCGGCTTGGAGTTGGGCAATCAGTCCGGGCAGCGGCGCGAGGCCGCGGGGTCCCACGAGCGATGCGCTCTCCTGGATGATGCCGGTGAAAATCACGACAAACAGGAGCCCAACTCCGCGCAGCACGAGCCACCTCGGCCACAGATAGGTGGCGTCGCCGAGCCCGGAAAAATCCTTCAGCTGCCGCCAGGTTGCCGAGAACATCGGCCGGAAGAGAATTCGATCGCCGCTCATGCGATGGGCAAGATTCGCTCGGGTTGGTCCGGATTGGGCGAGGGTGTCGAGATCTGCAACGCCTACGGCGAAGCTCCAGGCCGGCTGCCGGACGGCCCCGGTTCGCGAAAAATCCGCAAGTGGGCGGCCGCCCGAACTACGGCGACGGCAACTGGCCGCGCTGGTAGCCGTTGCCGAGCAGTTGGCCGAGATTGTGGCGTTTGCCGTTGATCTCGATCTGCAGGTTTTCCGCCGCGCTGGCCTCGATGAACAGCGCTCCGGTGCGCGGCACGGATTTTGAATCGCCGGTGTGCAACATGCCGGAGAAAAGCAGTTCACCTTCGCTCTCGTCGGCGTTTTTCCTGCGCACGGTCACCTGCACGGGATGAGTGGCGACGAGCCCGAGGACCGGACTTTTCGGAGCGGTGGCCTTGGTCGTGGCGGCCGGGGTGGACCCGCCGGAGAACAGCGCCTTGAGGGTGAAGCCGACGAACAGCACGACGACTCCGATGAAGACCCACTTCGTGTACTTGAAGACGAGCGCGGGATCGGGGCCGGTCGGCAGCGAGCTTCCGGCGCGATTGCGCTGGGGTGTCGGTCGGGTCGCGGGCGAAGCGGGCTCGGCTGACTCCGCAGCCGCGGCCGACCGCTCGCTTTCCTCGGCGGCGACGGTGGTAACGTCGACCCGACCGTAGATTTCCCGACTGGCCGCCCGCGGGCGCACTTCGTTGCGGCCCAAAGCGGCGTAGTCGTTGACGATGCGATCAGCGGGCAGCTTCAGAAAATTCGCATACGTCCGGAGAAACCCCCGCGTATAGATTTCGGTCAGCCCGATGTCGAAATGGTTGCTCTCGAATTTTTGCAGATAGTCTCCGCGGATCTTGGTCGCCTCGGCGGCTTCCCGAATGGAGATGCCCTTCTTCTTGCGCGCTTCCTCAAGCCGTTCGCCGATGGTCTGCATAGGTTTCAGTTAAAAGGGAAGGGGCGCGAAGTCACCATGAAAGACACCAATGACCCGAGCGGCTGCGGCGACGCAACCCGGCTTTCCGATTGGGCAGGCGACGCGGGGAGGATGGATTCATAGCGTGTCGAGGTCCACGAGGATTTCCCGTGGGCTGGAGCCGTTCTCCGGACCCACGATGCCCTTGTCCTCCATGATCTCCATGATCCGGGCGGCCCGATTGTACCCGATGCGGAGCCGGCGCTGGAGCATGGAGGTGCTGGCGCGTTTCGTGGACTTGAGCACTTCGACGGCCTGCTGGTACAAATCTTCATCGTCACCCGCCTCGCCGTCGCCTGCGGTGTCGTCACCGTCCTCCTCGTCCTCCTTCGCCGCGCGGTCGATGTGCTGTTGCACCGACTGCGCATATTGCGGCGGCCCGTTTCGCTTGAGGAACTCCACCAGCTCCTGCACTTCCTCGTCGGACACAAACGCGCCTTGCGCGCGCACCAGGCGCGAGGTGCCGGGAGGTGAGAACAGCATGTCGCCGCGCCCGATCAGCGTATCCGCCCCTTTGGTGTCGAGGATGGTCCGCGAATCCACCTGTGAAGCCACTTGAAACGCGATGCGGGACGGCAGGTTGGCCTTGATCACGCCGGTGATGACGTTTACCGACGGGCGTTGGGTGGCGATGATGGTGGATGCCGGCGGCGCGGGCGAGTTGGGCTAGGCGGGCAATGCTCGTCTCGATCTCGGCCGGCGCCACCATCATGAGGTCGGCGAGTTCGTCGATGATCGCGACGATGTAGGGCAGGCGATCGGGGATCTCGATATCGTCGAGGGGATCCACGCCGGTCAACGACGCCTGGGCCTCCACCGGAGGCGGTGGGGCCGATTTCTTGCGGCCGTTGAAGCCGACGATATTGCGCACGTTGGCCTTTGCGAAAATCTGGTAACGCTGCTCCATCTCGCCGAGCAGCCATTTCAGCGCGGCCGGAACTTTTTTCGGTTCGGTGACGACCGGAATCAGCATGTGCGGCAGCGAATTGAAGATCTTCAACTCGACGACCTTGGGATCGACCATGATCAGCCGGAGATCCTTGGGGCTCTTGGAAAAGAGAATCGAGGCGACGATGGAATTGATGCAGACTGACTTGCCGGAACCGGTCGCCCCGGCGATCAGCAGGTGAGGCATCTTGGAAAGATCGGAGATGAGCGGCTTGCCGGAGACATCTTTACCGAGCGCGATCGGGATCTCTGATTTTACTCCGGCCCAGTCTTCGCTCTCGAGCAGCTCGCGCATGCCGACCGGCGTCGGGTGCAGGTTGGGCACCTCCACCCCGACGGCGGCCTTGCCGGGAATCGGGGCGAGGATGCGCACGGACTGTGCCCGCATGCCGAGGGCGATGTTCTTGTCGAGGCCGGCAATCTTCTCCACGCGCACGCCGGCAGCCGGCACGACTTCATAGCGGGTGATCACCGGGCCGACGTGAATCTCGCCGAGCGTTACCTCGACGCCAAACTCACCCAAGATTCGGAGGAGGTTTTCCGCGTTCTGCCGGTGCTCATCGATACTGTTGCTGGAGGCGGGCCGGACTTGCTCCTTGAGCAACGTGAGGGGTGGAAACTGGTAGTTGGCGTCGTCGCTCTGGGGGAGCGAGAGCTTGGAGGCCTTCTTCGGCTCCTCCGACTTGACGATGTTGAGTTCGACTCTCCCCGCGGCGCCTACGGCCAGGGACTTGGGGTCGGTCGCGGTTTCTCCCACGTCCGGACTGGCTGTGGCGGGCTTCGGCGGCGCGGCGGGCTTCGGCTCCGGTTTGGCGGTGGGAGGCGGGGGAGGAAGCACGGGCTTGGCCGCGGCGGCTGCGATCGGTTCGACGGCCCGCGGGGCGGGGCTCTTGGCGAGTGGATCTTCGTTCGATTTTGGTACAAAAGTTTTCTTTCCGCTGGGCCCCACCGGGGCGGCCGCCACGTTTGCGGGGGCCGGTGTCGTGGTGGCGGTAACCGCCGCCGCCGCGATTTTCTGCTTGGCCCTGGCTTCCTTTTCCTGGCGTCGCTCCTCCTCGCGCGCAGCCTTCAGTTTCGCCCGGTCGGCGCGCCACTGGCCAAAGTTGGTGAAGATTTTCTCGAACTCGCCGCCAATATCTCGAGTGAAGATGAAAAGCAGGGCGCCGACGTAAATGGTTCCCAGAATCAGGCCGGAACCGAAGGGGCCGAGGGCGTTGCGCAGGAAACCGTGATAAAGCCAGAGGCCCACGAGCCCGCCCGGGCCGTTGGGAAACCAGTTCGTCTTCCAGGCTTGATCCACGAACATGGCGGCGAGACCGGAGGAGCTGAGGATCGCAATGGCCATGGCGATGAAGCGCCCGCTGGTCACCAGCTTCGAGTTGCGGATCGAAACAATGAGCATCCAGATCAGAAAGAGAGGGACAAACCACGAGCACGCGCCGACGGCCCGCAGCAGACTTGCCGCGGCGTAGGCCCCAATGATGCCCGCCGGATTTTTGGCGGAGGGTGCCGGCTGATGGTCAAACGGGCTTTGGGCCGGGTCGTAGGCGATGAGCGCGACCGCCAGATAGGCGCCGAAAAAGAAACAGACCAACGCCGCCACCCAGTTCGGGTGGTAGCGCGAGCCTTGAAATGAAGGGCCCGCGTTTGGGTTTGAAGTCTCTGGCTTGGGCATTTGTGTGGATCTCTGCGTACTTGTGGCGAATTCCAAGCTAACGAGACCGGCGGTCAAATGTAAACACCCCCGGCGCTTTTTCACAAAAAACTCGTCACTGCCATGCGCGAAATACTCCGCTTTCATCCTCTCTACCAAGAACGCGTTTGGGGCGGCCGGGCGTTGGCCACTTCGTTGGGTCGGGCACTGCCCGCGGGAGATCCCATCGGCGAGAGCTGGGAAATCGTTGATCGCCCCGAAGCGCAGTCGATTGTCCAGGGTGGGGCGCATGACGGGCAGACGTTGCGCAGCCTGATGGCGAGGCATCCAGCCGACATCATGGGTCCGGCCTGGCCGGGTGACCGGCCGTTCCCCATTTTGGTCAAGTGGCTCGATTGCCGGGAGCGGCTCAGCCTCCAGGTCCATCCTCCGGCGGCGGTCGCCGCCGAACTGCAGGGTGAGCCCAAGACAGAAAATTGGTACATCGCCGATACCGCGCCGGGGGCGGAACTGATCGTCGGTTTGCGGCGGGGTGTGACCCGCGGGCAATTTGAGCAGGCCATCCGCGACAACACGGTCGAGCACTGTGTGCATCATTTCCGGGTCGCCGCCGGAGACTCCATCCTGGTGCGCAGCGGCCAGGTGCATGCCATCGATGCGGGAAACCTGATCCTGGAAATCCAACAAAACTCCGACACCACGTATCGTGTTTTCGATTGGGGGCGGGCCGGGTTGGATGGCCAGCCGCGGCAACTGCATGTCCCATCCTCGCTCCGCTCGATCGACTGGACGGATTTCGAGCCGGCGCCCATGCGCGCCGCGCCAACTTCCGGCGTGATTGCCGACTGTGCGGAATTCCGGATTCGCCGCGCGGTGCTCGGAGCCGGGGAGCGTCTGCACCTGCGCGCCGGCGAGCAACCGCGCCTGCTCAGTGTGGTCAGCGGAACCGTGCGGGCCACGGGAGAAGGGGGTGGCACGCGCGCGCCCTTTGGCCTGAAGCTGAACCGGGGCGACAACGTGCTCGCGCCGCTGGCGGGTGCGTTTACGTTTAGCGCCGAAGCGACGACGATCATGCTCGTGACCGAGAATTTCTCGGGATGAGCCCGTCGAGCGAGGGCGGCGCCGGGCCGCGGGCAAAGCAGCGGGGCCCCAAAGGTGCAGCTTGAAGATTACGGAAAGCCGTAGTTAGTTCGCCCCTCTTTTGCATCATGCCTGAGCCCGAAATCAAAGATCCAGCCATCCACTCTGCTCCTGACGCCGCCCCGTCCGTGGTCGAAACCGCCGTGCCGGCGACGGGTGCAGTCCCGGCCGATCTGGCAGCGCAGCTGGCCGCCGCGAAGGCGGAGGCGGCGGCAAATCTCGACCGGTTCCTGCGAGCCTCGGCGGATTTGGAGAACTTCCGGCGCCGCACCGTACGGGAAAAGGACGAACTCCGGACGGTTGCGACCGGCCGCGTGCTGGAGGATGTTTTCCCGGTGCTCGATACGCTCGGCTTCGCGATTGCCGCCGCCCGGCAGCCCAACGCGGATTTGAAATCGCTGGTCGGTGGTGTCGATCTCGTGCTCGCGCAACTCAAGTCCGCCCTGGCGAACCATGGATTCAAGGAAGTCAATCCCGTGGGCCAGCCGTTCGACCCGCACCAACACGAGGCGATCTCGCACCAGCCCAGCGGCGAGGTGCCGGAAGAGCACGTGCTCACGGCGGTCCGGACCGCCTATTTGCTCAACGGGCGCCTGCTGCGTCCCGCGTCCGTTGTCGTCTCGAGCGGTCCGGAGAAGAAATGATCCACTAAACCATGGCCAAGGAAGATTACTACGAGTTGCTCGGAGTCGAAAAAAGCGCCACGGCGGAAGAGCTCAAAAAAGCCTACCGCAAGAAGGCGGTGCAATTTCATCCGGACAAGAATCCCGGCAACAAGGAGGCCGAGGAGATGTTCAAGAAAGTCTCGCACGCCTACGAAGTGCTCACCGATGCGGACAAGCGCGCGGCCTATGATCGCTACGGGCCGGCGGCCTTCGAGGGCGGAGGCGGCGCCCCCGCCGGGCCGCGGGGTGCGGGCGGCGGATTCCACGATCCGTTTGATATTTTCCGGGAAGTATTCGGACAACCGGGTGGCCGGGGTGGCGGCATTTTTGAGGAGATGTTTTCCGGTGGGGGCGGCGAGGGCGGTCGCGACGGGGCCGATTTGCGCTATGATCTTGAGCTGACGCTCGAGGAAGCGGCCCGGGGGATGGAGAAGGAGATTTCATTCCGCAAGAACATGACGTGCGAGCGCTGCACCGGCACGGGGGCGGAGCCGGGCACCAAGCGGGTCACGTGCCCGACGTGTCGCGGCGCCGGGCAAATCCGCCGTTCGGGTGGCATCATCACCTTCACGCAGACGTGTCCGACGTGCGGCGGCGCGGGCACCAAGATCGAACGGCCGTGCAGCGGCTGTCGCGGCGAGGGCCGCGTGCCGAAGTCCACCAAGCTCAACGTGCGCATCCCGCCCGGCGTCGACACCGGCTCGCGGTTGCGTTCGGCGGGCAACGGCGAGGCGGGTCTGGCCGGTGGTCAAGCCGGTGATCTTTACATCGTGCTCACGGTGAAGGAACACGAGTTGTTCGAGCGCCAGGGCGAGGATCTCTTTTGCGAAATCCCGATCAAGTTTACCCTCGCCGCGCTCGGCGGGCCGATCGAGGTGCCCACTTTGTCCGGCAAAGCTTCCTTGAAAATTCCTCCGGCGACGCAGAGTGGCACCACCTTCCGGCTGCGCGGCAAGGGCATTCCGAGTTTGCGCGGAGGCGCGCAGGGCGATCAGCTCGTGCGGGTGCAGGTCGAGGTACCCACCGCCCTATCGGCCGACCAGCGGCGGATTCTCGAAGAGTTCGCGCGGGTGAGCGGTGATGCCAACGAGCCGACGTCGCGTTCGTTTTTCGAGAAGGCGAAAAAGTTCTTCTGAGAGCTTTCCGCGCGGCGCGGAAAGCTAAGTTTTAGTTCTTGGCCCGGCCCAGAACTACATCGAGCCACACGGCGAGGGTGAGCACGGCGCCGCGGGCGATGAACTTGATTTCGGGCGACACGGCGAGGAGCGTCATGCCGTTGAGCAGCGCCGTCATGATGAGGGCGCCGAAGATCACTCCGCCGACCGAGCCGCGGCCGCCGCGCAGCGCCGTGCCGCCGATGGCGCAGGCGGCGATGGCGTCGAGTTCCATCAGGTCGCCCACCGTCGTGGTCGACGCGCCGGAGTAGGCCGTGGTCATAAAGCCGGTCAGCGCCACCGTCACCCCCATCAGCACATACGCGCCGATCAGCACGCGGTTGACCGCGATGCCGGAGAGCACCGCCGCCTCCTCGTTGCCGCCGATGGCGTAGAGATAGCGTCCGAAGGGCGTATGACACGTGAGGAAATAAACGATCCCGGCGGTCGCGGCGAGAATCAGCAAGGTAAGCGGGACCCCGCGAAACTGGTTGCAGAGCACCACCAATCCGACGATCCCGCCGACGGCGGCGAGGCCCGCGCCGGCCATGACCGGCAGCGAACGCACGGGCAGGCCAGAGGCGAGGCGCGCGACGCGGCTGCGCCAGGTGGTGAGCCCAAGTCCCAGGAGCACCGCCAACGCGAGGCCGAGGCCGACTTTCGCGGGCAGATAGTAGGTCGTGAGCAGCGAGTAGAGGTTGTCCCGATCCCCGCGCGCGACCGGCACGGTGGAATTCTGAATCACGAGCCAGAAAAGCCCCTTGAAGATCAAGAGACCGCCCAGCGTGATGATGAAGGACGGGATGCGCTGTCGCACGATGAGCGCGCCCATCAGGGTCCAGAGCAGGATCGCGACGGCGGCGGCGGCCAGCATCGCCCACGGGGCGGGCCAGCCGTGTTGAAAGACCAACACCGCGGCGATTCCCCCGATGAGGCCGACTCCGCTGCCCACCGAAAGATCGATCTGTCCCGTGAGGAGGATCATGAACATCCCCAGCGCCAGCGTGCCGGTGATGGAGAACTCGACGATCAGCTGGGTAAGATTGCGCGGTCCGAGAAACGCGCTCTCGTGCAGCGCAAAAAAAACGCAGATGCCGATCAGCGCGAGCGGCATGGCGAGGTTGCGGAGCGGCGGACGGGAAATCATGAATCCTTCGGAGAGTGAACGACGTTTAATGACCAAGGCCCAAGGCCCAATGGTCAGAGATTTGTTTCCACGGGCGGGGTTTTGGCGAGGCGTTCCTTGCGGAGGTTTTGATCCGCGGTACGGATGATCGCGCAGAAAATCAAGTGCAGCTCCTTCGCCTCGGACCATAACTCCCGCGCGTCGACTTTTCGGGTGGGCACCGCCTTCGCAATCATCCGCAGCCAGTACTTCGTTTCCTTCGCTTCCTTGCGGTAAATCGCGATCTTGTGACGAAAGTCTTTCTTCGATTCGGCCTCATCCGCTTCGCAATAGTTCGCCCCGATTCTCGTACCAGCCGCTACGAGCTGGGTGATGATCGGCGACGAAACTGGTCCGATTGGCAGCTTGAGACAAAACTCAATAATTCGTTCAGCGAAAACTGCGGTGCGCTCCTCAAGATTGAAGTTGGTATTTCTCATTGGTCATTGGTCCTTGGGCATTGGTCATTGCCGTGGCGCTTGCGCCACGGGCCATCGCGGCGGCGAGCAATTTTTCCTGCGAAAACTCCTCGCGCGAAAACACTCCGCCGATTCGTCCGCCGGCCAGCATGATGATCCGATCGCTCATCCCCATCAGCTCGGGCAGTTCGCTCGAAACCATGATCACCGCCCGGCCCTCGGCGGTGAGTTGGTTGATGAGTTCGTAAACTTCCAGCTTGGCGCCGACGTCGATGCCGCGGGTG
>SXGT01475907.1_pt1 | contig 13023 bp, 12 predicted proteins | sample 3176221 | NCBI WGS metagenome assembly SXGT01 (sample SAMN11356862, study PRJNA531348) | freshwater metagenome | isolation source: freshwater sample F1-120 | place: China: Fuxian Lake, Yuxi | collected 2017-12-25
GGCGATAATCAAGGCGTCGCAGGTGTATTCGCCGCTGTCACCGACTAAGCGTATCGGTTTTTCCGTTAAATGCGTGGTGTGGATGTGATCAAAAATCATTTCCGTATTAAAGCGTTCTGCATGTTTTTGAAAGCGTGCCATCAATTCAGGGCCTTGTACACCGTCGGCATCGGCCGGCCAATTATCCACTTCTGTGGTGGTCATCAGTTGACCGCCCTGGGCGATGCCGGTAATTAAAACCGGATTGAGATTGGCACGGGCCGCATAGACCGCTGCTGAATAGCCGGCAGGGCCAGAACCTAAAATAAGTAAATGCACGTGACGTGTTGCCATGATAAAAACCTTTAATAAAAATCGTATAAAATGGAGCAGGGCAAATCAAACGTGTTTTACGCGCAATAGCGGGACATATTTCCGGCAAAAAGGGCGGCAAAACGCATGGAATGATAGATCGCTATTGTATTAGCTACTAAGCGACTTTGATACTGCTATAATTAAATTTGATGACTAATTCCTAAGGTTTTTACTATCTTGTTTTTCAAAAAAAAATCAACAGCCGTGAATGCGCGCCGCGCTGCCGAAGTCGCTCCATCGCCTACTGTCAGTGCCAAATTAGTCAAAGAGGCTTGGTGGCTGGGCTTGGTCTTGCTAGGCCTATACATAGTCGTCATCTTGGCGACTTACAATAGAGAAGATCCTTCTTGGTCACACATGGCGGCAGAGTATGCCGTTATTCAAAACGGCGGCGGCAATGTTGGTGCTTGGGTATCGGACATGATGCTGTATTTGTTTGGTTTTTCAGCGTGGTGGTGGGCGGTGTTGGCTTTTTATGCCATGTGGTTAGTCTATTTAAAGTTAGAAGTGGTGGCGGGCAATAACAAACCTTTTTTACCGTTTAACTTCATTGGTTTTGCTATTTTGCTGGTGGCTTCCAGTGCCTTAGAGGCGGGGCATCTCATCAGTTTGCCGGCGTCCTTGCCGGATGAAGTCGGCGGCATGTTGGGCACGGCCTTGGACGGTTTGTTGCGCAGCATGTTGGGCTACACCGGTTCGACCATGCTGTTGTTGGCCATGTTATTGGTAGGCTTTAGCTTATTTACCGGTTGGTCTTGGATTATGCTGACGGAAAAATTTGGCGCTGGACTCTTAGCCAGTTATGAATGGACGCGCTACAAATGGCAAGACTGGCAAGACCGTAAAGCTGGCAAAGCCGTAGAATTGGAGCGCGCGGAGTTCGTGCAAACCGAGCGTAAGCGGGTGGAAACCCGTGAGCCGGTGTTCATCGAGCCGCCGGTTATCGAGATTGCCCAAAGTGCCCGTGTGCAAAAAGAGAAGCAAGCGTCCTTGTTCGCGGCCTTACCCGATTCAGCGCTACCACCTATCCATTTATTGGACGAGCCTACTGGCAGTGTGGAGTTGCCGGCGGCCAGCACGCTGGACTTTACTTCGCGTTTGATAGAACGCAAGTTGATGGATTTTGGCATAGAGGTAAAGGTCTTGACCGCGCAACCTGGGCCGGTGATTACCCGCTTTGAATTGGAGCCAGCAGCAGGCGTTAAAGGCAGTCAAATTACCAATTTAATTAAGGATTTGGCGCGGGCTTTATCGGTGGTCAGCGTGCGTGTGGTGGAAACCATACCCGGTAAAACTTGCATGGGCTTGGAAATCCCCAACCCTAAACGGCAAATTGTTTATTTGTCTGAAATCATGGGCAGTCAAGCCTATGCTGACGTTAAATCGCCCTTAGCCATCTGTTTGGGCAAGGACATCGCCGGCAATCCGGCGGTGGCCGATTTGGCCAAAATGCCACACGTGTTGGTGGCCGGCACCACAGGTTCAGGTAAGTCAGTGGCGATCAATGCCTTGATTTTAAGTTGGTTATACAAGGCCGACGCCAGCCAAGTGCGCCTCATTCTGATTGATCCTAAAATGTTGGAATTGTCTGTTTACGAAGGCATACCGCATTTGTTGGCGCCGGTGGTGACCGACATGCGGCAAGCCGGCAGTGCGCTCAATTGGTGTGTGGCAGAAATGGAGCGCCGTTATAAATTAATGTCCATGTTGGGTGTGCGTAACTTGGCTGGTTATAACCAAAAGATACGCGATGCCGAAAAAGCCGGTGAGAAGATACCGCACCCATTTAGCTTAACGCCGGATGATCCCGAGCCCTTGAATGAGCTCCCCTTAATCGTGGTGGTGATAGACGAGCTGGCCGATTTAATGATGGTGGTGGGCAAAAAAGTCGAGGAGCTGATTGCACGATTGGCACAAAAAGCCCGTGCCTCAGGCATACACTTGGTGTTGGCTACCCAACGGCCATCGGTGGACGTCATTACCGGCTTAATTAAGGCCAACGTGCCCACCCGTATTTCTTTTCAAGTGTCCAGCAAAATTGATTCGCGCACGATATTAGACCAAATGGGTGCCGAGGCTTTGTTAGGCCAAGGCGACATGCTGTATATGCCACCGGGTACCGGTTACCCCGTGCGTATCCATGGCGCGTTTGTGTCAGACCAGGAAGTGCACAAAGTGGTGAACTACCTGAAGGCGCAAGGTGCACCCAATTACGTGGAAGGGATTTTGACTAACGAGGCGGAAGAGGGGGGTGCAGATTTTCTAGAAGGCTCTGCCGGTAGCAACGAAGTCGACCCCTTGTACGATGAAGCGGTGGCCATCGTGCTAAAAACGCGGCGCGCCAGCATATCGGGCGTGCAGCGGCAACTGCGCATAGGCTATAATCGTGCGGCCCGTTTGATTGAAGACATGGAGCGCGCCGGTTTGGTGTCCAGCATGCAAAGTAACGGCAACCGCGAAATATTAGCCCCCCACGAAGCCTAATGGTTTCGTTTCATCAGCGCTTTTTATGAGTTTGTTCATGCCCACATTAAAAACCAGTTTATTGGCTATCCTTATGCTTGCGCCCTTAATGGGGAAAGCCGACGGCATTGCCAGCATTAAAAAGTTTTATCAAGAAACACAAACCATGCAGGCGGATTTTCATCAGGTAGTGACGGATAAGAAAGGCCAAAAGATACAGGAAGTCTATGGCCACATGCAGTTGCAACGGCCTAATAAATTCCGCTGGGATTACGACAAACCTTTTGAGCAGCAAATCATCAGTGACGGCAAGCAAGTTTGGTTGTACGACACGGAATTGGCCCAGGTGACGGTGCGTGCCTTAAGCAATGCATTGGGCGCCAGCCCGGCTGCATTGTTGGCGGGTGAGCGCGGTTTAGAAAGCAGCTTTAAATTGGTCAATGCCTACCGCAAAGACAAGTTGGATTGGGTTAGCAGTCAGCCCAAGGACGCGGATACGGGCTTTAATAGAATAGCCTTGGGATTTAAAGACGACACCTTGCAAGCTATGGATTTGGTCGACAGTTTTGGTCATCAAACGCGCATCGTCTTTAGTCAGGTTAAACAAAACCCCAGCCTAGACGCGCGTGCATTTGTATTTAAAGTGCCTAAAGGCATTGATGTGGTGGGTGACTGATTGCATTTAAGCTGGGCATCCGTGCGATTGTTGGCTTTATTGCTGGCCAGCTTGCTGTTTAGCAAGTCGGTGTTGGCTGACGGCACATTGACCCAGTTAAGCGGCCAGGTGGCCGTGCAAAAAGCCGATGGCAGCAGCCGGCCAGCCGCCATAGGCTTGCGCGTCCAGCAAGGTGACAGCTTGATTACCGGTGCCGATGGTTTTGTGCGTATGCAAATGACGGATGGTGGTCAGATGGTATTGCGACCTGCCAGCCAGATTAAAATTGAGCGTTACCATTTCGAGCAGGCGCAACCAGAGCAAGACCATTTTGTTTTTTCAGCGCTTAAAGGCGGGTTTCGTGCCATCACCGGCTTAATTAGCAAGCGCGGTAATCGCGATGCTTATCAAGCGAACACCCGCACGGCCACTTTAGGCATACGTGGAACGGAATACGACCTGCAAGTGTGTGAACCCGGTTTGACCGGCAGAAATAGTTGCGCGTCCATGGCGGATGGCGCATCCACAGCAGACGGCACGTATGTGGCGGTCATCGTAGGCGCCATCGTGGTCAGCAATGAATTGGGCTACATTAATTTGACCGTCGGGCAATTTGGTTTTGTGCCGCCTAATTTGCCGCCCGTGGTACTCACGCGTGATCCTGGCATCAGTTTTATGCTGCCATCGGCGCTCGAGAGTGCGGAAGCTGGGGCGCTAGAATGTGCTATTTAAATACCGTGTTGATAGCGTTTAGAGTAAATGGGGTAGCAGGCCATGGCGACTGATTTATTCCCCAGCAGCAGCCCAGTCGCGCCTTTAGCCGAGCGCTTGCGGCCAAAAACCTTGGACGAGGTGGTTGGGCAGTCGCATTTATTGGCGGCGAATAAACCGCTACGTTTGGCTTTTCAATCAGGCAAACTGCCGTCCATGATACTTTGGGGGCCGCCTGGGGTGGGCAAAACCACCTTGGCCCGATTGATAGCCAACACGGCGGATGCCGATTTTATCCCTCTTTCCGCCGTGTTGTCTGGCATTAAAGACATCCGTGAGGCGGTAGAGCGCGCTGAGCATGCCTTGCAGCAGTCGGGACGTAAAACCATCTTATTTGTCGACGAAGTGCATCGCTTCAACAAAGGCCAGCAAGATGCTTTTTTGCCTTTTGTGGAAAGTGGTTTAATTACTTTTATAGGCGCCACCACAGAAAATCCATCGTTTGAAGTGAACAGCGCTTTATTGAGTCGCTCGCAAGTTTTTGTGTTAAATGCCTTGTCAGACGAGGAGTTGGCCATATTGCTTAATCGCGCTCAGGCATTGGTGGCGGAAAAATTAAGCATGACGGCCGAGGCCAGGGAACACATTATTGCCTATGCGGACGGTGATGCCAGACGCTTACTGAATTTTATAGAAGGCTTGTTTAATGCCGCAGAAAGTGCGGCTATCAATGAGATTGATTTGGCCTTTTTGCAAACCACCATGGCCAGTAAATTGCGTCGCTTTGATAAGGGTGGTGAGGCATTTTATGACCAAATTTCGGCCTTGCACAAATCGGTGCGCGGCTCGAATCCCGATGCGGCTTTGTATTGGTTTTTGCGCATGCTAGACGGTGGTGCTGACCCCTTGTATCTAGGACGGCGCATCGTGCGCATGGCGATTGAAGACATAGGCTTGGCTGACCCGCGTGCGCAAAGTATGTGCTTGGAAGCCTGCCAGATTTTTGAGCGCTTAGGGTCGCCTGAGGGTGAACTGGCCTTGGCTAATGCCGTTATTTATTTGGCGGTGGCGCCTAAAAGCAACGCGGCTTATCAGGCTTACAATCAAGCCAAGGCTTTTGTGGCGAACGACGCTTCACGGCCCGTGCCTTTGCATCTTAGAAATGCGCCGACCAAGCTCATGAAAGACTTGGATTACGGTAAAGCCTACCGCTACGCGCATAATGAGTCTGAAGCTTACGCGGCTGGCGTGGATTATTTTCCGGATGGTTTGACCGCCCCACAATTTTATATCCCCACGCCACGTGGCTTAGAAGGTAAAATTACGGAAAAATTAGCGCACTTGCGTGACTTGGATAAAAAAGCAAAGAAATAGCAGATTTACAGATGAGGATTTTTCTGGCTGGTTTTCTCTGTGCCTCTGTGGTGAATTTTTAGGATATAACATGTTAGACATACAAGCTTTAAGACACGACTTGGATGGCGTGGTGGCCTTGCTGAAAAAGCGCGGTTTTGAATTCGATGCTGCTGCATTTTTGGCCTTGGAGCAGACGCGCAAAACCGTGCAAACTCGCACCCAAGATTTGCAGGCTAGGCGTAATAATGCGTCTAAACAGATAGGTTATGCTAAATCCAAGGGCGAAGACGTGACGGCCATCATGACCGAGGTGGCGGGCTTGGGCGATCAATTAAAAGCCGACGAGGCGCAATTGAGCGAATTGCAAGGCGAGTTGCAAGCGCTATTGCAAAACGTGCCTAATTTACCGCATGCCAGCGTGCCGGCCGGGCTATCCGAAGCCGATAACGTGGAAGTGCGTAAAGTAGGGACGCCGCGTCAGTTTGACTTTACCGCCAAAGATCATACCGATGTGGGTACGCCATTGGGCCTGGATTTTGATACCGGCATTAAGTTGTCCGGTGCTAGGTTTACTTTTATGCGCGGTGCCATTGCCAAATTGCACCGGGCTTTAGCGCAATTTATGCTGGACACGCAGACCGAGCAACATGGCTATGTGGAATGCTATACGCCGTATATGGTGAATGCCGAAAGCTTAATCGGTACCGGTCAGTTGCCCAAGTTTGAGGAAGATTTATTTAGCTTGCAGCATAACGAGAGCAAGCTCTATTTAATTCCAACCTCAGAAGTGACCTTAACCAACACGGTGCGCGATCAGATTGTGGCCTCGCATGCTTTGCCGATAAAACTGACTGCGCATACGCCGTGCTTTCGCTCTGAGGCAGGTTCTCATGGGCGTGATACCAAGGGCATGATACGTCAGCATCAGTTTGATAAAGTTGAAATGGTGCAAATTGTGCATCCGGATAAGAGTTATGAGGCCTTGGAAGAGATGGTCGGTCACGCCGAGCATATCCTGCAAGCTTTAAATCTACCTTATCGGGTGGTGTCCTTGTGCATGGGGGACATGGGCTTTGGTGCGGCTAAAACCTACGATTTAGAGGTGTGGTTGCCGGCGCAAAATACCTACCGTGAAATATCTTCAGTGTCTAATTGCGAGGCGTTTCAGGCGCGGCGCTTACAAGCACGTTTTCGTAATGAGGCCGGTAAGCCAGAATTGGTGCACACCTTAAATGGCTCAGGCTTGGCGGTTGGGCGCACCTTGGTGGCGGTATTGGAAAACTACCAAAATGCCGATGGTAGCGTGACCGTGCCTGAGGTGTTGCGACCTTATATGCCGCATTTGACGGTGATCAAGCCAGGCTAAGCTGGGCTTAATTGGCAAAGTCTAAGCCGAACAGCTTTAAATCCAAGCTGTTCTTAGGTTGCTGGCGTTCCAATATGCGTTGGTAGCTGCGCACCGATTCAACAAACACCACCGGCGCACCGCCACTGGCATAGCCGTATTTGACGGTGCTGTAGTATTCGGGATGTTTCAGTAAAACCAAAGTTTTTTTCAAGTCCGCCCAACTGTCTGGGTTGAGGTTTAAGCGCGCAGCCAGTACGCGGGCATCTTCCACATGGGCATAGCCGATGTTATAGGCGGCCAAGGCCATATAGGTTCTGTCTGGCTCGGGGATGCGCTCGGGCACGGTATCCATGAGTTTTAATAGGTATTTAGCCCCAGCGGGTATGCTCTGCTTGGGATCCAATCTGTCGGTCACGCCCATCAAATCGGCGGTTTCCTCGGTGAGCATCATCAAGCCGCGCACATTGGTTGGCGAGGTGCTGTAGGTGTCCCAGTGCGACTCTCTGTAGCTTAAGGCGGCCAGTAAACGCCAGTCTATGCCGGTGATATTTTCGGCTTGCTTAAATAGGCGTAGGTATTTGGGGAGCAAGGTGTTGCTGTCTTTAAGAAAAGTAGAGACGTCCAGTGTGTTTAAGCGCTCATTGTGTCCGTAATAACGGTCTAATAAATTGCGCAATCTGCCGTCGGCTTTAATCTTGGCAAAAAAAGCTTGCACCTTCAGCACCAAACGAGGGTCGGCATTTTTTGACATGGCCCAAGCAATCTTATCGCTAGGGCCTAAGTTCATGGCCACCTCTAAGTTTGGGTAATGGTTTTGCATTAACGCGGCCAGATGGCTGTCGGCCACCGTGAAATCCAACAAACCGTCCGCCACTTCTTCCAATAAGGATTCGGTGTTGGTGTGGTTCTCGCTGGTCCAGTGCAGGCTGGGCTGGGTTTTTTGCAGCTGTGTTAAACGCTCTGCGTAACTGGTACCCTTGGGGACGCTGATTTTTTTATCGGCCAGCTCATTCAAGCCCTTGGGTTTCTTATTCAATTCATTATTGAAAATAAGCTGTTGCTGCGTTTCTTGGTAAGGGCTGGCAAACTGCACCAGATGCTTGCGTAAGTTGGTAATGGTTAAATTGGCTGCGGCAATGTGGGCTTTATTTTTTAATAGGCTAGGAATGACGTCGCTGATGCTGTTGGCCAAGACAAAGCGTATTGCATGGTCGGGATAATGCTCGTGCACAAACAACACGGCTAAGTCGTACTCTATACCGGCCGGTTGATTATCGTTAGCCAAGTAGTAAGTGCTAGGGCCATTATGGGTAACGAAGACGATTTCTTTTTTATTGGGATTGATGCTAGGTGCGGTGTCTATCGAACTGCTGGGTTTGCAGGCGACAAGCCCGGCGCACAGTAAGGCTAGACCTAATCGCAGGTAAGGCAGAGGACTCAAGAGGCTGTTCAAGCCCAATGCTCACTCACTGTGCCATTTTCGGCGATAAATAAGGCGTCGCATAGCCCATGAAAAATACCGTGTTCGACCACGCCTGGCGTATTGTTGATGAGGGTGTTGAGTTGCTGAGCATCGCTGATATTGGCAAAGCGCATATCGAGTACATAACTGCCGTGCGATGTGATCCAAAAACCATCTTTAGCCGCGTTGGGCCGCAAATCCCCTAAGCCGCCTAAGTCTTCTAGACTCTTATGGGCGAGTTGCCAAGCGTAGGGCATGACTTCTATTGGTATGGCATAATTTTGCCCTATGCGATCCACCCGTTTGCCGGCTTCCGCTACTGCAATAAATTCATTGGCGGCTTTGGCCAGTAATTTTTCTTTGACCAAGTCGCTGCCGCGTCCTTTGAGCAGTGTTCTGTCTGAGTCAAATTCATCCGCACCGTCTACGTATAAATCGATACGGCCGATGTGCTCCAAGGCGACAATGGCTAAGTTTTGCGCTTGCGCTTGTTGGGCGCTGATGGTGGAGCTGGCTACGGTGGTGATTTTCAAACCCTCATCGCGTTGCCGTCTGGCCAATTCGGCGATGAAGTAATTGGCGGTAGAGCCGGTGCCCAAGCCCACCAACATGTCGTTTTGAACGTATTGTGCCGCCGCCAAGGCGACTAATTGTTTATCGTTCATGCCGCGTACCTCCAGGCCAGGGTTGTTTTTGCTTAGCGTTATGATAGCGCGATTAAGCTTTTTTAGGCATTAAAAAAGGGAGCAATTTTGCTCCCTTTTTGCTTAAACACCTGCCACTAAATGGCTGGGAGTTATTTTAAAACGCGGTTTCTGTATTCGCCAGTACGTGTGTCAATTTCAATTTTATCACCTTGTGCACAAAACAATGGCACCGGCAATTCGAAGCCAGTAGCCAATTTGGCGGGTTTCATGACCTTGCCTGAAGTGTCACCTTTAACAGCCGGTTCGGTATAGGTGATTTCACGCACCACGGTGGTAGGCAATTCAACGGAAATGGCTTTTTCGTTGTAGAAACGGATGTCTGCCGGCATGCCATCTTCTAGGTATGGCAGCACGTCTTCCATGAATTCGGCATCGACGTCGTACTGGTTGTAATCCGCATCCATGAATACGTAACTAGGGTCAGCGAAGTAAGAGTAAGTCGCTTCTTTTTTCTCTAAGATAACCACTTCAAATTTATCGCCGGCGCCATAGATGGTTTCGCTAGGCGTGTCGGTCAATAGATTTTTAAATTTCATTTTTACTACAGCCGTGCTACGACCCGATTTGGTGTATTCGGCTTTAACCACGACCAAAGGGTCATTGCCGACCATAATCACATTACCGGCGCGAAGTTCTTGTGCTGTTTTCATAAAATTGCCCTGCTAAATTAAGGGGTTAGTAAATAGTTAAGACTTAGCTTAATTAAATTTTGCTGAGCAAATGCTAATTAGGCCTAAGACTAAAGGCGCGAATTATACCTTATTTTTTATCAGTTTTTCATTAAAACTCAGCAATTTGCTGGCCAGATCGGGCTGCTGTGCCAGTGCGTCTGCTTGTTGTTCGGCGTAAAGCCTGAATTCAGCTAAGCCTTTAATGAGCTCATAAAAACTGTTTTTACGCGGCTCTTTTGCGTTAGACCAGGTGTGATGCGCCGCTGTTAGCGTGGCTGTTAATTCGGCGCTGGCGTTGTGGCTGTAGCAATCTAAAAAAGCCTGCAGTTTTTTTAAATGGGTGTCTTCATCTTGTATATAGGGTTGCCAGACAAAGGGCTGGCCGGCCCATAGGGCGCGCACCCAACTGTCTTCGCCGCGCACAAAATTAAGGTCGCAAGACCAAAGCAAGCGGTCGTAATTGGCAGAGCTTAGGAAAGGCAGCAACTGCACCGTGACCTTGTTCTTTTGCAAAGTATGCGGCTTGATTTTGTTGAAATCAGGGAAGAGGCTGTCGGCACTTTGCAAAAGACTGGCCGGGAAAAACACCGTGACGGATTGATCTGCAAGCACTAAGTCCTCAATTAAGCGTTTGCTGTTGGCTTGCGGATAACAAAATAAGGAAATTTTTAGGTTGTTTTCAGGCTTAGGCCTAGCTTGCTCATAGCCTATGCTTTGCCAAAACTGCTGTTGCACGCTGGCATCTTGGATGAAAGCGCTACGCTGTTCAATCAGCGCTTGTTCACGCAGTAAGCCGCCTGTGCCCAAATCAAAGCCGGGGAAGAAGAAATGCTTGGTGATGGGCAGTTGTGGGTGGGGGGAAGGTTTGCCATGAAAGTCGGCCACCCAATCTTCGGCGGACAGGTAGTCCAAGTTAATCCAATGCGCTTGTTGCGCCACCATTTTTTCAAGAAAAGCCATGGGTAAGCCACAAGCGAAAGTTTCCAACACGGTTGCGGCCGGTATGACCTTGTCATCTGGCCAAGCGCAGATAGTCACGCCGGCCATGCGTTGTTGGCTAAGGCCCACGTTTAATTGGGGGATGATTTTTTGGGCGGCCGCTAAGTCGTCTATGAATAGGCGCACGCAAAGTCCGTGTTCGCTTGCCAATTGCTGACTTAAACGCCAACACACGCCAATGTCGCCGTGGTTGTCGACGATCTTGCAGAATACATCCCAGTGCGCTGGCGTTTGCATGGATTTAAGATGCACTTAAGCTAAAGTCCCTCTGGCGCCTGGTAGCTGACTTGAATGATTTCGTATTGCTCTTCGCCGGCCGGAGCTGAGACTTGGATGGTGTCACCCACTTGTTTGCCTAATAGGACTTTGGCTAAAGGTGAAATCCAACTGATGTAGCCCATGGATGGATTCAATTCATCCTTACCGACGATGCGGTAGCAATGTTCGCTGTCATTTTTTAAGGAATACAAGCTCACCCAAGCGCCAAAAAATACTTTTTCTAAGCCTTGTTGGCTGGCTGGATCGACGATAACGGCGGCGTCCATGCGTTGCATTAAAAAGCGCAAGCGGCTGTCGATTTGCCGCAAGCGCCGCTTACCATAAATGTAATCACCGTTCTCACTGCGATCGCCGTTACCGGCTGCCCATGACACGACTTTGACCAAGGCCGGCCGCTCAACCTTCAGTAATGCCTGAAACTCCGCTTCAAGTGCCGCATGCCCTTGCGGGGTGATGTAGTTTTTTTCGTCAGCCATATTATGGATGATGCTTACTTCTCGAGCACGACTAGGTCATCTACAAAATAAGCCGTTTCGCCAAAGCAAGAAGAGGGGACGCCTTTGTGTTCTTGGTAATGGATTTTTACCCGTAAACCTAATGAGTCGTTTACTTTCTTGGCAATAGCGGCATCCTCTACCGTAAAGAAAAACTTTTCAGCTTGTGTGCCCGGCATGGACACCAAGACAATCTCACCTTCCCAAGTTTTGCATAGATAGCCTTTAAGCGAGAATTTTTGTACGTAACCGGCGCGCTCGCCTGAGGAGTACACCCAGCTTAGGCTGGCCCAGGTGTATAAGCCGAACAGCAGGGCGGGCAAGACGATGAGCCATAGGCTGAGCTTAATGACGCTTTTGTAGGGGAGGGACATAGGGGGTATGGGACACCTTTAACTCTGGGTGAGTGTGTGCGTTTTTTCCATGATGATGGCAGACAATTCTTCTACCGAACGGCTGGTTGAATCCGCCCAAGTGATGCCGGCATTGCGCATGAGATTTTCTGCGGTGGCAATTTCTTTGCGGCAATTCTCCAATGAGGCGTAGAAACTACCAAATCGACGTTCGCTACGCACCGCATGCAAGCGTTCCGGCTTGATGGTGAGGCCGAAGATTTTGTCTAAATGTTTGTGCAGAATGGCCGGCAGGGTGCCACGCTCGAAGTCTTCTGGGATGAGCGGGTAATTAGCTGCCTTGATACCGAATTGCATGGCCAAATAAACGCTGGTAGGGGTTTTGCCACAACGCGACACCCCGACTAAGATAACTTGCGCTTCTTCCAAGCCGGAATTGGTCATGCCGTCATCGTGGTTGAGCGTGAAGTTAACCGCTTCCATGCGGTCGTTGTATTTGCTGCCCATGACACTGTGGGCAATGCCCGCGCCAGTCAGCGGTTGTTGGGCCAACTCCACACCGAGCGGGTCGATAAACGTGCTGAATAAGTCTATGAAGTAGGCGTTGGACTCTTTTAAGGCATTGCGCAGCTCTATGCTACCAATCGACATAATCACCACCGGTCGGCCGCTACTGTGCTCGGCCGCCTGCAGAATCGCGTCTTGCGCCAGCTTGATTTTGTCCAGGGTGTCGGTAAAGGGCATGCGCACTTGGGTGAAACGGGTGCTAGGGAAGTGCTCTAGCAATTTACCCAAGGCGCCGGCAGTGATGCCGGTGCCGTCGGAAATAAAGAATACGGTCCGGTTTATCATTGCCTGCTTAGCCTAGGACTGAAGCCTATTTTTTGCTTAGACGTTGCCAAGTGTTGACCACGGTATCGGGGTTGAGTGACACCGATTGTATGCCTTCGGCCAATAACCATTCGGCAAAGTCAGGGTGGTCGGATGGGCCTTGGCCGCATATGCCCACGTATTTACCTAAGCGGTTGCAGGTTTGTATGGCCATTTTAATCAAGACTTTGACCGCATCATTACGCTCATCAAAGCCGTCGGCCAAGATGCCCGAGTCTCTATCCATGCCTAGCGTTAACTGGTTTAAATCGTTAGAGCCGATTGAAAAACCGTCAAAATA
>SXGT01891726.1_pt1 | contig 13022 bp, 8 predicted proteins | sample 3176221 | NCBI WGS metagenome assembly SXGT01 (sample SAMN11356862, study PRJNA531348) | freshwater metagenome | isolation source: freshwater sample F1-120 | place: China: Fuxian Lake, Yuxi | collected 2017-12-25
CTCACTCGCCTGCGCGCCGAAGCCAACCTCCGGGACAAGTCGGCCAAAGGCTGATTGCCCCAGCGAACCTGAACGGAGGAGCCCGAAGTGGCGCGTGGCCGAATAAAACCGAGAGAGGAGCACAGTATCGAGGGGACCGAGTTAAATCTCGTTCCCTATCTCGATATCATGGTGAACCTCATCATGTTCATGCTCCTGACTTTCCAGGTCTCGCTTGAACTGCGGTTGATCCCATACAATCCCCCCGCTGTGGATGACAAGACGGTCATCGGCTCTAAGCCGAAGATCGACTCTGAGAACCCACTACTGCTAACGGTCAGCGTCACGAACGCCGGTTTCAAACTGATCAGCACGGACGAATCGATCCTCCCCGCGGTAGAAATCCCCCTTAAAGCAGACAAGACGCAGGATTTCACCGGTCTGGGACAGGCGTTACAGAAGGCCCGAAAAGGGTCCCCCCAGCTCGACGAACACCTGATCGTGGTCGCCGAGCCCAACGTCGTATACAACGTGATCGTACAGACGCTCGACGCGACGCGCGATGTCCCCGGAGAAACGTGCGAACTCAGCACCAAGAAGGGCTGCCTGTTCCCCAATGTCACCCTGGCGCTCCCGGAGTAGGCCCATGAGCGACCAGAAGACCGAGTTAGAACTGTTGTTTGGCGAGGCACCTCAAGAAGAGGAGCACGTCCGCCACAACGACGAGGACGAGGACGCGCCTCCACCCCGCCGGTCACGGAAAAAGCCCCACGAACACGCCATCTCAGAGCTCAACCTCACCGCCATGATGGACATGATGACCATCATCCTGGTGTTCTTGATCAAGAATTACGCCACCACGCCGGAAAGTGTCACGCTGTCTGACGAGCTCGCCCCTCCGCGCTCGACGTCAAAAATCCCCATGGATACGGCGGTCACGGTCACCATCACCAAGACAAGTCTATTGGTCGACGACAAAAAGGTCGCGGTCGTGAAAGCGGCGACCTGGTCGGTTGACGACGAAAATGTGGACGCCAAGACCCCCACCATCAACCCGCTGGCCGAGTCTTTGGACAAGCGGGTGGCCGACCTGAAGGCCATCGAAAACAAAGGTGGGGCCCCGTTCGAGGGAAAAATCATGATCGTAGCCGATCAGGATGTCACCTACGAAATGCTCATGAGGGTACTCTACACCGCGGGCTTGGCGCAGTTCAGCCAATACAAACTCGTGGTTCGTTCAGCGGTCGACAACGCTGTCATGCACGAAGGGCCGCACTAAAGCATCGGCCGAAAGCCCTGATCCCGTTGTCGTGGTACGCACCTCCGGCGCGGGCTTCCATGCCCAGCTGCCGTCCGGCGCTCGCTCTGCTCCTAAGGTTCAAGGCTTTCGATCCGCGCTTTTGCAGGCCGCTTAGAAAGGCGCCTTTTCAACTGACTCGATGATCTTGGGCAAGAAGCTCTCTTTGAGCTCCATTTCATATGCCTTGTTCAGATTCTGCCGGGTGATGAACACCGCGATCTCAGGCTTTTGCACCTCGCCTTCGACCACGGTGGCTTCCTTAAACACGAGCTTCCGCGCCGCATGTGCGTCGGGTGCAAGCAACAACAAGGCCATCAAACCCCATCCGAGCATGGCTCACCCTCCCTTGGACTTCTTCTTTTCTGCCTTCTTCTTTTCTTTTTGTAGATCGGCCACGTAGGTCGCCGCAAGCTCTTTCTGGCGCCCTCCCGCGGCAATGTACTTTTCGAAGGCTTCAATGGCTCGATCGTACGAGCCCAAGGTGGAGTCGGTCACCTTCACAAAGTCGCCGTGCAAAATCCCCAGGTTAAACCAAGGATCGGGGCTGCCCGGGTCCAACTCCAAAGCCTTTTCGTAAGCGGCCTGCGCCTCCGTGTAGCGACCCAAACCACGGTAGGCAATTCCCAGGTTCAACCGGGCACCAGCGTTTTTGGGTTCGGCCCGAACGATCCCCTCCAACAGCGGCAGCGCATCCTGAAAATTCCGATCGTCTAAATAGATACTGCTCAGGTAAACCATCGCCGGGACATACGAGGGATCCAGCTTATGCGCTGCCTCCAAATGGTACAAAGCGAAGGCCTTTTCCCCTCGTTTTTGGGAGATCCAACCCAGGTTGGTTCGAATCCCGGCGTTGTTTTCGGCGCCCGTGATCCCCTGCATCGCCTTTTGGTAGACGAATTTGGCCATCGTCAAGTCGCCCTTGGCCAGGTACGCAGCACCAAGCGCGTCGTACATGGCGAGGCTATTGGAATTCTGTTTTAAGGCAGACTTGGCTTCGGTGATCGCCTCATCGAGCCGCCCCGCCTTCCGCAGGGTTTCTACCAGGCCCGCTCGCAACTCCATGCTTGAAGGGGCTTTCTCGGTGCCTCGTTTGAAGGTGGCAATCGCGCCGTCGAGGTCGCCAGCACCCGCCTGCAAAAGTCCGAGGTACAACCACCCTTCGCCCAGCGTCGGGTCTTTGGTGGTAGCCAATTCAAAATTCCCGCGCGCCGCGGCGGTATCGCCCAACTGCTGCTTTGCAACGCCCAAATTCAGGTACGCGACCCCCAGATCGGGATCCAGGCGAATGGCATCTTCCAACAAAGTCACGGCCCGTGTCGCCGTAGACGAGGTGTTCGACGCCAACAACGACGCGGCGTCATTGACCTTCGCGATCGCGGCGCCATCGCTCTTGCTTGGAGCGGAGGTCGTTTCCGCGGGTGCCTCCGGAGGATTCTCCGGAGCTTCCACAGGAGCGGCAGGTGTTTCGACGGGCGTCACCGGTGGATCGAATGGACTTTCCGAAGGGTCCGTCTTCGGACAGCCCGCCAAAACACCGAGCGATAGCCAGATCACAGGCCTCATCGATCCGCCCCCACCGTCTTCGGGGCGAACGCGGCAGGCGCAGACCCAAAGGAAACAGGAGCACGAACCTCCACTTTCTCCGCAGGAAACGCAAACGGGTCGATTTCATTCAATTTGGCGACCGCTTTGGAAATCCAGGAGGAATGCAACTTTCTCTCCTTTCCAAACGCGACGAGATCCGTCAACTCCACCTTGGCCGCGTCCTGCAACTCATACAGCTCTGGGAAAACCTCGTTTTCAAGGATTTCCATGTAAGCGGCCTGCTCCTCCTCCGACCATTCGGCGGGGGGGCGCAGGCCAAAAGCCAGATCGACCCGATACAATGTGGCTGCGGCAGCCAGGTACCGCGCCTGTGTGATCCGCTCAAAATCGCCGTACTTCAAACCGAGGCCCTGCACCACCGCCCGGAAGTCATCCACCTCGGTGATCTTCCTCGCTATCAGGTCGGCGTCCTTTTCGTCATTGCCGCTGAGTTGATCCTTGGTCAGCTTGGCATACGCAGGGTCCACTCCGAGGAATGCAGCCTCCGCCACGTATTGAATCGAGGTGCGCAGATCTCCCGCCCGGTTCGACGCGACCAACGCATCGAAGTCGGTCAGCAAACGCGCCATCAATGCGTCATGCTTCTTCGCGTTGTTTTGCTTCTTGTAAAGCTGAGCAAGGCGATACTCGGCAACCAAACCGTGTTCTGGATTCGTGAGGGCATACTTGCTCAAGTACCCCTCATAGAAAGCCACGGCCTTGGCGGCGCTCACCGCTTCCCACTGTTCACCGGCGCGGAAGTAGACATCTTCCACATCAGACCGCTCCGGGTACAGCCGGGCGTAGTCTTCAAAGCCCTTCGCCGCGCCCGCATTATCGCCAAGGCCAATCTTCAAGAAAGAAGCATTGTAGAGCGCATCTGCGGTGTTGGGATCGGCTTTAAAGTACTTGAGCAGCAGCTCGTAATAGGAAATCGCCTTGTCCAATTCGAAAGTGGACTCGTAGTTGGCGCCGATGCGGAAGTACAACCCCGCGGACGACGGATCGGAGGGGTACTGGCTTACATAGCGCTCAAAGAGTTCATTGGCTTTTTCAGGCTTGCCAGCGATGTCATAGCTGTTGGCCGCATTGTACAAGGCATCTTTCAGTACCTGAACATCGGCTTTGGGGTAGTCCCGTATAAACGTAAGAAATGCTTCAGCAGCCTCCTCCCGTTTGCCCGCTTCGATGTAGGCCATCGCCTGTTGGAAGGCCGCGCCCTGCTCAGCATTCTTGAATGCCTGGGTTCGACCGCGGGTATCCGCTGTATCAGGCCCCAACGGCACAGCCGAGAACCGTTTGGAGTACTCCCGGACTCGCTCCAAATCGCCCTCAGTCACGTAGGAATCGACGATAAGGCCGGCAGCGTACGACGCTTCCAACGACTTCGGCATTTGGTCGACAATCGCCAAAAGCTTAGGGCGGGCTTCGTCAAACCGATTGTGACGGAACAACATTTCCGCGACGACGTACTGAATCGGAGCCCTATTGACGGTCGCCAACGCCAACCAATCGGGTTGGTTCGGATCCGTTTGCGGCGCGAAAGTGTGGCCGAGAACCTCACTTGCCGACTGGGCGAAAGCCTCGTGATGAGGAGACAGTGCGTACACCGTGATCGGCTTGCCGGCCACCGAAGTGTAGGTACGCTCGGCGGAAGCATCCGCAGGAAGGGCATTTATCGGACCGTGCAGCGAAACCGCGACCTCCTGGAGTGACCGCATGCGCTGATAGACCGAGCCATCTCCAAAGTTGTGGTTCTTTCTGCTCCGGATGAGCGCCTCATATTCTGGCGCGGCAGCGGCATAATCCTTTCCGCGGTAGAGCGTATCCGCCAGGTACCACTGCATCTGGAAGTAGTCGTCGGAAATCGGGAAACGTTCGAGGTACTCTCGGAACTTGGCCGCGGCCATACGGTAGGCCTCAGCGTCTCCGGTGGCGTCGGCGGTCTTCCGGTATTCGATCGCGACGTCGGCCAGCGATTCCTCGATGAACCCTCGAGCAACCGCGAGCGCTTCGGGATTGTTGCGGTTCTCGATCCACCATCCCGACTTGTCGTTGTACTTTTCGGTAAGTTCGATACGCGCCAAGGCAGACGCGGCAGGATCGCGATTCAATCCTGAATTCAGCAGCTTCACAACCAGCATCTGAAACTGGGGATTGTCTCCCTCATTTTGCCAAGGCGCCAGCTGCAACCGACGGTAAACCGGAACCGCCTGTTCGAATCGGCCATACTTGGTCAACACGTCGCCAAGAGCGATGTACACCGCCCTTTGATACTTCTTTTCTCCGCCGATCGAAGCGAAATAGTCTTCGGCGATCTCCAAAGGCTCCCGCCCCTGCTCCTCGCCCATGTCGGCGAACGAAAACGCCATAAATCGGGTGGCGTCGGGCGCATACTCGCTTCGTTTTCCCGTGTCGACGAACAGCTGCTCGGAATAGTCGAGTAGTCGAGCGAACAATGCCAGGGCGGTGGCGTCGGGCGCGTCGCCGTCGCGCGGCTTGTCGTACACGTCCAGCTTGTAGTACGCCCAAGCGAGCTGGTACATTGCATCCGAATAGAGGCGCGATTCCTTGCCTTTTTTGTAGACCTGCCAATATTCGGCGATGGACTCTTCGAACCGGCTCTCCTCGAAAAGGAAGTTGCCAATATTCAAATGGGCATCGTCCGCCAACGGCGAATTGGGTGCAACGGCCAACAGTTGTTCAAAGGTCCGCCTCGCCGCCACATCGTCGGTCTGTTCGGCGTTGGGTTCCTTGTAGACAAAGGCCAGCGAATACAGGGCACCGTCTAGGAACTCATACCGTTTCTCGGGCGGCTTAAGCAGATTGTCCGCGACGATCTCTTCGTACAGTTGCACCACTCGAGCCAAGTTCATTTTTGGATCGGGCGGAAGTTCTTCCAGACGATTTTCTTCATCGAGCTTCTGGTAGAGCTCTTCATACGCAGCTTTTTCCACCAGCCACTGCTCTGAGGCGACCTCCCAATGCAACTCAGCCAGTCGAAACCGGATGTGGTTCGCGTAGTCTGCCTTGGGATAACGCCGAAGAAAGTCCTCGAATTTTGCGATGGCTGCAGTTCGCTGAAGCCCCTCCGCGTCCTCGACCACCCGAATCAGGGCATCATAGCCGGAGGACAGTTTTTCTCGCTCTGCATCGGCCTGAGCCTCCAACACCTCACGGGTGTCAAGCTCCAGCGCTCCCATCCGACTTTCAAAGCGGTCTTTTGCCTTCCGATATGCTTCCAACTCATTGGTGTCCACCGTCAACGGTGCCGCAACGGCGCCACCGGAGACCGTCAGCGCACACCACAACCAACTCCTTACGCTCAAGGCCCGCGTAAAACCTCGCCAATGCACTGTCACTTCCCGCCCCCGGTGCTGACTGGGGGGAGCTTTTCACGAACTCGGTCGTAGCGTGCTTCCAACGCATCTACGAGCGCACTCTTCCGCAGGAGTAAATCCTCCCGCTCGCTCGCTAATTCGAGTTTCTGCGCCCAGTACACATCCACAATGCCAATGTCGGCGCGCAACACCGAGTCCGAGAAAAACCCGTGCAGTCGCCGGAAACCGGCCTGGGTCAGCTCTACGGCAATCACGTCGGACTCAGACGACGTCGTGGACAACTCTCGCCGTTGGTCCGCAACTTGGCCGGCCTCGAGCTCCAGTCTCTCGCGAATACGCGTGAGCTCAGTCTTCTCGTACTCGTTAATCCGCGACTCTAAGCCAACAAATCCCTTTGTCAGCGAATCCAAAGAAGAGTGAGCCTTGTCGAGGCGATCGGCTATCCCCGCATCGCTCGCCTTCAACCGCGTCCTTGCCGAGAAATAGCCTGCCCGAATGACGGCAACCTCGTCATCAATAAATCCCGTCCCCCCCTGCAACGACTCAAGCCCCTTGGTCCGATCGCGCAAAGTCTCGCGCCGCTTACGGAATTTCTCCAGATCACCGCGCTCACTGGCCGACAACGAACTCCACAACCAATCTTCCTCGGTCTTCAACAGTCCCACGCGCTGCTGGATCAGCATTCCACGCAACGAACCCACATCTGCGCGCATGCGCGCATACCCACCGATGCCGGCTCCGCGGTCCAGGATTCCGTCGATGTCCGCCACCAACTGTTCCGACACGGACACATTGTCTTCTTGACGTTCGATCTCCCGTTGAACGCCGATCGCCTTTCGAATCTCCGGGTCGGAAATCATCATGGCCAAAGCATAGGGAGGAACGGTTGGATCCGGAGTCGACACTCCATCGAAGAGCACCAACTGATCAAAGTAGGTGCCAGCCTCATGATTTTCCGCTCCCAAAACCGCGAAACGGTCGCGGATAGGAGTGTAGTCCTTGATAACGCTATCGAACGTCTGGATGGCCAGTCCGTGATCGCCGCGCTTCATGTGCAGCTGGCCTTCCAAAAGGCGTAACTGAGCGGCATATTGGTGTTCAGGGTAGGCCAAGAGGAAAATCTCGACGCTACGGAGAGCTTCTGCGTAGGCCTCTTGTTTGATGAACGTCCACACGTTCTCGTACAACTTGTCGGCAAGATAAGGGGAATCTCCCCCAATGCGACCATAGTAATCTGCCGACTCCGCAAACTTGCCCTGCTCGTAATGTATACGCGCCAACGCCAACAATGACAAGTCCAACAGCTCGCGGTCCTCCATCGAATCGACCGAAAGCTCGGGAACCTCTTTGAAATACGCAATGGCTTGCTCGAGGTCGCCCTCCACCACCATCACCGTGCCCAAGAAGTACCGCGCCTTTGCATAAAGCGGACTCTCCACCGGTATCGACAAAAATTCCGACTTCGCCCGAGCATAGTCCTTCTGCTTGTAAAAGCTCTTCGCGACCGAATACGTGATCAGGTCGCTCGCTTTTACGGTCCCTCGCACAATCTCCCGGTCGTAGGCCTCCCGAAACCGCTCCGTCTGACCGCTCGCGGCGTACAGCTCCAACAGTCGCCGAACCGCATCATCATGGAAGGGATGCTCTCGATCGTCAACGACAACGCGATAACGAGCCTCCGCCGTATCAAAATTCCCCAACATATACAATGACTCGGCCAGATACCATTCTGCGTCGCGGTGAAGTCCCGCATCTGCGAGCGCGCCGGTGGTCACCAATGCAAAAAAACCCTCGGCGGCCGGCTGATATTCACCCACCATGTACTCGTACAAATGCTCCTCAAAACGACGCATCGCCTGCCGGTTGGACAAAAAGCCCTTCCCAGGCACCACCGACGCGTCTAGAGCATCCGCTCGGGTATGAAGGGCAGTAATATCCGCCTCAGCACGAGTTAATCGCGCTGGGACCGAATCCGCCGCGTGCGCCACCCCTGTCGCCCACCACGTGGCGATCAGGGCGAGCCACGTTGACCGAGTCAACGTCATTCGGGATCTTCCTTACCTTCCGTCGTTTCCTCATACTTCACGAACGGACGCTCAACGAAAGTCCGCAGCAAGCCGCCTCGTTCCTCCGCTACCACACGAACGATCGTCTTGTGGTCCTCATCGACGCGGAATGAATAGCTGGACTGTACTTTAAATGAATAGGTCGTCAAATAGGAGAAAACCCCAAGTCCATTGCCGCGAAGAACGAAACTGACTTCCACTTTGTGGTTGCCCGGGGGCAACGCCTGCTCCAAAACCAGGATCTCACGCTCCTCATCCAAGCTGCCTTCGGGGTCCACTCGGCTCAGAACGCTTTTGCCGTCCAGAAAATACTCGATCGATTCGAGGGTGTACGCCGGGCCCATCCGATTTTCGTGAAAAATCACCACGCGCGAGCCGACGGTGTCCCCTTCGAGCACCAATTCTCGTAGCAGCTGCAACGTGGCCTTGGAACGAAATACCCGCTCCTTTACCGTATTGACGTCCTGCTCGACCGTGCGAAGCTCCCGATGCAGGCTCCCTTCGGATGGCTCTGCGGAAGCTGTCCCTTCGCTCGGAGAAACCGGCACTTCGGCCACGGAAGTGCCCGGATCGGGCACAGACGCCGGCTCCTGCGCGAACGCGAGCGTCCAAACGCACATCGCAAACAGCGGAAGTACCCCCCACCACGCTCGGCCGATCATCCGCATCTCCCGGGCACGCCCGCCCGAACGCACGCCCCACCACGCCCGTTATATCGCCAGCGCGCAACGCTTGTCAAACGGCGCGAATCCTCGACAGTACTAGTCTTCCCCGTCATCGCCCGCTTCGGTGCCTTGGACCACCTCTGGAGTCGGTGTACCCGACGAGAACATTCGGCGCGCAAAGCGATCATGCAGACGTTTGACCACGGAGGCGTCCCCGCGGATGCCATTGACCATGAAGGAGAACGCATAGACTTGGCCATCCGCCGCCTCCAAATAGCCCACTAGGCAATGAACGCCGTCGATGGTGCCCGTTTTTCCGCGCAGTCGGCCCGGATCTTCCGAGAGGCGACGCCAGAGTGTCCCGTCTTGGCCGGCGATCGCCAATGAGGCCTTAAATTCGCTTCCAACGCGCTGATTGTTCGACATGTCGACCAGGACCGCCGTAAACACCGACGGCTGTATCGTCGACTCCCGGGTGAGCCCGCTTCCATTGCGAAGCTTCGCCATGTTCGAACCCACTCCCAGCGAATCCAAATAGGCCTGAATGGTCTTGATGCCCCCCTCAGTTGTACCAGGAAGTCCCTGGGTTTCTGCGCCAACGGTCCGCAGCACTTGTTCTGCAATAAAATTGTTGGACTGTTTGTTCATCTCAGCCAAAATCGACGACAAAGCGGCCGAACGGTGTGCGTAGAACAGCTGGCCTTTCGCCGGCGCACCTCCTCGAACGTGCTTGCCCTTGACCGTGATCCCGTTGTTCTTCAGGATCTCCTCCATGGCGGCCATAAAATGGGCGGTCGGATCCACCACGGCGCGCCGGTAGCGCTCGGTGCCCGAGTCCATCGGCATGGTGCCCGTGAGCGTGAATTTCAACGTATGATCGTCTTCATTGACTTCGCGCTCGATCCGCAACGTGCGCCGGGTACCCTTGGCGGTGGTCAACACCTTGTTTTCGATCTCAATGTAGGACGATGCTGGAACTTCAAGGCCAATTCGTGCGGACTTGCCGACCTCGCCACCCGGTCCGACCACAAATCCGACCAGATTGTTGTTGACCGATAAGGCTCCCAAGGTCGGGAAGTAGGAGGGACCATTTTCGAGGTCGGACTCCTTTTCCCAACCGGGAATAAGGTAGTTGACGTCGAGAAAGCCCTCGTCGTACACCACGTCGCCGTCGATTTCGGTCAAGCCGGCCAGCTTCAGGTCGTTGACCATCTTAAAGAGCGTTTCAAGCTCGAGGGTGGGGTCTCCATGACCCCGGATGTACAGGCTCCCCTCAAGGACCCCTTTGGCATCCATTTTGACATCATCGTCGACGTAAAAATCCGTTGAAAAGCGATAGCTCGGCCCCAATTCCCGCAAGGCCACAGCCGCCGTCAACACCTTCATCGTCGACGCAGGAATCAAGTCCCGATCGGGATTTCGAGCGAAAACTTCCTCGCCCGTTCGAACATTGACCACCTGAAGGCCAACCTGACTCGTACGAAACAAGCGATCTTCGGCGATGGGGGCAAGCAACTCTTCCAGCGAACCCGTTGGCGCGGCCACCGCCCGCCCTTGGCCGCCCTGCGGCCCCTCCGCAAGTGCCGGCGACGTTACCGCTACAAAGCCGATCATTAAAGCGGCCACTACGGGAAACAGACGTGCTACTGGCGTCGTTTGCATGGGGATTTCCAGGGGAGAGCGGGCGGGGTTGGGGGGTGCCCCAGAGAGGGGAACCGCGACCAACTCCACTATATTCCATTGTACGCGATGTTTGCAGCAGGTCTTCAAGAATTACGGTGCAGGGCCCATCCGAAAACGATCACCCCGACAAAAAAATAGCCACACAGGTTTGCTTTGCTCGCTTCCTGGCGAAGGTTCACCGAACGTGGAACACTCTGGAGTAAGGAGCGGCGATGATCTGGTGGGGCGCTTCATTTTGCGTGCAACTGGCCGCAGGGCAAGAATTGGGCCTCGATCGCCCAATCATCCCAGGCGCGAGCATCGCTGCCGAAGACGGTCCTGGCAGCCTTTGGGTGAACCCCGCAAACATGGCGTATGACCCGGACCTTCGGTACGGGCTGTACGTGCCGTTCATGGTCGGGAAAAACCCACAGGCCGTCGCCGGTTCCGCCGGCATCGGTGGGCTTTCGGTCGGCGTGCAAAATCAGTCGGAAGACGAGGAACACAGCAATTGGTCGCTGGACTATGCCACCAGCATCAAACTCCCACAGCGCGTCTCCATCGGAGCTCGCGCGGGCTGGCACCTCATCGACTCCGGCAGCAACTACGTCACGTGGGACTTCGGGCTTTCTTGGCGCCCTATCCCCTGGTTTGGCGTGGGTGCGGTGTTTCGTAATGCAGGGTCGCCCTCGCCTGACGCGGCCAGCGCCACCGGTTTCGGAGTTGCGTTGCGGCCTTTTGGCAGAACGGTGACGCTCGGAGCGGACTACCTGCACACCTTCGGCGAGGCCTCGGACGATCGAATCACCGGCACTCTCCGCGTTCGCCCTACCAAAGGGCTCTACCTGCGCGCGAGCGCCGACACCCGCGGCACCTTCGGGGGCGGCGTCGAGTTCTACTTTGGACGCGTCGGCGTCGGCGGATTCGCCGCGGTGAACGACGGGGATGTCGGCATCACGGCATATGCGGGCAACGACGAACCCGGCGAAACTCTCATTCGCGGCGGATCGCGCATTCCGGTGTTGACGCTCGATCACGTCCCGCCCTACCAAAGCTCTGCATCGCTCTTCGAACCTGCGGAAACGACCTGGGTAGAGACACTCCAACGGCTGCGCGAAGCGGAGACCGACCGCAGCGTTCGCGGCGTCGCGTTGGTGTTTCGGGGCGCGCCCCTGTCTTGGGCACGCCGTACCGAGCTTCGTCAGCGCATTTTGGCATTGCAGGCCGCCGGAAAGCCTTGCCTCGCCTATCTGCATGGTTCAGCGACGACTGCCGACTACTATGTGGCCTCCGCCGCCACTAAAATCATGGTCCATCCGACTACCGACATTCAGTTGACCGGGATCCGAGCCGAACTCACCTACCTTCGGGGCGCTTTCGACCTCGTAGGCGTAGAACCCCAATTTGTTCGACGTTCGGAGTACAAGAGCGCCGTCGAAGCCTACACTTCGACCGAACCCTCCGCGGCATCGTTGGAACAGACCGAAGCCTGGCTCGATGATCTGCACCAGACACTGTCACAGGCCATTGTGGAGGGCCGACACGTCGATCCGGAAAAAGTGGCGGCATGGATCGACGGCGGGCCCTGGACGGTCCGTGAGGCGGTCGAACAGGGCATGGTCGATGGGGTCCTCTACCCCGATCAACTCGACGACGAGCTCGCACGGATGCACGGAAGGCGCGTTCGGCCGTTGCCACTGGAGAAGATGCCCCGCCCCATCTCCGGCTGGAAAGCGAGCTCCCAGGTGGCGGTCATCAACATCGAGGGGACCATCGTTCCCGGGCATTCGTCCGAGGGTGGGCTCCTCTCCAGCCAAACCACCGGATCGGACACCATTCGCGACATGATGGAGCGCGCTCGCCTGGATGGCCAAGTCCGCGCCGTGGTCCTTCGCATCGACAGCCCCGGCGGATCGGCGTTCGCATCGGATGAAATCCACCGCGGCATCAAACGGCTGAAAGCGGCAGGAAAACCTGTCGTTGTCTCCATGGGAGGGGTCGCCGCCTCCGGTGGCTACTATGTTGCGACCGGGGCCGACGCGATCTGGGCCGAACCGTCCACGATCACCGGCTCGATCGGCGTGTTTTCGGGCAAGATGTCCGTTGGAGGCCTGTTGGACCGGGTCGGGGTCAGCACCGTCACCCTCAACCGCGGCCGAAATGCCTCGATCGACTCCAACACTGAGCCTTGGGATGCCGTTCAAACGGCGCGAATGCAAGCGCTCGTCGATCACATCTACGAGGACTTCAAGAAGAAGGTCGGCGAAGGCCGCGGCCTCACGCCGGAACAGGTCGAGGAAGTCGCGAAAGGGCGCGTTTGGACCGGTACCCGGGCAAAGGAGGTCGGCCTAGTGGACGACCTGGGCGGCCTCACCGACGCGGTCGACGACGCGCGACAACGGGCGGGGATCCCCATCCATCGAAC
>SXGT01137527.1_pt1 | contig 13018 bp, 9 predicted proteins | sample 3176221 | NCBI WGS metagenome assembly SXGT01 (sample SAMN11356862, study PRJNA531348) | freshwater metagenome | isolation source: freshwater sample F1-120 | place: China: Fuxian Lake, Yuxi | collected 2017-12-25
CTCGTGCCAGAGCGCCACGTTCTCGAGCGCCGCGCCGGCGTAGCCGCGGAGCAAGCGCGCCAGCCCGGTGAGGTTCTCGCTGAGGATCGGGTTCTTCTTGTGCGGCATCGCGCTCGAGCCCTTCTGGCCCTTGCCGAAGCCTTCCTCGGCCTCCCCCACCTCCGTCCGTTGCCAGTGGCGCACGCCCAGGGCGATCTGCTCGATGGCGGTGCCGAGCAACGCCAGCGCGCCCAGCACCTCGGCATGGCGATCGCGGGCGACGATCTGGGTGGCCACGGTCTCGGCGGCGAGGCCGAGCCGGCCCAGCGCCTCGGCCTCGATGGCCGGATCGAGGTTGCCGTAGACGCCGACCGCGCCGGCGATCTTGCCGACGGCGATGGCGGTGCGGGCGTTGACCACGCGCACGCGAGCGCGGCCGAGCTCGGCGTACCAGCGCGCGAACGTCAGGCCGGCCGTGATCGGCTCGGCGTGGATGCCGTGCGAGCGACCCATCACCGGCGTCTTCGCGTGCTCGCGGGCGCGGGTGGCGAGCGCGGCGGCCAGCCCGTCGACGCCGGCGAGGATCTTGTCCAGGGCGCGCACGCTCTGCAGCGCCAGCGCGGTGTCGAGCACGTCCGACGAGGTCATGCCGAGGTGCAGCCAGCGCGCCGGCTCGCCGGCCAGCTCCTCGACGTGGGTGAGGAACGCGATCACGTCATGGCGGGTGATCTGCTCGATCTCGAGGATGCGGCGGGCGTCGAGCTTGCCGGCGGCCTGGGCGCGTACGGCGGCGGCAGAGCCGGCCGGCACCCGGCCGCGCGACTCCATCGCCTCGCACACCGCCAGCTCGATCTCCAGCCACAGCGCGAACCGCGCGTCATCCGACCAGATCGCGGTGAGCTCGGGGCGGCTGTAGCGGTCGATCATGGGGTGGGCGCCAGCGTGACAGAGCCGACGATCCTTGGGGCCTTCCGTACCAAGGCGGCGTGTCAGAGGCAAGCCTCGCCCCACTCGCGAAGCGAGCCTCCGTACAGAACGGGATGGCAGTCCTGCCGGGCCGTTCGATGATCCAGGGGCGAGGCTCACCTGCGAGCCTCTGCCCCCCCTGCTACCATCGTCGCCGTGCCGCTGGAGCTCGACGCAACTGCGCGTCTCGAACCGGGTTCGCCCGCGTCCGATCCCCGGCTCGATCACACCGCGACCGCGGCCGGCAGCCAGCGCGCGCGCGCCGCAGCCGCGGATCCGTCGGTCGGACCGGGCACGCGGCTGGCGCACTTCCGCATCGAGCGACTGCTCGGCCAGGGCGGCATGGGCCAGGTCTGGCTGGCCACCGACCTCGCCCTCGATCGGCCGGTGGCGCTGAAGCTATTGCCGGCCGAGACCGCCGGCGATCACGATCGCCGCGAGCGGCTGGTGCGCGAGGCCCGCGCTCAGGCCCGGCTGGTCCACCCCAACGTCTGCCACATCTACTTCATCGGCGAGGACGAGGGCCGGCTGTTCTTCGCCATGGAGTACGTCGACGGCGAGACCCTGGCCCGGCGGCTCGAGCGCGGGCCGATTCCGCCCGACGCCGCCCTCGAGCTGACCCGCATGGCGGCGCTCGGCCTGCGTGCCGCCGACGAGGCCGGCTTCACCCACCGCGACATCAAGCCGTCGAACCTGATGATCGATCGCCACGGCGTGCTCAAGGTGATGGACTTCGGCCTGGTGGCGTCGAGCCTGGTGGCGGTGCCCGCCGGGGAGGCCAGCGACGGCGGCGCGCCGGTGGCGGCGTCGGCGCTGGTCGGCACGCCGCTCTACATGGCGCCCGAGCAGGGCCGCGGCGAGGCCGTCGATCACCGCGCCGACATCTACGCGCTGGGCGCGACGTTGCACCACATGATCTCGGGCGCGCCGCCGTTCGCCGGTGACACCGCGGCGGCGCTGCTCAGCCGGCACGAGACGGCGACCCGGCCGCGGCTCACGGCGGCGGCGACGGTCAAGCGCACCGCCACGCTCGCCGACGACGTGGTCGCGCGCATGATGGCCAAGCGCGCGACCGATCGGTACGCGAACTACGACCAGCTCATCGACGCGCTCGACCGGGCCAGCACGGTGCGCACGCGCCCGGCCGGGCTGGTCGTCCGTGGCGTGGCGGCCTTCATCGATCTGCTGGTCGCCGCCATGATCGTGGCGCCGCTGATGATGTTGATCCCGGACGGCGACGACAACGTCTGGCTGGTGCTGGTGTGGGCGCTGCTCTACCCGCTCGCGATCTCGCGCTGGGGCGCGACCCCGGGACGCGCCATGCTCGACCTCGAGGTCATCGCGCACCGCGGCGCCGACCGGGTCGGCTACCTGCGGGCGGTGTCGCGCTTCATCGTCCAGTTCGGGCTCGTGGCGCTGGGCGCGGGCGTGTCCAACCTCGGCGAGGAGCTCGACCTCGAAGCCCTGCACGCTGCCGGCATCGCGCTCACCGTCGCCGGGTCGGTCTACATCGCGATCGACGTGCTCTACGCCGCGCTGCGTTCGGTGGACAAGCGCACCGTCTGGGATCGCGCCGCCGGCACTCGCACCTGCTACCGCCGCCGGATGAGAGCGTCGTGAGAGCCGCCCTCATCGTGCTCGTCGTGCTCGTCGCGGCCTGCGACTCGCCCGCGCCCGCGCCGGTCTACACCACGACACCGCGTCCGATCTTCCGCCCGGTCACCGGCGATCATACGCCGTCCGATCCCGCGACCTGGGGCGAGCTGATCGACTCCCGCGACGATCTGGTCTTCGACGGCGGCCGCCTGCACTTCGAGCTGCGCCACCAGGGCGGCCGCGTCATCCAGACCGTGCGCAACGACTACGCCGTCGAGGTGACCCTGGCCTGGGGCGTGCGCGAGATGGCGAACCTGCGCCTCGACACGGCGATGTCCGGATCGAGCACACTCCCACCCGCGCTGGTCGCGGGCGGCCCCGGCCAGACCGTGGTGCTGGCCCACTTCACCGTGCCGTGGCCGCGCACCCGGTTCTGGCGCGTGCTCGATTTCCGCGCCCGCTTCGGCGATCCGGCGGCGCGACCGACGCGCTACACGTACGCCTTGCCCTTCGGGGTCGGCCAGGAGCGACGCGTGATCCAGGGCTTCGGCGGCGCCTTCTCGCACCACGTGCCGTCGAGCTACTACGCCGTCGACTTCGAGGCCGACGAGGGCACGCCCATCCTGGCCGCGCGCGACGGCCTCGTCGTCGCCGCCAACGCCGGCACCACCGGCAACGGCGCGACCGCGGAGTGGCTCGACTACACCCGCATGAACTTCATCCTGGTCCGTCACGACGACGGCACCCTCGGCGAGTACGCCCACTTGCTGGCCGGTGGCGTGCGCGTGCGCGCCGGCACCCGCGTCCAGCGCCTCGACTTCATCGGCCTGTCGGGCAACACCGGCTTCTCGACTCGCCCGCACCTGCACTTCCACGTCATGACCGCCGCCCCCGACGGCATCGACGCGACGTCGTTTCCGATCGAGTTCGAGATCGCCCCCGGGGTGCCCGCCGCCCCTGTCGAGGGGCGCGCGTACCGCGCGTACGAACGGCCGATCCGGATGTAGTCAGGCCCGGCGGGCGCGGGCGGTGCAGAGGAGGTGGTCGCCGGCGTCGAGCCAGGCGGCCTCGACGGTGAGGCCCCAGGGAGCGAGCGGCGTGACCAGCGCGGTGCCGTCGGGGAGCGCGGTGACGGCGACCTCCTGGAAGCCGACGTAGCGGCGGAGGTGCGGATCGATGGCCTTGTAGATGGCTTCCTTGAGGGCGAAGGCGAGGATGACGGCGCGATCGCGATCGGGGCCGGGCGGTGGCAGCGCGGCGAGCTCGGCGGCGGTGAGGATCCGGGGCGAGACGTCGATGCGGCGCGGGCCGGGGACCTCGAGATCGACGCCGAGGGTCCAGCCCTGGTCGGCGGCGGCGAGGGCGACGGCGAGCGCGCGCTTGTGGCTGATCGAACCGACGGCGCCGGCGGGGACGACGGGGGCGCCGCGATCGTCGGCGAGGAGCGGAGCGGTGACGGCGGTGGGCGCGATGGTCGCCAGGGCGTGGCGGAGGGCGCGGCGGCCGGCGACCCACTCGCGGCGGCGGATGGGCGCGAGGGTGAGGGCGCGGGATTGTTCGTCGGCGTGGAGCTCGGAGAGGACGTCGTCGTCGGGATCGGCGACGTCGACGGCGACGGCATGGCCGTGGGGGAGCGAGAGGGAGAAGCGGGAGGGCGAGATCGGGGTCAAGGTCGTGGGTGGGGTTCAGGGTGGGGTTCAGGTTCAGGTTCAGGTCAAGGTCAAGGTCAAGGTCAAGGTTCCTGATGGAGTGACGCGCCGAGGGTCGACATGACGGAGACGAAGGAAGGAAACGAGGTGGCGACGTTGCCGACGTCATCGATGCGGGAGGGGCCGCCGGCGGCGAGGGCCAGGATCGAGCCGGCCATGGCGATGCGGTGATCGCTGGCCGAGTCGACGCGGCCCGGGGACAGCGGGCGACCGGGCGTGCCGGCGACGACCAGGCCGTCGGGGCGAGCCTCGCACTCGACGCCGAAGGCGCGCAGCATGGCGACGGTGGTGGCGATGCGGTCCGACTCCTTGACCCGCAGCTCCTCGGCGTCGCGGAAGACGGTGACTCCCTTGGCGCGCGAGGCGATCGCCGCGAGGATGGGGACCTCGTCGATGGCGCGGACGGTGACGTCGCCGCTGACCTCGGTGGCGCGCAGCTCGGGCGCGGCGCCGCGGATGACGAGGTCGGCGACCGGTTCGCCGCCGACGTCGCGCGGGTTCTCGATGGCGATCGACGCGCCCATGGCGGCGAGCACGTCGAGGAAACCGGTACGGGTCGGGTTCACGCACACGCCGCGGCACACCACGGTGTCGGCGCCGGCGACCAGCGCGGCCGCGACCAGGAAGGCCGATGACGACGGATCGCCGGGCACGTCGATGGCGCCGCCGGGCAGCTCGAGCGCCGCGCCGGCCTCGCTCCAGGCGTCGGGCGAGACGATGACCTCGCGACCGCGCGTGGTGATGGGCGCACCCATGGCGGCCAGCAAGCGCTCGGTATGATCGCGGCTGGGCCCGGGCTCGGTGATCCGGGTGACCCCGCCGGCCTGGAGCCCGGCCAGGATGAGGGCGGTCTTCACCTGGGCCGAGGCGATCGCGAGCCCGTGGTCGGCGCCGCGCAGGCGCTCGGAGAGCGGGCCGATGGCCAGGGGAGGCACGACGTCAGCGCTGGCGCCGCCGTCGTCGGACTGTCCGCTGGTCGAGCCGGCGCCGGTGATGTGCGCGCCCATCGCGCGCAGCGGATCGATCACGCGGCGCATCGGTCGCTTCGACAGCGACTCGTCGCCGAACAGCTCGCTGCGGAAGGGCTGACCGGCGAGCAGCCCGCACAACATGCGGATGGTGGTGCCCGAGTTGCCGCAGTCGATGGCCGCGGCCGGCGCCTGCATGGCGCGCAGGCCGGTGCCCTGGACGACGACGGCGTCGCCGTCGCGGGTGACGGTGGCGCCGAGCTGGGTAATGGCGCGGGCGGTGCGGCCGTTGTCGGCGCCGCCGCCGAGACCGCGAATGCGCACCGGTGCGCGGGTCAAGAGCGAGAACAGGAGCGCGCGGTGGCCGAGCGACTTGTCGCCGGGGACGTCGATGGTTCCCGACAGGGGGCGGGTGGCGGGGTCGACGATGAAGACGCTCATTGCACGGATACCTCGGGCGACGGGGAGACGGATGACGGGGAGACGGGCGACGGGGAGACGGATGACGGGGAGACGGGTGACGGGGAGACGGATGACGGGGAGACGGGTGACGGGGAGATGGGAGACAGGGAGACGGGTGACGGGGAGCCGGGAGGCGGGCGGTGACTGTGCCAGCGCTCGACGGCGCGACGCAGACGGCCGGGGGCAACGAGGACGGTGACGGTGACGCCGGTCTTCTCGCGGCGGATCTCGGCCTCGGCGATCGGGCGCTGGAGGCCGAGCGCGCCGAGCGCCGGATCGGCCGCGGCACGGGCCAGGAGGCGCCCCAGGGCGGGCGCCCACACCGGGCGGGCGCGGTGCGGCTGGTCGGCCAGGCGCACGACGAGCGCGAGATCGTCGACGACGTCGCCCCAGACCGAGACCACGGCGGGCGCGGCGTCGAGCGCGTGGGCGTCGGCGAGCGCGGTGCGGGCCTCGGGGGTGAGGTGCGCGGCCACGCGCAACGACGCGGCCTCGGCGGCGGGCGGCATGGCCCACGCCCGCACGGTCATGAGCGCGGCGTCGCTGGCGATGCTGGGTGCGCCGCCCGCGGTGGCGAGCAGATCGGCGACGTCGCCTTCGAGGGCGAGCGCCCACCGACCGTCGCCGAGGTCGACGGCCTCCGACGGGCGCGTGCCCCCGGCAACGACGGTGATGGTGGTCGCGGCCGGTGTACCGACGCGGTACGCGGCGAGGGCGACCGCCGTGGCGCCGTCGATCGGTGCCTCGGGCGCGCCGGCGATGGCCGGCGGCGCGGCCAGAAGATCGGTGGCGATGCCACCGATGATCGGGTTGGCGCGCAGGCGGGCGAGATCGAGCTCGACCAGGATCTCGGCCCCGGCCGGGAGGCTGGTGAGGAGCGCGTCACCGACGGTGAGCGCGCGCTCGGGGATGACCTGAGTGGTGCTGGACGTGCTGGTGCCACCACCGCAGCCCACCATCACCACGGCCATGACCAGCGCGCACCGCACGTCACGCCTTGTCGTCGGCGACCACGTCGATCAGCGCCGCGATCACGCGATCGAGCTCGGCCTCGCCGGCGATGGAGACGCGGAGGCACGTGGGCAGCCCCCAGGCGCCCATGGGCCGCACGATCACGCCACGGCGGAGCAGGCGATCGTAGAGCGGCGCACTGGGGCGGCCGGCCTCGACCAGACAGAAGTTGGCGAGCGACGGGTAGACGGTGACGCCGCGCCGGGCGAGCTCGGCGCCGATGCGCTCGAGGCCGCGGCGGCCGAGCGCCGCGGAGCGCAGCACGTGCTCGCCGTCGTCGAGGGCGGCCAGCGCCGCGACCTGCCCCAGCGTGCCGACGTGGAAGGTGCGCACGACCCGGCCCAGCAGATCGAGCACGCCGCCGTGCGCGACCGCGTAGCCCACGCGCATCGCGGCCAGGCCGTAGGCCTTGGAGAAGGTGCGAAGCAGCACCACCCGCGGATCGCCAGCGGCCAGGGCCGCGCGCGTGAAGGCGAGCCCGTCGACGTGATCGACCTCGGGCCACGCCGCGGCGTACTCGGCGTAGGCCTCGTCGAGCACCAGCAGCGCGTGCTCGGGCAAGACCGCCAGCACGCGGTCGGCGTCGGCCCGGGTCAGGACGGCGCCGGTCGGGTTGTTGGGCGTGCCGACGATCACCAGCCGGGTCCGCGGCGTCATGGCCGCGCACAGCGCCTCGATGTCGGGCCCGCGCGGCGTCGCCGCGGTGGCAACGAAGGTGCGGCCGGCCACCTGCGCGGCCAGCCGGTAGCTGAGGAAGCCGAGCGCCGGGGTGACGATGTCCTGCTCGGGTCCAACCAGGGCCAGCACGAGCTGGTAGAGCAGATCGTTCGACCCGGCGCCGACCGCGACCTCGTGCTCGGCGACGCCGAGCCGCTCGGCCAGCGCCTTGCGCAGCCGGAACGCGGCCGCGTCGGGGTAGAGGTGAATGCTGGGCAGGGCGGCCTGGATGGCCGCCAGCGCCCGCGGCGACGGCCCCTGCGGGTTCTCGTTGGACGCCACCTTGATGGCGCCAGAGATCCCGAGCTCGCGCTCCAGCTCCTCGATCGGCTTGCCGGGCTGGTACGCGTCCAGCGTGCGGACGTGGGCGGGAGCGAGCTCCGCGAGCCACGCCGCAGCACGCTGCGGATCGTCGAGTCGAACGCGCATGGGCTGGGTGCGCCAATCTACTATAGTTGTGGGAATGTCGTGACCGCCGCCAGCGGTCCGTCGTAACACCGAAGCCGACTCGATGCGCCGTCCCCTGCCCTTCCCCACGTCCTGGCTCCTGGCCGCCGTCGTCGGCCTCGTCGTGCTCGTCCTCGGCCCTGATCTCACACCGGATCTGGCCTTCGCCGCCGAGGGCGACGAGTTCGAGAAGTACCGTTCACGCGGGTGGGCGTGGGCCTACCTGGGCGCCTTCGGCTTCGGCGTGGTGACCTCACTCACGCCGTGCGTCTACCCGATGATCCCGATCGTCATCGGGATCTTCGGCGGGCGCGGCAAGCAGGTGTCGCGCGGCCGCGCCGTGCTCCTGGCCACCGTCTACGTGCTGGGCATGGGCCTCATGTTCTCGGTCCTGGGCGTGATCTTCGCGCTGATCGGCAAGCAGTCGGGGCAGCTCCTCGCCGAGCCCGCGGTGGTCATCCCGATCGTCGGGCTCTATCTCGTGCTCGCGCTGTCGATGTTCGGCGCCTTCGAGCTCCAGCTGCCGATGGCGCTGCAGAACAAGCTCGCCGGGGTCAGCGGTGAGGGCGTGGGCGGCGCGTTCGCCATGGGCGTGGTCGGCGGCTTCACCGCGGCGCCCTGCACGGGCCCGTTCCTCATCGGCATCCTGACCTTCGTCACCAAGACCCAGAACGTCGGCGTCGGCTCGAGCCTGCTGTTCACCTACGCGCTCGGTATGGGCGTCCTGTTCTGGGTGCTGGCCGCGTTCGCGGTGGCCCTGCCCAAGAGCGGCCGCTGGATGGAGTACATGAAGTCGATCGGCGGCATCGCGCTGCTCACCGCCGGCCTGTACTTCCTGCGCCCGCTGGTGCCGGTGCTCGAGACCCTGGTCTGGGGCTCGTACCTCTTCCTGGCCGCCGCGATGGCGGTGGTCATCGCTGGCATCGTGCTGGGCGCGGTCCACCTCTCGTTCCACGACCGGCCCGCCGTCAAGCTGCGCAAGGCCGCGGGCGTGGCGTTGTGCGTGATCGGCATCGGGGCCGCCATCAACTGGATCGTGCACGTCGACAAGCACCTCCCCTGGCACCGGGACGAGGCGGCTGCGTTCGCCCAGGCCAAGCTCGAGGGCAAGGGCGTGATGGTCGACTTCTGGGCCTCATGGTGCGGCCCGTGCAAGGAGCTGGAGAAGCTGACCTTCGCCGAGTCGCCGGTCTACGAGACGATCACCGAGAACTTCGTACCGCTGCAGTTCGACATGTCCAAGTCGAACGACTTCACCGACAAGATTCAGGAGAAGTACGAGTCGGGCACGCCGACCGTGATCTTCTTCGACGCCAACGGCAAGGAGCTCGGCCGCGTGCGCGAGTACCAGCCGCCATCGACGTTCATGAAGACGCTCAAGCCGGCCGCGGACGCCATCCGCGCTCAGCGCGAAGCCGCCGCGCAGTCGGCGCGCAATCCGTGAAGTGATACCCTCGCCGTAGTGACCGCGGACGATCCGACACCGTCCGAGGAGCTGGGCTCGATGGGGCCGCTCCTGGCGGCGATGGCGCGGACCGGGCCCGCCGCCCTGCCCGCCGGCACGCTGGTCGGCGGCCAGTACCGCATCGAGCGCCCGCTCGGCGAGGGCGGCATGGGCGTGGTCTACCTGGCCCGTGACAAGCGGCTGGATCGCGACGTCGCGGTCAAGGTCGGCACCGCGGTCTCGCGCCTGGCCCTCGAGCGCATCGAGCGCGAGGCCATGGCGCTGGCCCGGCTGTCGCATCCCAACGTCGTCGTGGTGTTCCAGGTCGGCGAGATCGAGGGCCGGGTCTTCATCGCCATGGAGCACGTCGACGGCGGCACCGCGCGGGCGTGGCTGGCGGCACAGCCGCGCACCACGCGCGAGATCCTGGCCCTCTACGCGGCCGCCGGCGACGGGCTCGCCGCTGCCCACGCCGCCGGCCTCATCCACCGCGACTTCAAGCCCGACAACGTGCTGGTCGGCGGCGATGGACGGCCACGGGTCGCCGACTTCGGCCTGGCCCGCGCCACCGATGCCCAGCCCTCGTCGCCGCGGCCCGACGGCGATGGCGAGGTCACGCTGTCGACGCAGACCGGCGCCATCGTCGGCACGCCGGCGTACATGCCGCCCGAGCAGCTCACCGGCGGCGAGCTCGACGCCCGCGCCGATCAGTTCGCTTTCGCGGCTTCGCTGTGGGAGGCGCTGTTCGGCACCCGGCCGTTCGACGGCAAGACCCCGGCCGACGTCGCCGCGGCCATCACCTCGAAGGAGCCGACCGCCGAGAGCGGCCCCGGCGGCCGCAAGGTGCCGCGCCACGTCGCGACCGCGCTCCGCCGGGCGCTGTCGCCCGAACGCGAGGATCGCTGGCCCGACCTGGGCGCGCTGGTCGCCGAGCTCCGCCGCGATCCGGTAGCCCGGCGGCGGCGCCTGGGGTTCGGCGTCGCCACCCTCGCCATGGGCGCCGCCGCGGCCGCCACGATCATCCTGGTGGCGACGCGTGGCGAGGCCCCGCCGCCCTGCCGCGACGCCGGCGACACCACGCGCTCGACCTGGACGCCGGCCCGTCGCGACGAGCTACGGGCGAAGGTGGTGACCGCCACGGCCCCTACGGCCGGCGCGACGTTCGATCGCCTGGCGGCGCGCCTCGACCAGCACGTCGGCGCGATCGGCGCCGCTCGCATCGAGGCGTGTCGCGCGACCCACGTACGCCGCACCCAGTCGGCCGCACTGCTCGATCTGCGCAGCGCCTGCCTCGACCAGCGCGAGACCGAGGTGGCGGCCTTGATCGGCGTGCTCACCCGTGGCGGGCCCGCGACACTCGACGGTTCGTTGCCGGCGGCGTACGCGCTGCGCGCGGCCACCGAGTGCGACGACGCCGCCCAGCTCCGCACCCAGGCCCCGCCTCCGGCAGATCCCGCGACCCGCGCCGAGCGCGACGCGGTGGTGGCGGCGCTGGCCGAGGTCGACATGCTCGGGTACGCCGGGCAGGAGAAGGTCGCGCTCGAGGCCGCGACCGCCGCCACGACACGGGCCGCGGCCCTGGGCGACCGCGCGCTCGAGGTCGAGGGCTTGCTGCTCCTCGCCGGGCTCCAGGCCGGGCGCGACGGCGCCACCGCGATGACCTCGCTCGAGCGCGCCGGACGCCTGGCGGCCGAGGTTCGCGACGACGAGCTGGCCGCCCGCGTCGCCATCTCCATGTTCGCGATCGTGACCTCCCCCATCCGCCAGCTCGACGAGGCCGAGCGCCTGCGTCCGCTCGCCGAGAGCGCGCTGGTCCGCGCCGGCTCGCCGCCCCGACGCCAGGCCGCGTATCTGGCGGCGCTGTCGCGGCTGCGCGAGCAGCAGGGCGACTACCTGGCGGCGCGCGACGCCATCGAACGCTCGCTCACCCTGACCGAAGCCGAGGTCGGCCCCGACCATCCCAAGCTGGCCAACTCCCTCAACCATCTCTCGGTCGTGATGACCAACCAGGGCCAGCTCGGGGGTGCGCTCGACGTGCGCCGGCGGACCGAACGGATCCTGACCGCGGCCTACGGCTCCGAGCACCCACACGTCGCCGTCGTGATCACCAACCTCGGGATCACCGAGCACAAGCTCGGACGCTACGAGGAGGCGATCGCGACGCTCGGACGCGCGCTGGCGATCAAGGAGCGCACGCTCGGCCCCGATCACCCGTCGCTGGTCTCGACCCTGATCAACCAGGCCAACGCGCTGCTCAAGCTCGAGCGCGCCGCCGACGCCGTGCCGCGGCTCGAGCGGGCCCGCACCATCGTCGCCACGGCCCAGGGCACGCAGCACCCGGCCTACGCCCACGTGCTGTCGGTGATGTCCGACGCCCGGCGACAGCTCGGCGACCCCGCCGCGTCGGAGGCCCTCCTGGTCGAGGTGCTCGCCATCCAGAGCGAGGCCGGAGCCGATCGCCCCGAGATCGCCGAGACGCTCCTGGGGTTGTCCGAGGTCCGCCGCCTCCGCGGCGACCTCCGGGCCGCCCGCACCGACCTCGACCGCGCCCGTGGCATCGTCGAGAAGACCGCCGGTCCGCGCTCCCCGATGATGGCGTGGGCCATGGGGCTCCAGGCCGAGCTCGAGCTCGCGGAGGGCACGCCAGGCCAGGCGCGGCGCACCATGGAGCAGGCCATCGCCATCATGGAGTCCGCCGCGGGTGCGGATCATGCTGATGTGAAGAGCATGCGTGCGGTGCTCGACGCCATGCCGCCGGCCCGGTGACGCGATACAGTGATCGGGCCGTGCCCGACGATGTCGCCGACGATCCCGAAGCGCCGATCCGGGCGCTGTGTACCGCCGGCAAGTGGGGCAGCGCCGCCACCGCGATCGTCGAGAAGTACGGACGGGAACTGCTCGAGTACCTGGTGGCGATCGCGCGGAGCGAGGCCGACGGCGCCGACGCGTTCTCGCTCTACACCGAGGATCTGTGGCGCGGCCTGCCCAAGTTCCGCTGGCAGGCCAGTGCGCGCACGTGGAGCTACACCCTGGCCCGCCACGCGCTGGCCCGGGTGCGACGCGATCCGGCGCGGCGGCCGGGGCGAAAGATCGCGCTGTCGGACGCGCCCGAGGTGGCGCGCGCGGCAGATCAGGTGCGGACGCGGACCATCTCGTATCTGCGGACCGAGGTGAAAGACCGGGTCGCGCAGCTACGCGACGAGCTCAGTCCTGAAGATCAGGCGATCTTGATCCTGCGGATCGATCGAAGACTCGAATGGCGGGACGTCGTACGGGCGCTGGCCGAGGAAGGCGAGAAGGGGGAGGAGCTCGGTGACGCGGAGGTGACCAGGCGATCGGCGGCGCTGCGCAAGCGGTTCGAGCGGATCAAGACGGATCTGAAGAAGCTGGTGGCCCGACGGTAGAAGGGCAAGGGCGGGCGTCAGTAGGAGTCCATGGGAGGACACGTACACATCAGGTTGCGATCGCCGTAGGCGTTGTCGACGCGGGCGACCGGCGGCCAGTACTTGTGCTCGCGCAGCCACGGCGCCGGAAAGGCGGCCTGCTCGCGCGAGTAGGCCCGGGCCCACTCGGTCCCGGTGACCGCCGCAGCGGTGTGGGGCGCGTGTTTGAGCGGGTTGTCGGCGCGGTCGGAGGTGCCGTCCTCGATCGCGGCGATCTCCTTGCGGATGGCCCTGAGCGCGTCGCAGACGCGATCGAGCGCGGCCTTGGACTCGCTC
>SXGT01387477.1_pt1 | contig 13017 bp, 11 predicted proteins | sample 3176221 | NCBI WGS metagenome assembly SXGT01 (sample SAMN11356862, study PRJNA531348) | freshwater metagenome | isolation source: freshwater sample F1-120 | place: China: Fuxian Lake, Yuxi | collected 2017-12-25
ATTTTGAAGCGCGATGCCGGTTGCCGGCCCTCTCTGGGCCAGGGCTGCTGGGAGCGCGGGCGTCTCGCCCGCTCCGGAAGCGGCCAGGATGGCCGCGCTCCCAGGCAAGGCTACCTGGCGTGGCGCCCACGACGGCGGTGAGCGGTCTGCCAAAAGGCCAAAATGAGCACTGCTGCACACCCCACGCGGCCAAACGGCCCAAGACCGTGGGAGGCGGTGTCGCGTGGTCTCGCCTTCCCAGGCGCGGCATGCTATACTTTTTGCCTTGGCATCCTGGGTGTTGGCATCCTGGGTGCACGAGCTGATGATTTTGCGTGGGAGAATATGCTGATGGCCCCTTACCCAAGGCCCGGACACCTCTGGAGGTTTGTGGTGGTCACGGTGGGTCTCCTCATGCCGGTGGTTCTCTACGCCCAGGAGAGCACGAATGTCCACTTCCTGTGGGCCTTTGAGGCACTGGTCTCCGAAGGAAGTGTCACCAAGCAACTCCCCGTGCGGGAGGACACCACCCTCAAAACGGGTGACCTACTCAAACTCTACGTCGAACTGCGCCAGCCCTGCTTTGTCTACATCATTCATCATGGTGCGGGAGGCGAACTCCGCTGGCTTTTTCCATACGATGTGCAACAGTTTGGGACAGATTACCATCTGTCTAAAGTATACGAAATTCCCCAACATGACGCCTGGTTCCGCATCAATGAACAGGCCGGGCACGAGACGTTTTATCTCTTCGCCTCGGCGCAGCGTTTAACCGATATCGAAACCCGCTTAGGGGCCTACGCCATCGCACTACCCAGCGAGCAAGCCCAAGCGGCAACGCAGGTGGTGAGCGACCTCCGCGCCCTCATCAAGCAGCACCGTACCGCCATCAAACCTGGCCGACCCGTTCCCATTGCCGGGAACATGCGTCAGGGCGTCGAAGCGCTGGAAATCAGTGCAACAGATTTCTACAGCAAAACGGTGACCATTGAGCACCGGTAAGTCCGCCACCTGGCTGGTGATCACTCTGTGGGCAGGCAGCGCCTGGCTCCTGGCCCATGGCGGCTTCTGGCTGTTGCCGACCGTCTTCAGTACCTGGAACGCCCAAACCATTGATCAACTGTTTGTCTTGCGCGATCATTTTGCCCACCTGCGTCCACGCTATGATGATACGGTGGTGCATGTGGATCTGGATAACGCCAGTATCCACGCGCTGCGCACATTTTATGTCGAACGTGGGCAGTATGCCCAGGCCGTGCGCAATCTGAGCGCGATGGGCGTGGCGCTCCAGGCCTACGATTTGATTTTTGCCGCCCGCATTAAGGCGCGGGACGAAGACCAGGCTCTCATTGATGCCACCCAGGCAGCTGGCAATGTCTACTTTGGTCTGGCGTTGAATCTGGGGAAAGGCAGCCGCAGCGCCCGCCAGCAACCCACGCGGAGCGAAGATCAACGCTACGTGGAGCGTACCGCCTGGGCGCTCACGGTGCAGGGCGATGCGCGTGCGTTGTATGTCGGGACGGACCCAGTCAATACCTTTCACGACCTCGCGAGCGCGTCCCGTGGATTGGGATATCTCAGCTCAACCTCAGACCGTGATGGGGTGTTACGCCGCTTGCCCCTGGTGGTGCGTTCCGAGGGAGCGTTCTATCCCAGCCTGGCCTTTCGCATCATCTGTGATTATCTGCACGTGCCACCGCAGAACATCCTTGTCATCCCCGGACGCCACATCCTCCTGCGGGGCGCCCAACGCCCTGGCGCTGTCGTGCCGCACGACGTGGTGATTCCCATTGATCAACGCGGCACCATGATCGTGAATTATCTGGGCAGCTGGGAACGCCTGCGGCACTATGCGCTGGCGCGCATCGTGGCGGCATCCACGGAGCGTATTGACCTGGAGATCCTGCGTGATGAACTGGCGGGCACGATCGTGGTGGTCGCCGATGTCTCCACCGGCTCGTCCGATGTGGGGGCGATACCGCTCGATGCCAATTTCCCGTTAAGCGGGTTGCACTCGAATGTCATACATACCATCCTGACGGAGCAGTTTCTCCGCGAACTCTCGCCTTCCGAGATGCTGCTGCTTGAGGCCCTGGTCCTCGGCCTGCTCCTGGTCGTGGCGCTGCGCTGCCGCTCGCTCACCTTTGCGCTGTGCGCTTGCGGGCTCACCGTGGGCTATGTGGCCGTGGTCGTGCTGGGCTTTCTCTACGGCCACGTCATCGCCAATCTGGTGCGGCCCCTGCTCATGCTCATCTTGGCCACCGTCGCCATCCTGGTGTATCGCTACGTGACGGAGGAAAAAGCCCGGCTGGAAGGCCTGCGTCAGCGTGATTTCATCCGCGAGACGTTTGGGCGCTATCTCAGCCCGGACGTGGTGGAGGCCTTGCTCGATGCACCGCAGGGCTTGCAGATGGGGGGCCAGGTGCAGGAAATTACCCTCCTGGTGTCGGACTTGCGTGGTTTTACCTCGCTCGCTGCTCGCCTGTCGCCGTCGGACGTCATTGCCATCTTGAATCGCTATTTCGAGCGTATGATTGACGTGATTGCGCGCTATCGTGGCACCGTGGACGAACTGCAAGGCGACGGCATGTTGACCTTTTTTGGAGCGCCTTTGGCCCAGGCGGATGATCCCGAGCGCGCCGTGGCCTGTGCCATTGCGATGCAACTGGCCGTGCACGCCTTCAACGCCGAACAACGCGACAGGCACCTACCAGAGCTGGCCATGGGCATTGGCATCAACACGGGCGAAGTCATTGTCGGCAACATCGGCTCCGTGCAACGGTCGAAATATGGTGCCGTGGGAAGTGCTATTAATACTGCCTATCGCATTGAGTCCCACACCGTGGGTGGACAGATCCTCCTGAGTCCGAGTACCTACGCACGTGTGCAAGGGCTGGTGCAGGTGCGGAGGACCATGCCAGCGCAGTTTAAGGGCCTGGGCCAGCCCGTGACGCTCTACGAGATTGGCGGCATCCGTGGTATCTATGATGTGGCCCTGCCAGAGCCCAGCATCGAGCCGCTCGTGCCGCTGCGCCAACCACTGCCGGTGGCCTGTTTTTTGCTTGATGGGAAAATCGTTGCCGACATCCCGGTGGCCGGCACACTGCGCCAACTTGCCGGCGCGCGCAGTGCTGAAGCGACCATTGACACACAGGTGGCGACCTATAGTAATATGAAGCTTACCCTGGCACCGCCCGACGGCCCGGTGTATCCCGACGTGTACGCGAAAGTCGTCGCCAATAGCACCCCAGAAGCACCGACTGCCTGCGTGCGCCTCGAATTTACGGCGCTCCCCGATGATGCCAAGGCGTTCCTCGCGCAGGTCGCCGCCGCCTCAGCCGGATTATGACCGCTCCAGCGGCCTCCCCCAGCGTACGAGGGGATACGGCCTGGCCTGTGTCGCATCTGGCGTTGACTTTGAGGCGCGAAATTGCCACACTATCTTCTAGTCCGCCCCGGATGCATGGCGTATGATCATCTGACCCGCGTGGCACGAAAGGTATGGCGCCGTATGATCCGTTCTCGCTATTCCGCATGGGATGGCTCGCAGGCGGTGTGGCACCCTCGCCCAGAAGAGGTGCTCGAAAGCCTGGCAGACTCCCTCCTACAGGATGGCGATGTGCACAAGGCGCTGCGTACGCTCCTCCAACACGGCATGACGGATCAGCGGGGTCGCATCCTCCTGGGCTTGCAAGACATTGTACAACGTCTGCGGGCTTGCAGAGACCAGGCGTTACGCCAATACGATCCCAATAGTGTCGTAGACGATTTCCGGCGTCAGCTGGACACCCTGCTGGCTCGCAAGCGCCAGGCACTGGAGGCCCAACTTGCCGTACTACGCCAGCGTACAGACCCTGCCGTGGCACAGATGGCGGCACGGCAGGCACAGATGGAGGCGTTCCCGTGTGACATTGGAGGCCTCATCCAGGCACTCCAACAGTACGATTTCTTGGACCAGCAGGCGCGGGCCGATTTTGCCGCCTTGCAGCAGACCTTGCACCGGCAGGTACTCGATCATCTGCTGCATGCCATGCTGCAGCCCTTCCATACGATGACGCCACCTGACATGCAACGTCTGCACCAGATGATTGCCGACCTCAACGGTCTTCTGGCACAGCGTAGTGCTGGTACGGAGGGCGACTTCCAGCAGTTCGTCACACAGCATGGGGCGTTATTTCCCGATGGCCCGCCAGAAAGCCTCGAGGAGCTGCTGGAGCAGCTCGCGTCCCACCTGCACGCCATGCAGTCTCTCCTTAACAGCATGACGCACGAACACCGCGCCGCGCTGCAACAGTTCATGCAGCAGATGGGTGGGGACGTGTCGTGGCAACAGGCCCTCGCGGCGCTGGTGCAGCATATCCAGTCGTATATGGAGGAGCAAGGCCTGGGGGCCAGTCTGCCCTTCACAGGGAACACGCCTCTGCCCCTGCCGGAGGCGTTACAGCTGATCGAGCGCCTGCACGACATGGCACGTTTAGAAGACCATCTCGAGCGCGTGCTGTGGGGCGCGGATCCCCAACAACTCGATACGCTGCAGGTGCGGGCACTGATGGGAGAGGAAGCCTCGGGCCACGTGCAGGCGCTCAAAGAGCTGGCGGAGCATCTCCAGAACCAAGGCTACATCTGTAAAAGCAAGGATCGCCTCACGCTGACGGCACGAGGGATTCGACGTATTGCCTACAAAGCCATGTTGGATATTTTTGCCTCCATGCGCCACGATCAGTTTGGCACGCACGCTGCACGGCACCGTGGTATCCACGGCCAGCGCCTGGAAGAGACCAAAGCCTATGTGTACGGCGAGCCGTTGGATCTCCACTTGCCACGCACCCTGATGAATGCGGTGCGGCGTACGGCCGGCAGACCTCCCCTGCGGCTCGCGCCGCAGGATTTTGAGGTGCATAGCACGGAAGCCGTGGCGCGGTGTTCGACGGTGCTCTTGCTGGATATGAGTGGCTCGATGGAGCGTGAGCAGCGCTTTACCGCGGCGAAAAAAGTCGCGCTGGCTCTCGATGCCTTGATCCGCACCCAGTTCCCGCGCGATGCCCTCCATATGGTCGGCTTCTTTACCTACGCTGAAGCCTTGCATCTCGAGGACTTACCGTATCTCACCCCCAAGCCCTTCGGTTTTTCCCCCTACACGTCAAGCGATATGTATCACGATCCTCTGGGCTCTCTGGATTTGCAAATCGCCATGGCTGACGCCATCGCCGGTCGGGTCGATGTCCCGCAGGCGTTTACCAATATTCAGGCTGGCTTACAAATGGCTGGCCAGTGGCTGATGCGGCAGCATGCGGTGAACAAACAAGTCATTTTAATTACGGATGGTGAGCCCACGGCGCATATCCGTGACCACATGATCTGCCTGGAATATCCACCGTCGCCGCGTACAGTGCACGCAACGCTGCAAGAAGTGCAGCGCTGTACCCGCCACGGGATTACCATTAACACGTTTATGCTCGGCCAGGAGCACACCATGGAGCGCTTTGTGCATGCGCTCACCAAGATCAACCGTGGCCGAGCGTTCTTTACGGCGCCAGAAAATATCGGGGACTATATCCTGGTCGATTACCTGGCCAATCGCCGTCGGACAATCGCCTAAGATGCGCACTACATAGGAAGCAATGGATGGCGAAAGCTACTTTGCGTGATGTCACTCTACACGGGAAGCGTCTCTTTCTCCGTGTGGACTTTAATGTTCCCCTCACCAAGGCCGGCGAAGTCACAGACGATACCCGCATCCGTGCTGTGCTGCCGACCATTGCCCATGCGCTGCAGCACGGGGCGCGTGTGATCCTCGCCTCCCACCTTGGACGCCCGCGTGGCAAGGTGGACCCCGCGTATAGTCTGCGTCCAGTCGCCGTACGCTTACAAACGCTTCTGGGGCAGCCGGTCCGCTTGGCCGCGGATTGCGTGGGGGCAGAGACGGAAAGCCTGGCACAGGCCCTCGCACCTGGGGAGGTGTTACTGCTGGAAAACTTGCGCTTTCATGCCGAGGAAGAGGCCAATGATCCCGCCTTTGCGCAAGCCCTGGCGCGTCTGGGCGACGTATACGTCAATGATGCCTTTGGCGCTGCGCATCGGGCCCATGCTTCCACGGCGGGTATCGCCGCGTACCTGCAGCCCGCTGTAGCTGGCCTACTGATGGAGCAAGAGATTACCTACCTGAGTCAAGTCACGGAGCACCCCGAGTACCCGCTGGTGGCCGTGCTGGGGGGGGCGAAAGTCTCCGACAAAATCCCGCTCGTGCTGCATCTCCTCGAAAAAGTATCGTCCTTGCTTATTGGTGGGGGCATGGCCTATACCCTGCTCCAGGCCCAAGGCTATGCCATTGGGGATTCGCTGGTCGAGCCAGACTGCCTCCCCATGGCGCGCGCCATTCTCGCCAAGGCTGCCGAACGCCAGGTACAATGCTGCTTGCCATGCGACCATGTGATTGCGCAAGCTCTCACACCCGACGCGCCAACACGTGTCGTCGCCGAGGCAGGCATCCCCGCAGGTTGGAAGGGGTTGGATATTGGTCCAGCCACGGTGGCACAGTTTCGCGAGGTGTTACGCACAGCACGCACGATTGTTTGGAACGGCCCGATGGGCGTGTTTGAGATGCCGGCGTTTCGCCAGGGGACGACTGAGATGGCGCACGCGGTGGCGTCCTGCCCTGGGACGACCATCGTCGGTGGGGGTGATACCATTGCGGCCCTGGCGTTGACGGACTGCAGTACGGCGATTACGCACATCTCAACGGGCGGTGGAGCCTCGCTCGAATTTCTGGAAGGCAAAACGCTGCCTGGCATTGCCTGCCTCAACGAACGTTAGGACACGGATCATCTACCCATGCGTCAACCGATTATCGCAGCCAATTGGAAGTTGTACAAAACGCGGGCGGAAGCCAGGCACTTTATTGAGGTGCTCGCGCAGCAATGCCCGGACCTCGGGGCTCTTGAGGTGGTGCTGGCGGCACCCTTTCCCGTCCTGGAGACCATGCAGCAGGCGTTACAGCACACCCCGTTTCGCCTGGCAGCACAGGATGTGTTTTGGGAAAACGCTGGCGCCTATACCGGCGAAGTGTCCGCCCCGATGCTCCTTGATGTAGGCTGTAGCGCCGTGCTCATTGGCCACTCTGAGCGCCGGCACTATTTTGGCGAGACAGATGAGACGGTGGCCAAAAAAGTGGCCGCGGCGCTCCACGCCGGTCTCCAGCCCATTGTCTGCATTGGCGAATCCCTGGCGCAGCGCCAAGCCGGTGAGACGTTGACGGTCTTAGAACGCCAGATACGTCAGGGGCTGGCTGGCTGTGGACCCGAGGCCATCGCGCATCTTGTGCTGGCGTATGAACCCCTGTGGGCCATTGGCTCTGGCGTCACAGCGACGCCCAGTCAGGCGCAGGAGGTGCACCAGCACCTACGGACGCTTGTGGCGCAGGCCTGGGATACGGCGAGCGCGCAAGCCGTGCGCATTCAATACGGCGGGAGTGTGCGTCCAGAGAACATTACGGCCTTGATGGCTGAAGCGGATATTGATGGAGTACTGGTCGGCGGTGCCAGCTTGGACGCGCTGGTATTTGCGCAAATTCTTAGATATGGGAGGAAGTAAGAGTGTTTGCATTGCTAGTAATTATTCATGTGGTCGTGTCCCTGGCCTTGATCTTGGTCGTGTTACTCCAGGTGGGTAAAGGCCAATCCATCGGGGCGGCCTTTGGCGGGGCCGGCTCTTCGCAGACCTTTTTTGGCAGTCGTGGCCCGGCGACCTTTCTGACACGCCTGACGACGATCTCTGCGGCAGTCTTTATGGTCACCTCCCTGACCCTCGCGTATATGTCTTCGAGTGATAGAGAGGGTTCCTCCCTCCTGCCGGCCACGCCGCCGGTCAGCGATACGGCACCCGTTCCCCTGACGACCCCGGAACCCGTGACGGTCCCAACACCCGTGACGGTGCCAACGCCCGAGGCCACCTCGGTCCCAGTCCCTGTGACGGTGCCAACACCCGAGGCCACCTCGGTCCCGGCGACGGTGCCGGAATCCGTCACAACACCAGCGCCTACCCCGCCGACTCTCATCCCCGAGACCTCGGCTCCACCGGTGGAAGCGCCAAAATAGGCGCGCCAGGGACACGAAGAAAGCCATTGACAATCGCCTGGCGTACCCGCTAAGCTATAGCCCTCCTTTCTATCCCACAGGCCGAAGTGGTGGAATTGGTAGACACGCCATCTTGAGGGGGTGGTGCCCGAAAGGGCGTGGGGGTTCAAATCCCCCCTTCGGCATGCTGGGATTTTCCTCGTGGGAAGTTACGCTATCGCAACGCTCTCTCGTCGCCTCCACACTCATCTCTGCCAACAGTCTGTCGCTGTGGAACGTGCCCATACTTCCCTTCCATCCTGCAACGTCTACCAAGCCAGCGGAGGCGACATGTCATCCTGCGGCCCTAGTGTCGCGCGGGCAGATACGGTATGATGCACAGAGGTCGCCGTGCCCGGCCCGCACAGATCGGAGAGACTACGTCGTCATAGAGGATGGAGATGATATGCGTAAACATGCGGGAATCCTATGGATCATCATGCTGCTCGTGTGCCTTGGCGGTTGGCAGCAGGGGCACGCCGCATTTGATTTGTCACTCGCGCAGCAGATCAGTGAACAGTTGTGGGAACGCCTGCTCCTCGGAGGCCCGCCGCCGCTACGGGTGGCTGGCGAGTCGCTGCGCTCGGAGCATCTTGTTGCCCAGTTCTACACGCAGCGCTTGTTCTGGCCAGCGTGGAGTAGCGCCACCGGGTTGGTACCACAGGTCGAGAGTCTGCTGCAAGCACTCCGGGAGGCAGAGGTTGAGGGATTACGCCCACGTGACTATCACCTCGCACGCGTGGAGAGTCTGCGAACCGAGGTGTTCCAAGCCCAACGCCCCGAGGCCCCAGGGCAGGCGGCGAAGCTGGCGCAGCTCGATCTCCTGCTCACGGATGCCATGCTAGCCTACGGTTCGCATCTGCTCTATGGCCGCTTGACACCGCGTGCCTCAAGCGTGATGTTCGATACGAGCCCGGAGACTGTCAACCTGGTGCACGTGCTGCGACAGGGTCTTGAGACCAACCGCCTGGCCGAAGTGTTCCAAAGTTTGCTGCCACGCCACGCCGATTATGCCAAGCTGCGTAAGGCCTTGGGCAAATATCGTCAGACCCCTGGCTCCGAAGGGCGCGTACGCCAAATCCTCCAAAATATGGAGCGCTGGCGCTGGTTGCCACAGGAACTGGGGCAGCGCTATGTCATGGTGGATGTTATCGGCTATACCCTCGATGTGATGGAGCGCGAGCAGTCGGTGCTCAACATGCGGGTCGTGGTCGGCAAGCCCTCATGGCCAACCCCAGTGTTGAGTTCGGCCATGAGCCACGTCGTCCTCAGTCCGGACTGGCGCGTCCCGCCGAATATCGCCTCGCGCGAATTATTACCCATCTTACGTGCTAATCCTGGCTATCTGGCGCAGAACAATATGCGCTTGATTTCCGGCTCACGGATTATTGATCCGCGCAGCGTGAACTGGAGCAGTATGAGCACGAAACATTTTCCGTATAGTCTCCGTCAGGAACCCGGCCCGCGCAATCCCTTGGGGACGGTCAAATTTCTCTTCCCGAACCGCTTTCAGGTGTATCTCCATGACACGTCCTCACGCCGCTTGTTTGCGCAGACGGAGCGCGCCCTGAGCCATGGCTGTATCCGGGTGGAACGCCCCACGGACTTAGCTGAATACGCCCTGCGTGGGGTCATTAGTCGTGAGCGTATTGTCGCCGGTATGGGACAGCGTACCAGCCGGACGGTGTCTCTCGCGGAACCATTACCAACCTATATTGTCTATCGTACCGTGCTGGTGAAAGAGGATGGGTCGCTCCAGTTTCGTCCAGATATTTATGGGTATGACGAACGGCAGGCCCGTGAGACCTCGTAAACAATCGACAAAAAAGACTTGACACCGGAATTATTGGCTTTATCCTAGGCCCATCACAGGCTCTGTGGCGCCAAGGTAGGCATCCACGCAGGGTCTGCCATTTTTACCGTCTCTATGCCTTTGATGCCAAAGAGGGAAACCGATGACGTCCTTTGGACAGCCTACACCGCCACCGGCCGACCACAGCATCAGCCGCCGCCGCTTACTCAGTGTAGGAGCTATGGCCGCTGCCGTCAGTTGCGTTCCGTACCCAGCGCTGGCACTTGAGCGCACCACGCAGAGATTTGAACGCAGCCTCGATTTTTATAACATGAATACGGGGGAAAGCCTGCGGACGGTGTATTGGATTAAGGGAAAGTACCTGCCGCTCTCGTTACGGGACATCAATTACGTCTTGCGGGATCACCACTCAGATCAGGTGAAGCCGATTGACCCGCCACTACTCGATCTGCTCTATACCATTGATAAAATTGTCGGCTTACGCGATTCCTTTCATGTGCTCTCCGGGTATCGCTCGCCCTCGACCAATGCCTGGTTGCGCGCCTCACACTCGGGCGTGGCTGAGCACAGCATGCACCTTGAGGGCAAAGCGATTGACGTCCGTTTTTTCGGGCGTGACCTCTCAATGGTCCGTCGCCTCGCCACGGATTTGCAGTGGGGTGGCGTCGGCTACTATCCTGGGTCGAGTTTTGTCCATCTCGATACCGGCCCCGTCCGTACCTGGTAACCTGTGACACCGGGGCATGGACGCGATGGAGACCGGCGCGGGTTGGACCGGCGCCTGCGCAACATCCTCACCGCAGAGGTGTCGTCACAAACACCTGGAAATGTGGCCGCAATTGCGTCTCGCTGTGGCAGAGGAAGCCGCCGGCGGTCAGGAGCCAGTGCCAGTCTTCCAGGGTGTATTTGTTGTGGGCAGGAAAGAGTCGGAACCAACGCCGCAGATTGTCATCGAGACTCCCACCTGGGTCGCTGCGTGACGCAAGGTAGGTCTGCAACGGGGTCCGTACCCAATCGTTTAGGAAGAAAAGTCCGCCTGGCACTAGCACACGACGAATCTCCTCCAACATGCCGAGGGGATGATCGAGGACGTGTAAAACCGCCGTCATATGGACCACGTGGATACTGCCCGCCGCCACGGGTAAAGGTGCGGCCATGAGGTCGTGCACGGCCAGGGTTGGCGTCAGCCCGTTATAGGTGAGACTCCGTGCGTGGGCAATCATCGCCGGGGTCAGGTCATAGCCATACAGCGCCGACGGGGTGGAGCGCGTGGCCACGTCACGCAAGAATAAGCCGGGTCCACACCCGAGATCCATCACCGCAGGGCGCTCCGGCAGCCGTGTGGTCACGTGGGTACGATAAAACTCCCAGAAGGTTTCATTATATCGCTCCGTATGCGAGGTGACCATGCGTTGCAGCAGGTCAGCATCGGACATCCCGCCCAGTTCTTGATGTGTAGGCATCACACACTCCTCAATGTATAGATGATGACTCAGGGGTGGAGCACACGCACATCCTCAGCATACCCGACCATGACGAGTGACGTCATCTGCAGAAACAAGCCCGTATCCACCACCGCCGGTATCGCCAGGAGGGCCTGCTGCAACGCGGCAGGGTCAGCGATTGGCCCAAAACGGCAGTCTACCAGCGCATTACCATTGTCGGAGACCCAGGGCTGGCCACTGGCCTCGCGCCGGAGTGTAGCCTGCGCCCCCAGCGCTTCAAGGGCTCGGAGCGTTGGGGTGACGCCAAACGGCACCACTTCCACTGGTAGCGGATAGCGCGTGCCGAGCTGCGGCACGATTTTGCTCTCATCGACGACCACGAGAAAGCGCGAGGCACTGGCGGCAATAATTTTTTCGCGTAGCAATGCTCCACCTGCCCCTTTAATCAGGTTGAGGTAAGGGTCCACCTCATCGGCGCCGTCGATGGCGAGGTCTAAATGCGGCTGCGCTTCAAGCGTGGTGAGCGGAATCGCCAACTCCGTGGCCATGTGGGCCGTCTGCACGGAGGTCGGCACCCCGGTGACGTGGAGTCCCTCACGCACGAGGCGCCCGAGGGCCTGGAGGAAATAATACACTGTTGAACCCGTGCCAAGACCCAGCGTCATGCCATCGCGTACTTCCTGTGCCGCACGTTCGCAGGCCAGCTGTTTCATACGTTCACGCTCATCCATGCCCAGTGCCCCTCTCCCCAGCGGTTGCTTCCTAGTAGCTCATCTTAACTCAATATCAGGGTTTCTCAGTGATCCTTCTTCGTGCAACCCCAAGCACGGAGGCGACGATGACCGAGCAACGCCACATGGTCAAACGTCCCACGGCAGAACGGACGCGGCTGGAAGGCATGCTCCAGCAAGGCAAGCATCCGGCGGCGATGCGCACGAAGAGGCGGATTCTTCGCAAGACCGCCGCCGATCACCCCAAGGGAGGATGGACGGATGCGGCCCTCTGCGCAGCGTTATCGCTGCCAAAAAACCGCCCGGCAGAGAGACGCCAACGCGTCGTGACGGCAGGCCTGGCGAGGTGGCTGTCCCGCACCAAACGCCTGCCGCCGCCGCCACCGCCGATCTGTGACGGCGAGCAAGAGGCGCGGCGCATGCCACTGGCCTGCGCCGAGCCGCCACCGGGACACGCCCGCTGGACGCTGTAACTGCTGGCGGGACAGTGGGTGGCACGGCCCATCGTCGATGCGGTGCGCGATGCCACCGGGCGCCCGGCGCTCAACACCACGCACGCACGCCTCCTCTCAAGCAGCAGTGGGTCCTCCCTCCGGCGCAAAACGCGGCGTGCGTCACGGCGATGGAGGACGTGCTGCGCGTCTCCACCAGGCCCCACGACCCCACACGTCCCCTGGTCGGCCTGGCGGAAGCCAGCAAGCCCCTGACGCAGGCAACACGCCTCCCCGTGCCGAGGCAACCAGGACAACCGGTCTGCGGCGATTAGGAAGACGCGCGGAACGGCACCGCACACGGCTTGAGGCGGTGCGCGCCGCTGGAAGGCTGGCGGCACGTGGAAGGGACAGACCGCAGAACCGCCGGAGAGTCCGCGCCTAGCCTCCAGGAACTGTCCGATACACACGTCCCCGACACCGCGCGGATCGTGCGGGTGCAGGACC
>SXGT01415537.1_pt1 | contig 13016 bp, 13 predicted proteins | sample 3176221 | NCBI WGS metagenome assembly SXGT01 (sample SAMN11356862, study PRJNA531348) | freshwater metagenome | isolation source: freshwater sample F1-120 | place: China: Fuxian Lake, Yuxi | collected 2017-12-25
GCGGAGGGTTTCGTAGCGCTCGGACTTGAACTGGCTGCCGTACTGCGGGTGCTTGATCCAGGTGCCGTGCAGCCGGAGCGACTCCCCCACCACCGGGTTCGTGAACGAGCCGAGGACCACGGAGGGCCGCCTGACCGACGGTCAGGGTCGCGTCGTCGACTTCAAGAACACGGTCATCATCATGACGACCAACCTCGGCACGAAAGACATCACCGGCGGCCCCGTCGGCTTCACGCTCGAGGGCAACGCCGCGGCGTCGTACTCGGCCATGCGCGCGAAGGTTGTCGAAGAGCTCAAGAAGCACTTCAAGCCCGAGTTCTTGAACCGCGTCGACGAGACGATCGTCTTCCCGCAGCTCAACGAAGAAGAGCTCATGCAGATCGTCGGCCTCTTCATCAAGCGCCTGCGCGAGCGCCTGCTCGATCAGGACATGACGATCGAGGTGTCGGATGCCGCGAAGGCTCAGCTCATCAAGATCGGCTGGGACCCGACGCTCGGTGCCCGACCCCTGCGCCGCGCGGTGCAGCACGAGATCGAAGACGCGCTGAGCGAGCGCATTCTGCACGGCGAGCTCAACGGCGGCGACCACGTCGCGGTCGACTTCATCGACGGCGAGTTCACCTTCGTAACGACGCAGAAGCAGCTCGCCGCAGTCGAGGCGGGCGCCCCGGCGTCGGCCGGTGAGCTTCCGGTCGCAGACTGACGCACGGTGGGCATCCATGAACCGGATGCCCACCTGTCGTCGCGTCGATCGTCAGGGCCGGTGCGGCTCTAGGCTGGTGCGGTGACGGCGAGACAGTTCAGCGTGCGCGAGGCGCGCACGGGCGACGTGCGGGCGATCAAGCGCCTCGTCGAGCCGCTCGTGCAGCAGCGCATTCTGCTCGGCAAAGAGCTCGTGGTGTTCTTCGAGTCGCTGCAGGAGTTTCGCGTGGCGGTCGATGAGGCGAGCGGCGAGGTCATCGGCTGCGGCGCGCTACACGTGATCTGGGAAGACCTGGGCGAGGTGCGCACGCTCGCCGTCGCCGACGCGTGGCGCGGCGCGGGCGTCGGTCACGCGCTGCTGACCTCGCTCGAAGCCGAGGCGACTCGGCTCGGACTCGAGCGGCTGTTCTGCCTCACGTTCGAGGTCGACTTCTTCGAGCGCCACGGGTTCACGGCCACCGACGAGCAGCTGCTGGTCGACCCCGAGGTCTACAGCGAGCTGCTGCGCTCGCCCGACGAAGGCATCGCCGAGTTTCTCGATCTCTCGCGCGTGAAGCCCAACACCCTCGGCAACACGCGCATGCTCAAGTCGCTGACGGGCTAAGAGCCCACTGCGAGTACGGGCCACGCCGCGCGAGCATCCCGCCGCCGCCGCCCGACGGGCCTACCCTGTGGTCATGTCGACGCTGCGTCATCCGGTCGGACCGCAGCCGCCCGAGGTCTACTGGCGGCGCCGCCTCATCGTGGGCCTGGGTCTGCTCGCGGTCATCGTGATCATCGTGCTCATCATCGTGCGCCCCGGGTCGGGAGACCCTGCGGCCGAGCCGACGCCCGACCCCGAGACCACCGAGACGGGCGAGCCCGGTGGAGAGACCGACCCGACTGACCCGACCGACGTCGTCGCGTGCACCGCGACGCAGGTCGTCGTGACGCCCGTCACCGACGCGGCGAGCTACCCCGCCGACCAAGAGCCGCTGCTGTCGTTCACGCTGCTCAACACCGGCGCGGCCCCGTGCTCGCTCGAGGCCGGCCCCGACGTGCAAGAGTTTTTGATCGTCTCGGGCAGCGACCGCATCTGGGCCTCGACCGACTGCCAAGAGCCCGGGGTGCCCGCACCACTCGTGCTCGAGCCCGGCGACGAGGTCGAGAGCACTCCCTTCGCGTGGAGCCGCACCCGTTCGGCCCCCGACGACTGCGACGTCGCCGACGATCGCCCGAGCGTCATCGCGGGCGGGGCGACCTACCGGCTGAGCGTCACCGTGGGCGAGTTCGAGAGCGCCGAAGACCGCCCGTTCATCCTCAACTAAGCCCCGTAGTCTGATCGGGATGCCCAAGAAAAAGCCCCCGAAACGCTCTGGTTCACCGGCGCGAGGTGCGGCCGCCGCCGCGCTGCCGCCCTCGACTCTGCCGCCCGAGCACCGACTGGATGCCGCCCTCGAGCGCCAGGATGCCGCCGCCGTGGCGTTCGCCCTGCGCAACGACCACGTGATCGTGCCGCTGCTGCCCGTCGAGGGGCCGCCGCAAGTGCGTGTGTTTCGACGGGGCGAGGCCGACAAGTACATGCTGCTGCTCTTCTCGGCGCCCGAGAACTATGCCGCGATGACCCCGAGCGAGCCCGAGCATCGCGTGCTCGCCTACGACGGTGCGACGCTCGCCGAGTTTCTCGAGCAGAACATCGGCGTGCTCGAGGCCGTGTGGTTCGACGTTGCCGGCCCGCACGCCATGCAGGCCGAGCCGCAGGACGTGCTCGACGCGCTGCGGCTGCCCCGCGAGTAGCTCAGAACTCGGGTACGTCGAGCTTCTCGTCGTGCGCACTCGCGAACGCGCGCCGCACGGCTTCGCGCAAGTGCAGGGCCGAGGCGTCGATCACCGTGGTGTAGCCGAGGCGCGCGCCTTCGGCCGCACGCTGCGAGGCGCCCGAGACCGCGCGGATCTCGCCCGCGAGACTGATCTCTCCGATCGCGGCGAGATGAGCATCCAGAGCCTTCTCGCGTCGGGCGCTCGCGACGGCCAGCGCGATCGCGAGGTCGGCGGCGGGCTCGGTGAGGCGGATGCCGCCGACGGTCGACACGTAGACGTCGAACCCGCTCAACGGCATGCCGCAGCGGCGCTCGAGCACCGCGAGCAGCATGGCGACGCGCGAGGAGTCGACGCCGTTGACGACGCGGCGAGGCTGTGGAGCGTTCGAGGCGACGATGAGCGCCTGCACTTCGACGGGCAGGGCGCGACGGCCCTCCATGGCGATGGCGACGCACGTGCCGCTCACCGGTGTGGTCGAGCCCGAGCGGAACAGGATCGAGGGGTCGGCGACCTCCGCGATGCCGTCGCCCGTCATCTCGAAGCACCCGACCTCGTCGGTCGGGCCGAACCGGTTCTTGAGTGCGCGCACGAAGCGCAGCGCCGTTTGGCGGTCGCCCTCGAACTGGCACACGACGTCGACCAGGTGCTCGAGCAGGCGTGGGCCGGCGATCGTGCCGTCTTTCGTCACGTGGCCGACGAGCACGACGGGGATGTCGCGGTCTTTCGCGACCCTGATGAGCGTCGCCGCGACCTCGCGCACCTGGCTGACCCCGCCCGCGAGCCCGTCGACGAGCGATGACGCGACGGTCTGCACCGAGTCGACGATGACGAGCGCGGGCTGCACCTCGTCGATCTGGCCGAGGATCGTCGCGAGGTCGGTCTCGCTTGCGAGGTAGAGCTCTGGGGTCAGCGCGCCCGTGCGCCCCGCGCGCAGCCGCACTTGCGCCACTGACTCCTCGGCCGACACGTAGAGCACGCGCTGGCCGAGCTTCGCTGCGCGAGCGGCGACCTCGAGCCGCAGGGTCGACTTGCCGACTCCGGGCTCGCCCGACAGCAGAATGGCGGCACCCGGCACGATGCCACCGCCGAGCACGCGGTCGAACTCGGCGATGCCGGTGGGGGTGTGGCTCTCGCCGCGGGGCTCGATCGACGTGATGGGGCGAGCGGCTCGGCCTTCGGCAACCCGGGCCGGCGCGGTGTGCCGCGTCGGGGCATCCTTCTCGATCACGGTGCCCCACTGCTGGCACTCGCCGCAGCGGCCTGCCCACTTCAGGGTCGTCCACCCGCACTCGGTGCAGACGAAGTTCGCGGTGGGTTTGGCCATGGTGGCTTCAGAATACGGCGCTGCACCGACCTCGGCGCGCCCGCGCACGGTTGCCGGTCACGAGTGCCCCCCGTAGGGTCGACGCAACGCACCCGAGCGGAGGATTCATCATGCCGACCCGAGCTGCCCGCCTCGCGACTGCCCTCGCCGCCCTGATTCTGCTGAGCGGATGCTCGCCCGCCGCGCCCGAACCAGAACCCGACCCGGCCCCGGTCGTCGAGTCGACCGAGTCGCTGAGCGAGATCGCTCAGCAGGCCGCGCAGTCGTGCGCGCACGAGGCTCCGCCGGTCGAGGCGGGCGCGCCGCCGCTCATCGACTGCATCTTTCCCGACGAGGAGTTCTTCATGTTCTGCTCGGGGGCCAATCGCCAAGTCCCTCTGGTCTTCAAGTGGTCCACGGCCGGCGCCGAGACGGTCTGGTTCGCTCTCGGCCGCGTCGACGACGCAGAAGCCACGAGTTTCAGTGGACCCCTCGAGCCCAACGCCCAGTACAGCGGCGAGCCGGCCGACTCACTGCGGTTCGACTGCCAGTGGCCGTTCACCGACTACACGATGACGGCCGAAGGGCCGGGTGGTCGCACGACCGAGCAGTTCTCGCTCTTCCGGCGCATTCCCTAGGAGCGCAGCTGCCGCTCGATCGGCACGGTGCGCTCGACGACGACATCGCCCGTGTGGGCCGTCGTCACGGTCTCGATGAGCACGATCTCGACCTCCTCGTCGGCGATCGGGTTGTGCCGCACACCGCGCGGCACGACGAAGAATTCGCCGGGGTCGAGCACGACCTCGTCGCGGCCCTCCAGCTGGATGCGCAGGCGGCCCGAGACGACCCAGAAGAGCTCGTCCTCGTTCTCGTGCGCGTGCCAGACGAACTCGCCCAGCAGCTTCGCGACCTTCACGTACTGGTCGTTGACCTGGCCGATGATCCGGGGCGTCCAATGGTCGGTCACCTGCGCGAGCTCGGTGGTGATGGTCGTCTTGTCGATCACAGTGGCGTACTTCCTTTCTCTCGTGCGGGATCTCATCAACTCGCTGAATGCAAGGCACGCACTCGCTTCGCGAGCGCGCCAGCGAACGCCGACTCCCACACGCGGTAGCCGAGCGCGGAGGGATGGAACTGGTCCCACGAGAACTCGGGGAACGACCCCCAGCCGCGCCGCTTCTCAGTCACGCGGTGCAGCGGGGCGAAGGGCAGACCGCGGGCGAGCACGACGTCGGCGATCATGCGCGAGGCGATCACGGCATCCCTCTCCCGTTCTCCGACGTGGAAGCACGGCAGGTCGGCAACGATCGCGTGCCGCGGCAGCGCCCCGACGATGCGCCCCATGTCGGCACCGAACGCGGCGGCATCGAAGTGCGCCATGTCGTTCGACCCGATCGCGACCGTGACGACGTCGGGCTCGAGGCCGGCGAGTGCGGGCAGCTGCCGCTCGATCGCGTCGTCGAGGCGCGCACCGTAGCGCGAGAGGTTGACGACGCGCACCGTGCGCCCGCTCAGCCGCTCGAGCCGCGAGGCCAGCCTGCCGACGTAGCTCGCGTCGAGGCGGCGCGCACCCACGCCCTGCGCCGCCGAGTCGCCGATCGCCACGTAGAGCAGCTCACCGGGCTGCCGGCCCCGTCGCGCCCAGGCCCGCCGCCGCGCGTTCGTGAACGGAGTGCGCAACGACCAGGCCATGCACGCATCGTAGCCACGGCGAGTGGATGCTCGACCGCGGGCGCCCCCCGGTTCGACCCGCCCGCGCGCCTGCGCTAAACTCTCCCGCGGTGACGTGTCCGAGCGGCCGAAGGTGCAACTCTCGAAAAGTTGTGTGGGTGTTGAGCCCACCGTGGGTTCAAATCCCACCGTCACCGCCATTGTGATGTCTCACGACATCTGCAACGGCCGAACCTATTTTCGGGTTCGGCCGTTTGCCGTTTCTAGGGGCTGATAGTCGCGGCTGGTATCGATCGTGAGTTCGCGTAGCTGATGCGGCCGGGCTTCGTGCCTATCCGTCTTCCTGTCCGGCGGTCGAGCTCGCCGGGGAGGCGAGAGTTGTTCCACCACCACACCCATTCCAAGGTCGCGAGCTCGACTTGCTCGAAGGTGCGCCACGGCCCGTGGCGGCGAATCAGTTCGGTCTTGAACAGGCCGTTGACCGCTTCGGCGAGAGCGTCGTCGTAGATGTCGCCGATGCTGCCCGTGGACGGCTTCGCTCCAAGCTCGAGCATCCGATCCGTACAGACCACGGCCAGATAGTTCGACTCGCGATCGGCGTGATGCACCAGCCCGGCAAGATCCCCGCCGGCATCCCACGTAGCCAAATCGAGGGCTTGCAGCCGCAACACGTCGGCCTTCAACGTCGCAGCAACTCGCCACCCCACGATGCGGCGCGACAACACATCCGTGACGAACGTGACATAAGCGAATCCGCTCCACGTGGCGACGTCGGTGACGTCTGCCACCCAGAGGCGCCGCGGCGCGAGCGCGTTGAACTGCCTATTCACCAGGTCGTCGGGCTTCACCGCCGCCGGGTCGGACCTGGTCGTCGAGGTATGCTCGCTGCGCCCCACGCCTTCAATTCCAACGAGCCTCATGAGCTGCGAGGTCTGGTCCCGGCCTACCTGCCATCCTTGGCGACGCATCTGAGCTTCCATCTTCCGCCGCCAGTAGAACCCGTAGTTCTCCGCCTGCAGGCGGGCCACTTCGGGCACTAGCAAGCCATCGCGCAGTTGCCGCACGGACGGCTTGCGAGCTTTCGCGCGCGATAGCCGCGAGCGGAGAGAAGCCCACTCACTGCCGGCCGCAACACGCGGCAGAGGAGCTCAACCCCGAAGCGATCGCTCATCTAACCGATGAACAGAGTCACACGAGAGTGGGGTGGTCGAGCTCCTTTGCGAAAAGCAGGCTCGCGGCTTTGAGGATCTCGTTGGCTTTTCGCAGCTCCGCGTTCTCGCGTTTAGTCGTCGAATCTCGATCTTGGCCTCCGAGGTGATCCCGAGGGCAAGGCCCGCGTCGATCTCCTCGCGACGGACCCAGGTGCGCGGCGCCTCCGGGCTCGTCCCGAGCACCCCGCCCCGTGCTTCTTAACCTCAGTCTTGGTCGGATGGTCGGGCAGGGCTTCTGGGAGTATCCGCAGCTCACTCGACTTCACTACTGGCTCAAACGTCTTCGGCATCGTGGTCCATCCTGGATCAGAGGACGGCACTGGACCCAGGCCGAGTCACTAATGGCGGGGCCGCAGTGACATCTGGCCCCGACGGGAGAGTTCGGGCAGAGTTGGCAGATGGATGACGCCGTTGGTAGCAAGCCAAGCAAAGCCGACGTCGGGTTTCTCTTCGTCCACGGGATAGGAGCGCAACGCAAAGGCGAGACGCTCAATGAGGCCGGCAACGCCTTACTTGCGACCATGAAGGAGCTTCCGTCGTTCGGAGTGACGGAAGAGATCGACTGTGTACTCCAGCGGGTTGAGACTTGGGGTGACGCACCGGCCCACGCGGAGATGAGAGCCGAGATCGACGGCAAGCAGGAAGCGTGGCTACTCGCCGAATCGCATTGGGCTGACGTATTCCAGCCGCCCAAGGCAGCGCAGACTCTGGGCTGGGCGCTCCTGGTGAGTCCTGGCCTGCTACTCGCCCGCGCAGGCGAGGGCTTCGTCTACTCCCTTGCCTCATGGGCTCCATACCCCCTTCACTGGTGGAGGATCCTCCTAAGCCTGATCTGGATGATCGCGGTAGTTCCACTCGGACTGGTGCTTGTCGGCACGCTGACACTCGCTGTATTGCTCCGGGCGATCATGCCGATCCAGGGACTCAGGGACATGCTTGCCCGACTCGAGGTCATCATCACTTCAGCGCTCGGCGATAGCTACCTGTTCTCAGAGAATCAGATCAGTCGCGGCGCGATGGAGTCCAAGGTGATCCTGGAACTCGAGTGGCTAGAGGCACGCGCAGAAAGGGTCATTGTCGTCGCCCACTCGCAAGGCGCCGCGGTTTCATTCAACGCCTTGCAACGATCGGGGCCGGTTGACACGCTCATCACTTTCGGAGCAGGAATAAGCCAGCTGGATTGGGTAGCCGAGGGAGCAAGGGACCGTGTAACGGTCGTCCAGCGCTGGGTTCTGGTTGCCTTCTGGATTGCACTTCTAGGGGTATCCACCCACATTTTTTTTGACCTTGCCGCAGTCGCGGCCGGTGGCGAACAGTCGGATCTGCTCATTTTCATCTTCCTGGGAGGCTGGGTGGCTCTCGGAGGGATCGTTGGCTGGCTCTTCAAGAGGGTGCTGGAGCAACGCCGTGGGGCTCGACCTTCACTCGCCATACAACATGGACGCTGGTGGGATATCTGGGCCTCGGCAGATCCTGTCAGCGGTGGCCCGGGCACCTCATGGGCCTATCCCCAGGCCGTCGTCAGTAAGAGAGTCTTCAACCAAGGTAACGTCCTGACCGATCACACGACCTATTACGGCAACAGGGAGGAGTTCGTGTCACGGATCCTGCTCGCGGCGCTCTCGAAGCCTGAGCCTGTGCCTCAGTCTGGCGTTGCCAGGACGCTCGAGATGTCGATCGAGTACCGAGCCCTGACTCGGCAGCGCCGAGGACGGTGGCTTGAGGCAGTCCGGGCCGCGCTGGCATTGCTCGTCGCCGCGTTGTCGATTGGGAGCCTCGCGTTGGCGACCGAGGTCACACGTCCGGTCGCCGACTCCGTCGCTCTCATCACAACGTGGCTGAGTGGTCTACCTATTCCGGAGTGGGTCCTGGAGGCAATTGAGGCTCCGGCCACGCGGGCTTCGGCGGTTGTGGCGCTACTTCTCATCTCCGTACTGGGCGTCTACATCCTGTGTGTGCTCGGGTGGAAAGTCTGGGCCTGTATCGACGCCAAGGCTGGAAGGGGTGCCGTGACGTCCGGGCGACTGGCGATGGAAGGGCCGCAGGTGTATTCGGCGATCCAGCGGGCCGCACTTGCGGTGGCCGCCTCAACCCCGTCGATTGTGTTGGCACTGACGGTCGTTCTCCTCATCGCGCCAGACTTGATTGCGACCCTCTCTCTAATGTGGACAATTCTGGTGCAGGTCTTGTTGGTTGCCGGTCTTTGGGCGATCGTCTTCCGCATCTCGTCAAGCCTGGTGCGGCCGCCACAGACCAAGTCTCGAGTAAGGGCGATCTGGCGCAGCGTTCTTCCTCAGACCGTCCTCGTTTGGCTGATCGTGTGGGGGGTAGCGTTCGCGATCGCGGAGTGGGGGTTGCCGCCCGACCGGTGGTTCCTCATCTCGTGGACCAACATCTGGAGTGCTGTGTGTGTGATGGCCGCGATCAGTTTCCTCCTGATCGCGGTGCGCTTCACATCGAACAAGCCAGTTCCAGACGCCCGTGCGCGATGGGTGCGGGATCCGGCTCTCTATCGCCCCTTCAAGTACGAGAAGGATGAAGTCACCGAAAGTGTTTACCAGGGTTTGGGGAGCGTAGCGGCCCTCGGCGTTCAACTGGCGACGGTCGCCACCTTCCCTGCGTATGCCGATTGGTTTGGGTTAATCTATGGTATTGGCATCGCTGGCGTCTTCTTGGCGGTCTTTGCGGGTTTCGGTGCCAGAAGACGATCCGCGTGGATCTTCGGCGTCGTCGTCGCATTGCTGCACGTTTCGTTGCTCGCAGTGTTCACCGGGTTGCTCACTGCGTCCTAAGCGTCCCGGCTGAGAAGGCCTGCCGTCGGTTCGATCTTTCCTCTTCCCGTTGAGACAATCGCTTGGGTGTACAGCCTTCGAATAGTGAAGTCGAGTCGGCTCACAGCGTGGCCGCTCACGATCGCCGCAATTGCGTTCCTCTTCGCGCTTACCATGTACACCATCTCGAGGCCCGACGCACTGGACGTGCGGGGCTTCTTCGAGGCCGAGTCGTCGTGCAGACCGTCGGCGCCACCATACTGACGGTCTTCATCGACTCTCTCCCAGTGCTTGACGCGGAGCGAGCTACTGGTGATGTTCGATGCTTTGACGACGCGATGTCGTGGGCCTTCGTCGCCCTCACCGCGGTCGGCTACGGCGACCGAGACCTCGTCGACGGGCTCCTCGCTGAGTAAGCCCGCGAGAAAGGAGGCGTCGTACCCGATCCCTCGGTGCACATCCTCTAAAGGTCGAGATCCGCGGAATCACGGGCGAGCACACCCCCGCACAGCCCGGAAATGTGTCTGTGTTTGAGATCAAATCCCACCGTCACCGCCACTGTTCTTCTGAGCACACCGTGAAGCCCCCGTCGAGAGATCGGGGGCTTTCGTGTACCTGCGAAAACGCCGACGGCAGCATTCGAGCGCCAGCGCTGTGGTTACAATCGTCGGGTCAAGGGGAGTACTCCCTCGAAGCCGCTCGTCATTACGTGCACGCCATCGTGCTCCGGGCCGCTTGTCTCGCAGCAGCGAGGCGGAAGAGACCTTGGTCATTCATCGACTGACCAAGGAGTGCCTCTATGGGTGTCACCCCCCTCATCTGGATCATCACGATCGCCGTCACGGTCGCCTTCTTCATCTGGGAGTTCTACGCGCATGTGCGAACGCCGCACGAGCCGTCGATCGCCGAATCGGCGAGATGGTCGGCGTTCTACATCGCGCTCGCACTGCTCTTCGGTGTCGGCATCGGCATGGTCTCGGGCTGGCAGTTCGGCGGAGAGTACTTCGCCGGGTACCTGACAGAGAAGGCGTTGTCGATCGACAACCTCTTCGTCTTCCTTCTCGTCATGAGCGGCTTCGCGGTGCCGAAGAAGTACCAGCAGAAGGTGCTGCTGATCGGCATCGCCATCGCGCTCGTGATGCGCGGCATCTTCATTGCCGTGGGTGCGACGCTCATCGCGAACTTCTCGTGGATCTTCTACATCTTCGGCGCGCTGCTTCTCGTGCTCGCCTACCGTCAGGCCTTCGCCTCGCACGACGAAGACCCGCAGAACTACCGGATCGTGAAGCTCGCGCGCCGCATGCTGCCTCTGACCAAGGAGTACCACGGTGACAAGCTGTCGGTGAAGATCGACGGCAAGCGCTTCTTCACCCCCATGCTGCTGGTGATCGTGGCCATCGGCTTCGTCGACCTGATCTTCGCGGTCGACTCGATTCCGGCGATCTACGGCTTGACCGAAGAGGCCTACATCGTCTTCACGGCGAACGCCTTCGCGCTCATGGGTCTGCGCCAGCTGTACTTCCTCATCGGCGGTCTGCTCGAGCGGCTCGTCTACCTGGCGCAGGGGCTCGCAGTGATCCTGTCGTTCATCGGCCTCAAGCTCATCTCGCACGCACTCAAGGTCAACGAGCTGCCGTTCATCAACGGCGGTGAGCCCGTGGCCTGGATTCCCGAGATTCCCATCTGGTTCTCGCTCGGATTCATTGCGACGACCATCACCGTGGCGGCCGCGTTGAGCCTGCTCAAGACGCGCAACGACAACAAGGTGACCGACGAGGTCGCGCGCTAGGCCCAGTGCGGGTAGTGCGCCTCAACCACGTTGGGGTGCGAGCGCACGCGGCTCTTGAGCCAGTTCACGCCGAAGACGGGGTGCAGGGGGTTGTCGGGGTCGAGGGTGACGCCTCGAGCCTCCGCCGCGAGCTCGGGCGGCAGCGCGATCGTCGGAATCTCGGCATCGAGCGCCGGCCCGAAGAAGAACGGCACTGAGATGCGCGCATCGCCGGGCTCAGGCGACTGCACGCGGTGCAGGGTCGCCTTGAGGTAGCCGTTCGTCGCGATCTCGAGCAGCTCGCCGATGTTGACGACGAAGGCGCCGGGCACCGAGGGGGCGTCGATCCACTCGCCGTCTTTCTCGACCTGCAGACCGCCCTTGCCCTCTTCGACGTAGAGCAGCGTGAGTACGCCGAGGTCTTTGTGGGCGCCGACACCTTGCGTGCCCTCGGTGCGCTCGCGGCCCGGGTAGCGCGCGATCTTCAGGTGCGGCGAGGCGTCGCCGGCGAAAGCGGCGTCGAAGGTGTCGGCGGGCGCCCCGAGCGCCTCGGCCCACGAGCGCAAGAGCGTCACACTGATCTCGCCGAGCCGGTGCATCCACTCGGTTGCGACCTCGCGCAGGGCGGGCAGCTCGGCCGGCCAGAGGTTCGGGCCCTCGAGCGCCCAGAAGTCAGGTACTCCGTCACCGAGCGGCACAGCATCCCGCTCGGCACCGATATCGATCTGCTCGCGCCAGTCGGTCGCGCCCTGCGTGAGCTCGCCGCCCATGCGGGTGTAGCCGCGGAAGTGCGGGCTGTGCGTGTTCTCTATAGCGAGCTTCGCGTCGACCGGCAGGGCGAAGAAGTCGTGCGCCGTCGCCATCATGCGGTCGATGAGGTCAGCGCTCAGGCCGTGGCCGACGAGGTAGAAGAAGCCGACCTCGTGCGTGGCACGACGCAGCTCGTCGCGGAAGCGGGCGGCGTCATCGGCCGAGCCGGCGAGAAGGGAGAGGTCGAGAATGGGCAGAGTGCGCATGCGGATTCCTGTTCGTGAGTCGTGCTGTCGGGAGGGGGCGCAGAGAAGGCGCACCGAGGGTCTAGTTCGCGAAGGGAACTAGCGACAACAGCGACAACAGAACAGAGTGCTCACAATGCGATGAGAGTAGCAGGAGCGGAGGTGCCTTTACGAGCCCAGCCTGCTCGCCACATCGGGCACGTGCCGGTGCTGCTCGCGCGGGGGCCGCTGGTAGTCGGTGACGGGCGGTCGGTCAGGAATCGCGACCGTGTCGGGCTCGGCCCGTTCGTGGCGGATCTCGCTGAGCAGGTGGCTGATGACATTGATGCGGGATGCCCGCTTGTCGTCGCTCTCGATCGTCCACCAGGGCGACTCAGGCAGGTCGGTGGCGGCGAACATGATGTCTTTCGCGCGCGAGTAGTCTTCCCACCGCCGGATCGATTCGAGGTCGGTGGGCGAGAGCTTCCAGCGCCGCAGCGGGTCTTCGACGCGCGACGCGAACCGCTTCTGCTGCACCTCGTCAGAGACCGAGAACCAGTACTTCACGAGGATGATGCCGTCGTCGACGAGCAAGCGCTCGACGACGGGCACCTGCTGCAAGAACAGCTGGTACTCGTCGTCACTCGAATACCCCATGACCCTCTCGACGCCGGCGCGGTTGTACCACGAGCGGTCCAGTCCACATCTGGGGCCTCGCCCACCCTCTATCGCTGACACAGTCATGAGGTATGGCTGTGACCTTCAGACCTGAGCTGTCCAGGCCCAGGAAACAGCTGGACCTCGCTGTGAGGCCCC
>SXGT01884958.1_pt1 | contig 13014 bp, 10 predicted proteins | sample 3176221 | NCBI WGS metagenome assembly SXGT01 (sample SAMN11356862, study PRJNA531348) | freshwater metagenome | isolation source: freshwater sample F1-120 | place: China: Fuxian Lake, Yuxi | collected 2017-12-25
ATCCAGATCGAATCCCTCGGAGGGCTGACGCCCTGCCGCTCGCCTGCCTACTCTTCTCTGCGGGTCCACTTAGCCCGGAGTCGTTGGCGGCGCGGTTTCTGGCGGACTGCTCTTGCGCTTTCCGGGCCACCAGCGGGGGGAGGTCAGGCACAATGCAATCACGGCTGCATAGAAAAGCCACGAGACGTAGTGATGCCGATTCCCTCGAATGGCCTGCCAATGTTTGGCCTCCCATTTGTGCTGGAACCAGGGCTCGACGGTGGCCCGCCAACGTGCCGGGATCCAGTTGGGGACGTCGCGCTGGCGAGTTTCTTCATACAGATTTTCGATCGCCGCCTTGTCGGATGTGTGCTCCAGCAGTGCGTCGCGCTGTTCCAACGTCATCTGGCCAATGAAATTCAAGATGCCGGCGGCCGAACCTTCTGCTTCTGGTTTGTAGGTCACAACATCGCGTAGATCGGTGGGCAACGCATCGGGCTTCTCGAAATTCTTGACATCAGCGTGGGAGACCATGTAGCCCTCCCAGTGACGATCGAGACTGACTTGATGGCCGCGGACGAAGTGGCCGGCGACTTCGCGGTCTCCCAGCATCATTTCGCCGGCGGTGAATGCCAGAATTGCGGCCCCCAGCGTGACGATCCAGTGGTAGCGGTTCATCAACTGCGCAATCAAATTGCTGCACGTCATGATGATCGCGATCGAGATCACCAGTCCGCCCAGCAGCAGCTTCCAGTTGCCATGACTGGCTCCGGCAACGGCCAGCATGTTGTCCAGGCTCATTGCGAAGTCGGCCAGAAAAATCATCTTAATGGCGGCAATCGTGCTGCGGCCAGCGCTGTCGGCCGTGACATGTTCCTCCTCTTCATCGCGCAGCAGTTTGCAGGCGATCCACACCAACAACAGGCCGCCGAGCAGCCGCAGCCAGGGGACCATCAGCAGAAACGACATGATCATCGTGAAGACGATCCGCAAGAAAATCGCGATGCCGCCTCCCCACAGGATCGCCCGTTTGCGCTGGTGCTCGGGCAGCTTGTGAGCGGCCATGGCGATCACCACTGCGTTGTCACCCGAAAGGACGACATCAATCATGATGATCTGGAGAATCGACAACACAAGATGAAGCGTCATGTTCGCTGCAGGCTCGAAAAGGTGGCGGGAATTTCGGGGGCGGTAAGATAGTCGTCCGACCCACCGGCGAGAAGTTGCTGAATCTCGCGTCGCTGGCGGTCAAAGGTCGAGTCGTCGAGCACCGGTTGCAAGCCCGATGTCGGCACCACCGCAGGCAATTCGACCCAGCTCTTGCAGCCGGCGAGGTACGGCGAGTCGTCGATTTCGATCGGCGTTGGGCGGCGGTAAACACGGGCCGTCAGAACGAACAGCCCCGGCGTGTGGTACTGAAATCGCTGCTCGACCGTCGATTCCGACCAGATGTGCCGCCCGGTCAATCGAATCAGTGCCGAACGGTCGAGTACTTGTTCGACGTCTTGCACGACGGCGAACAAATCCAATCGATGTCCGCGCGGCTCGTCCTGAGACTGCAATTCGTCGAGCAACGGCCAGGCGACCGACGTGATCTCATCGCGCCGCTGATGAAACCCAGTGGGGAACAGCCAGAACTCGTGGTGCTCGACGCGAAATTGGTCATGCCCTTCGTGAATGCCTCCCTTGCGAAGGATCAACGTTTGCCGGCCACTGGCCAGCGCGGCGCAAACAACAGCCCACTCTTTGAACGCGAATCGGGTTTCCGGTTGCATGAGTCTCTCGTGGGGCAGGTTTTCAACCTGCCAATCACGGGCACGTTGAAAACGTGCCCCACGGTTACTTCTTCGCCTTCTGCTTGGCCTCGTCCAGCCGAGGCTTGGCCTTCTCGGCCCATTCGCTTTTCGGAAATTTCGCGATGAGCGATTCGTAATCGCGGACCACCTGCGGCCAATCGCCGAGTTGCTCGTCGCACGCGCCGGCTTGGAACAGCGCGGGGGCTTGCCATTCAGGGAAGTCGTAGAGGATGTCGACCTTCAAGTAGCTTTCCAACGCGGCTTTGTAGTCCTTCTGCAGGTAGTGCGTCTCGGCGATCATCAACTGAGCTTTGGCGGCGGTCTCCGTTCGTTTGCCGTTGGGGTCGTCGATGACTTGTTTGAAGACGGCGCGGGCTTCGTCGAATTTGCCTTGGCTCTTGTAGGCTCGGCCGAGCGTTTCTTCGGCTTGATACAGCAGTCGATTCTTCGCATCCCAGGCTCGGAAGTCGGTGACGGTCGCGACGACTTCGGCGTAGTTCTTCTTCTGCCAGTACGTCTCCGCCAACAGCACGAACACGCGCGGAAACCAATCCTTGTCCTTCATCGCCGGATCAGCCTTCGCAGCGGCGAGTGGCTTGAGCAACTCCAACGCCGGTTCCGATTGCTGACGTTGCAGCAACGACAGCGCGAGGTAGAACGTCGCATCAGACTTATGCGACCCTTCGGCGAATCGCGTGCGAAGTGCGGTCGCGGTCTTGGCCATTTCTTCCCACTGTTTCTGTTGCTCAGCGATCTGCATCAGTCGCCAGAGCGAGTCTTGTTGGACATCGGCGTCCGATTTCGGATCTTGCTCCAGCTTCTGCAATGCGGCCTTTGCAGATTCGAGCTTCGCGACGACGACCGAACCATCATCGGGATTCACGCTCGACAACAGGTCCGACTCGGCCAAACTGAAGCGTGCGTTGTCGGCCAAATCGCTGTCCGGCACTTCGGCGATCAACCGTTTGAAAATCTGATCTGACCGCTCAAAGCGTCCCGCTTCGTAGTTCAAGAGCGCCCATTCGTCGAACAGCTTGTCGAGATTCTGCGGCTTGGGAAACTTGGCGAGCAGCTTCTCGTAGGCCGCATCCGCTTCGGCCGCTTTGTTCAAGCGGCGCAGAGTTCGGGCCGCTTCCAAACCAGAGAGGTAGCCGTAGTTGCCGGGCGAGTAGCTCTCAAAGGCCTCGCCAAACGCCTTGGCTGCCGCTTCGAGTTGATTGTCGAGCTGCAACGATTCACCAAACTTGAACGCCGCTTCGGGCGCGAGTGTGTGCTGCGGGAACTCTTTGACCAGTCTTCCGAAGCCTTCGGCGGCGGGCTTGAACTGTTTCTTTTCGAACTGACTCCACGCCTGTCCGGACAGCGCGGGAACGAAGTGCGGCGACTGCGGACCTGCCGCGACCACGACCGAGTACCATTCCAGCGACGCATCGAATTGCTTCTGCGAGTACGCGACCTCGGCGAGTTGCAGAGTCGTTCGCACGATCAACGGACTGTTTGGCAGCAATGCTTTCAATTGCGCCATCGACTGCTTCGCCGTGTCGAATTGATTCTGATTCGCCTCGGCCAGAGCTTTCGTCACGAACGCCTGATCGAGCTGCTCTCCTTTCGGAACCAGCCGGATGTAGTCCGCCGCAGCCGATGCGGCTTCGGGAAACCTCTTCTCGATCAGCGCGCTGCTGGCGAACATGACCAGCGCGTCGATGAACTCCGATGCTGCACCTTCTTTGCGAACTTGATCGATGACAGGTGTGAGTGTCTCGATCACTGCCGCGTGTTGCTTCAGTCGCTGCTGCGCGCGAGCGAGGTGGTATCGGGCTTGAAGCTGTGTCTGCGGACGCTGCGCCGCCGTCAGCACACCTTTGAATAAGTCGACCGCCGCCGTCGCGTCTGCATCGGTTCCGCGAGTCAGCAGCACGCGGCCACGCAGCAGGTCGTTGAACAACTTCAATCCGCTGTTCGGCTGAGTCGCCGCGAATTGTTTCGTGTAGCCTTCGGCCGCTTGAATCGCCGCATTGCGAGTCTCGGCGTTCGCCGCACGATTGGCACGTTGCAACGCCGCTTCGCCCGCGAAGTACAGCGCGTCGTCGGCCCACTGCCCTTGCGGCCAACGCTTGGCGACGTCGGCGAAGTGCAATTCTGCCGTGTCGAACTGCGACATTCGCAGCTCGCAGTCGGCCCATTGAAACAGCACTTGCTCGGTGATGGGGTTCTGCATGTGAGCTTCAAACGCCGCCTTCAAGAGAACCGACGCTCCGGCAAGATCGCCGGTTTGTTTTTGCGACATGCCTCGCCAATAGCTCGCGGCCGGAGCTTGATCCGGTTCTTTCGCGGCGAGCTCAAACTGCGTGGCGGCGGCTTTGAAGTCTTTCAATTCGTACAAAGCGTACCCCGCGTTCAAACGAGACGTCGGGACGTACTTGCTCTGGGGAAAATTCTTTTCGAGGTCGGTGTAGGCCTTCGCCGCGTTCGCGAAATCTTTCTGCTCGAACAACCGGCTGGCGATCTGCAACTGAGCCTGAGCCGCTCGCGCCCCGGCGCGATTCGCGGCGATTTCGCGATACAACACGAGGGCCTCGGGAAACTTCTTCTGAGCATCGAGCGCCTTCGCCAATCCCCAGCGTGAGTCCTCCAGCAGCTTGCCCTGCGGGAAGAGTTTGATCGACTGCTGAAAGTTCGCCATTGCTGCATCCGGCTTGCCAAGCCGCAATTGGGTGTCAGCCAAATACGGCAGCGCGTACTCGCGCAGCGCGTCCTCTGGAGATTTGGCGAGGAACGCGGTGAACTCTGCTTCGGCTCCCTTCAGGTCGTCCAGAAAGTAGCTTGACTCCGCGACGCGATACATCGCCTGCGGCACTTGTACGTTGGCCGGGAAGTCTTTGACGAAGGCTCGCAGCACGGTGCGAGCTTCGTCGTACTTCTCCAAATTGGTCAGTGACAGCCCCAGATACAGCCGAGCAAATGGCGCGCGGTCGTGCTTGGCATTGTCCTTCAGGAATTTCTTGAACGCCTCTTCGGCCAAGCCCCAGCGGCTCTGTTTGTAAAAGCCGACCGCCGCCGCGTAATCGTCCGCCGCTTGATCGGCACAAGCGACCTGTGGACCCAACCAGGACTGTCCAGTTGGAATCGCCAACGCGGCCATCGCCGCGATCAACGCAACCCAGCGAAGCCAACGTCCGAGTCGGCAGGCGTCTTTGTGTGGAGTTTGCATCATTCGCTCCTGCAACTTGAAGGGCTGCCAAAGTCGAGGAAATCCCAGGTTCTTTGTCGCCGGTGGGGCAGCTTACCGGTCCGCGCGTCGCCGGAAAACGATGGCGTGGGCGAGGGTCGGATCGGCTTGACCGAGACTTGTCTTGGCCAAGATTCGAGGTCCAACTAGATTCCCGCTCCAAATGGGCCGGACGCAGAGACGATCGGCCAGAGTTTTCGTAATTTGCGCCCGCCAGGGAAGGCAATTGGGATGGCGACCGCGAGTTTGAATCGTCGACTCGACGAGCTGGATGTCCGGCGCATTTGTGTCATCAAGCCCAGCGCCTTGGGGGACGTCGTTCAATCGCTGCCTCTGTTGCCGGTGCTGCGCGAACGATTCCCCAATGCGCTCATTTCCTGGGTCATCAATCACGAGTTCGCGGACTTGCTCGAAGGGCATCCGCTGTTGCACGAGTTGCTGCACTTTCATCGACGTGGCGGAGCCACTCATTATTGGCAACTGCTGCAAGACCTGCGGCAACGGCAATTCGATCTGGTCTTCGACCTGCAAGGTCTGATGCGCTCTGGCGTGATGACGGCCGCCACTCGCGCTCCGTTGCGAGTCGGCTTGGAAACGTCTCGCGAAGGGGCGAGCTTGGCGTGTCATCAAGCGATCTCCGGCACCAGCAAACGGATGTCTGCCTTTCGAAGATACTGGCGGATCGCCGAGGAACTTGGATTCGGTCATCGCACTCCTCAAACGATCGTGCCGACGTCCGAGGCGGATCGTGCCTGGGCCGCGAACTCTTTGAGCGGCTTAGCCGGACCGATCCTGGCGATTCATCCGGGAGCAGGCTGGATGACGAAGCGCTGGCCGATCGAAAAGTTTGCCGTTGTGGCTCACAAGGCGATGCGGCAGTACGGATTCTCGGTGGTGATCCTCGGCAGCCAGGTCGAACGGCCGGTCTCCAACGAATTGCAATCTCTGCTGCATGGATTTGTGTCACGGAAGGCGGTGTTGAATCTGACCGGTCAGACCACGCTCAAGCAGCTCGCGGCGGTGTTGTCCTCGGTCGATGTCGTGCTGACGAATGACTCTGGCCCGATGCACCTCGCGGCCGGCCTTGGCACTTCTGTCTTGGGAATTTTCACCTGCACGAACCCGACCATCTCGGGACCACCGGGTGAGCAGCACGAGCTGGTTTCCACACACGTTGCCTGCGCGGCCAGCTACAAGAAGAAGTGCCCGCATTCCGGCCGCATGCACTTGTGCTGTATGGATGAGCTGTCGACCGAACGCGTTTGCGCGGCCCTGGTCCGCCTCATCGAGAAACGCCAGCTCCATTCACGGGTGGCGTGAGTCGTCAGACTTCACATTGACCGTTTTTCGAGAGCGGCGTATACGACCCCGCCCACAAGCTGGCTGGGAGCCGGCGTCTGCGGCAAGGATGCCATGAATCGCGCGACCTCAGCGACTGTTTGTTCGAACGACGTGCCTGCACCGCGCGTCCGTGAGCGTTCGTCCGCCGACGTGAATCGCTGGGTCGCCATGATCGATGCGGAATTACGATCGGAAGCTGTTGCTGGTGAGGCTCACGAAGACACGGTCGCCGTCACTTTAGAATTCGGACGCGGCACGATGGACGTCGTCGCTCAGCCATTACGGGCAGGTGATTCGCTGCGGCTCGATCAATTGGCGGACGAGCCGCTCGATCTGGTGGTCGATGGTCGGCCGGTCGCGCGCGGCGAATTGGTGGTCGTCGATGGTCGATTCGGCGTCCGTATCGTGGAACTGTTGATGCTCGTAGTGGCTTGGCTCGCTCTCGGCAATTCGCCCAGCTTGGCCGATGAACGATCCGGGGCATTTTTGTTCGACAACGACTCCGAGCGTCTCGAAACCCCGTTCGGGACAGTGCGTGGTTCGCGAACAAGCCACGAAGCCGAGAAGTCATCAGTCTCACCCTCTCGGTTCGCCAATGAACCGCCGCAAGTAGTCTCGAACCCGTTGCCACCGCGCTCGGACGCCGCAACACGCGATGCGAATCTTGCTCGTGGCAACGCCAAGACCAGTTGGTCGGCAACCGTCTGGTCACTGTCGTTCGTCGTCGGACTCATTGTCGTTGGAGCCCAATGGCTCAAATCTCGGTCTCCGGAAGTCGCGCGCGGTTTGCCCACCGAAGTCTTCGAAATCCTCGGTCGCAAAGCGATCGATCCGCGCACATCCGTCGTACTCGCTCGCTGCGGTTCGCGGTTGCTCATGCTCAGCCAGTCGCCACATGGCCTGCAGACGCTTGCTGAGATCACCGACCCGGTCGAGATCGACTGTCTCGCCGGCTTGTGCCGCGCGACACAACGCGAGCAAACGCTCGTCGAAATATTTCGAGCGATGTTGCACAAACCAACGGTCTCGAAATCCGCTACCCCCACACCGACGAACTCGCTCGACGATCGACTCGCCGCCCGGACGATGCCGGCGCGATTCGTCGCCTCTGCACTCTTATCGGAGGTGCGGCCATGAACACACGAACCCGAAGCGCCAGCGAGGGCGTACGCTCCGAGAGACTCTGCCACGAAGCCTGCCGAGTGGCCATTCGCCCTCGCTGGCGCTTCGGGTTAGTTTGGTTCGGTCTGATCGCATTGATGGGATCAACTGCGTTCGCTGCCGAAACCGCGCCGCTGGAACCGAGCAATCTCGTCACACCGCAATCGTTGTCGGCATCGTTACCCTGGTTGATCGGCGCGACGGTACTCAGCCTCGTGCCGGCTGTGTTGCTGATGAGTACCTGCTTCGTCCGATTTGCAGTAGTGCTTGGCTTGTTGCGGCAGGCACTTGGTACGCCGCAGGTATTGCCCAATCAAATTCTGATGGCCTTGAGTCTCTTCCTGACATTCACCGTGATGGCTCCGGTTTGGCGAGAATCGTATGAGACCGGTTGGAAGCCGTATGCCAGATCCGCATCCGCCGAGAACTCGTCGGCCGATTTCGAGAAGGCGCTGCCGAAGATGCTTGCCCCGATTCGCCGTTTCATGAGCGATCAGATCAAAGCTTCCGAAAACACCGACGGCGTCTGGATGCTGCTCGACTTGCAACGCCAGCACGCCGGAGAGACCGAAACGACCGAACCGGAAAGCTGGGATGATGTGCCAATCTCAGTCCTGTTGCCGTCATTTCTGCTGAGTGAACTCAAGACCGGTTTTTTGATCGGCTTTCAATTGTTCTTGCCTTTCCTGGTGATCGACTTCGTCATCGCCTCCGTGCTGACCGCACTGGGCCTGACGACGATGACCCCCAGTTCCGTTGCGTTGCCCTTCAAACTCCTGCTGTTCGTGCTCATCGACGGCTGGTTCCTGACCGTCGGCATGTTGCTCGCCAGCGTGTCTTGATTTTCGTTTTTTGATTTTTGATTGAGGATTGCCGCTGCGGTTCAATCAAAAATCAAAAATCTTCAATCGAAAACTGGCCTCTTCCATGACTCCCGACCAAGCCACTGAACTCACCCGCAACTCGCTCTGGCTGGCGCTGCAAATCGCCGGGCCGCTGCTCGTGGTCTGTCTGGTGGTCGGCTTGGTCGTCAGTGTGTTTCAAGCGGCGACTCAATTGAGCGATCAAACGCTGAGCTTTGTCCCGAAACTGTTCGCCGCTGTGTTTGCCGGAGCTGCGTTACTCCCCTGGATGGCTTCGCGGTTGACGGAGTTCGCTCGGTTGCTGATCGAATCCATTCCGCACGGTGGGTGATGCCATGCCGCAATTCGATCTCGCTGATCTGGCTGTGTGGTTGACTCCGTGGACGGAACAACTCGCGACGTTTGGATTGGTTCTCGCGCGAGTGACAGGATTGCTCGCGGTCGGACCGTTGCTTGGTCGAGCGATCTTGCCCTGGCAAGCACGTATCGGACTGGCTCTGGTGCTTTCGTTGCTACTGACTCCGTTGGTTGGCTCGACAATGTTGACGGTTTTCGATCTGGGGAGCTTGGTGCCAGCCGTAGCCGCAGAAGTTGGCTTGGGATTCTTGCTCGGTTGCGGCTCGCTGCTGATCCTGTGGGCCATTCCGCTGGCAGGACGTCTGCTCGACCAACAACACGCTCTTCCCACCGAAGAGGAAGACGATTTGCTCGGGGGCTCGCCGATCGCGCGATGGCTCACGCTGTGGGGTGCCGCTTGTTTCTTGCTCTGCTCGCCGGTCAACGGACACCTGCAAGCGGTGAAGATTCTGGCCGACAGCTTTCGAGCGTGGCCGCTCGGCGCTGCGGCCGGGTTTTGGGAACCGAACGTCGTTGCAGAACTCCTCCAACAATCTTGCCAACTCTCGCTGCTGTTGATCGCACCGGCACTGGCGGCAATGACGCTCGTCAATTTGGGCTTCGGATTGCTCGGTGCAGCCGGACTGCCGGGAGCATCGACCAGCATCGGCCACACGACACGGCCGATCGTCGCCGCTCTCGTGCTGGTGGCTAGCTTGTCCGGCATCCAACAGACGATCTCCGACTCCGTCCGCGAGGGAATCACGGTTCTCGCCGATCACTCGAACTCTTCTCGCTAAGTCCTCTCAATGGCACTGTTCGACGAAAACTCTGAGGCTCGCACTGAACGCCCCACCGAGCGTCATCGCCGGCAAGCTCGCGAGCGCGGCTTGGTGGCACACAGCGTCGAACTGCTCACTGCGGCGCGCCTGGTGGCCATCTGGAGCTTGCTTTCCTGGTGGTTCGTGAAATTTGCAACCACCGCCAGTTCCTCACTTCGAGCCACTCTGGAACACGCCAGCCCGACCGCACTCCAACCCGAAACTGCGATTGTGCAGCTTCGAGACTTGGCGTGGATTGTTCTTGCGTCCGCAAGTTGGCCGTTGATGACCGTCACTGTCCTGCTTCTGGTGGCTCACTTCGGTCAAATCGGCTGGTTCTGGCGTTGGGAGAATTCAACGCCTCAGTTGTCGCGACTGTCACCGATTGCCGGACTCCAACGCTTGGCAACTTTGGCGACAATCGGCCGCGCTCTGAAGCTGACCATGAAGATTGGCATTGTCGTTGTTGTGATTGGGTTCGCCGTGTCACCGCAACGACTCATTTCGTCGGCCAGTCGGTCCACTAATGTCGCGAATCAACTCACGACATTCGGCTCAGCCGCCATGCAACTCGCTGCTCACGTCGCGCTGGCACTTCTGGCTTTCGGCGCACTGGACTACGCCTGGCAACGCTGGCGTTTCGAGCGTTCGGTGCAAATGACTCGCGAGGAACTTCGCAAAGAACTTCAAGAGATCGAAGGCGATCCACACTTGAAGAGCCAACGGCAAGCCACCATCCGCCAGCTCTCCACGTCTCCGATGCCAGTCGAGTCCAATACCAATCCGTCTGCATGACAAATTCGTACACAGACGTTGTCGCGCTTGTATTTCACGAGCCCCACTGCGATAACTTCGCCCGCTACCGGTGAGGCATTGAGATGACCAACGGCCATTCATGCCAAGTCCGATTCTTTCGCGGGCTGTAGCGCAGTCTGGCTAGCGCGCCTGCTTGGGGTGTAGGAGGTCGTGGGTTCAAATCCCGCCAGCCCGATTTTGAACGCTCGTTGTCAGCCAATGACAGCGAGCGTTTCTCATTGGCAGACATGGCAGTTGCGGCGAGCGTGTCGGCGAAGTCGGTTTCTTGTGGAAATGCGGACAGAGTGACAGCCGTTGACTGCAAATCTCTCGAAAAGCCAGGGGTTACTGCAACCGTTGCTGCAACCAAATTTTCGGCACCGGCGGCCATGCGTTGCCGGTTCTCCGTGGGATCGGACATCGACGGCAACGATTCGACCGCGCCTTGCACGTCCAGCAAGCGCGGGTCCGTGTAGACGTTCATCGTCAGGTCGATGGTCGAATGCCGCATCGCCGCTTGTGCGACTCTCGGCGAGACTACGGCCATGCTCAACATCGTGCCGAACGTGTGCCGCAAGGCGTGAACGTCGATCGTGCGGCCCAGGTCGTCACGCTGAACTCGCCATTCACAGCCAGCAACCAGCCGCTGCTCGGCCAGGTGCTGGTGGGGGATTTGAATGACGACGACCAACGCGATCTGGTCGTCCCGGCCCCGGGACAGACTCTGGTGTATCTCCAGAACAGCCCCACTGGTTTCAGCGACAACGCCAACCCCACCCTGATCGTCAAGGACGCGACTCCGCTGCTCGTCACCGATTTGGACGGGGACAAACGCTGCGATGTGGCGTTCCTGCCGACGAGTGAGTCCGGCATCGCAGTCTGGTATCAGCAAAAGGACAAGCCGCTGACGAGCAAGATCCTTGCGGACTGCCGGCGCATCACCGTTCCCCGGATGACCTCGGTGGCTGCGTCTGGCGACTTGGATAGCGACGGCCGGCAGGAGATCATTGCGGCCCTGGCCGACGGAGGACTGGCCATCGTCACCCTGCCGCGCCCTTGAAAGCGTCGCCGGGCTCCGTCAGTCGCCGGGCTCCATCATTCGTGATGAAACTGCATTTAACGCGGAGTCCCCTGCGGCGACGACCGCTGGATCAAAAGCCGCACCGTCCGCCTCAGCCTCGAAAGCACGACTCGCCCCAGAGGACGCCTACGAAAAGAGTCCTGACCGAATGGCACTGCCGATTGTCTGAGTTGAAGTTACGGCGAGCAGGCGGTCAAGAGTTCCGCTCGCGCGACAGCGCGGGGTTTGGCGAGCGAGTCGTAGGAGTTGGGGCGGCGTTTGATGGCTCGTGGTTCGAGTCGGTTCGGACGGTAGCCCACCGGATGCGAAGCCATGTGTGTCAGACGCAAGCCGATCAGCGGATGCAGATCGCCGGAATGCGTCGCGGCGATCAACCAAGTGGTCGCCAAGAATTGCATCCCGGCGCAGAAGCTCAACTGGCGGGGCAACACTTCGGCGGCCGCCGCCGCTTGCAGCAACGAGTGACGCACGACGTTGTAGGCCAACAGTCCCATCCACAGTTCGGTGCGGACCATCTCCGGAGTCTTGCAGCGGAGCACGTCCAGGGACATTGTCGACTTGATGCTCCTCAGGTCGAGTTCCGCGTGCCAGCGTTGGTGGTACAAGTCGGCCAAGTCTTCGCGAGTGAATTCCTCGTCATCGACCAGCGTCGTGACCACGACCACCGACTGCGTGCGGAAGCCACGTTCGCGCACGGCGAACTTCCTCTCACGTACTCGGAGCGTGTCGGGCAGACGGTCGTAGGTTTCCTGATCCAGCCACTCCGGCCGTTGCGGCTTGGGCCATTCCACCAAGTGGTCATCGGCACCAAGTCGACGACCACGGCGGAAGTCCGCTTCGCGAAGCTGATGCAATCGCGTCACCACATCGACGCTCAATGCGTGCAACAGCGCGATCATGAACCAGCCGCCGTAGTAGCGATCCGCAACCACCACATCACCCGCCTTCAGCAGTTCAAAGAGTTGTCGGAAGAGTGCCGTCTCACCGGTCTCTTTGCCGGAGTACGGTCCCATCGCGAACCCGCTGACCATCGCCGTGGCTAACGAGATCAAGGCCACCACACGCATCATCGGGAAGCCCAGTCCTTCCGCCTGCGACGTTGGCTGGGGATACTCGGCTTGATTCGCGTGAGTGTCGGGCATCGACACCGTCGAGCCATCCACGAGAAGCGAACGCCGTCCTTTCCAGCGCCACTCGTCGGGTAACTGCGCCTCGCAATCGCGAGCCATTTCCAACGCCAGACGCTGTGGCACGGTTTCGGGAATCTGGCTGCGAGCTCGGCAATACGCGCCGGTGTTCGTGTCGCTGACCACTCGTCCCTGCAAGGCTTCGGCCGCCGCGACGCGAGCCACCGCCGACGTACACGAACGTTGCTCACCCGTGAACAGCATCTGCGACAAGAACGCCCAGAAAGTCACCGCCGGTGTGTAGACCACGTCGGGATCGTCGTCCGCGTTGCCAAAGTCCACCATTTCCGACTCGAAGACATCCGCCAGACGCTTCGCCGTAAGCACATTGGCGAACGGCAAGTCCTCCGCCTGAAGCAACGAGCGACGGACCCGCTCAAATGCTCTTCCCGATTCCCCACTCGATGAGCGAAAAGACATGAGAC
>SXGT01094023.1_pt1 | contig 13013 bp, 12 predicted proteins | sample 3176221 | NCBI WGS metagenome assembly SXGT01 (sample SAMN11356862, study PRJNA531348) | freshwater metagenome | isolation source: freshwater sample F1-120 | place: China: Fuxian Lake, Yuxi | collected 2017-12-25
GCGTGAGCTCAACTCTATCGATTGATGCTATGGGCGGGGATTTTGGTCTCCAGGTGACTGTGCCTGCCGCATTAGCCTGTTTAAGAAAAAATCCCCATTTAAAATTGATCATGGTGGGTGATCAAGTCTTGTTGAACAGTGCGCTTTCGAGTGCACTGCTTGAATTCAAGGATAGAATCAGGATAGAGCATGCTTCACAAGTCGTCGAAATGGACGAGCCTCCTCAAAAAGCATTGAAAAATAAAAAAGATTCTTCAATGCGGGTGGCTATTAATCTGGTCAAAGAAGGGAAAGCCGATGCCTGTGTGAGTGCGGGTAATACCGGTGCATTGATGGCGACTGCACGGTTCGTGCTGAAAATGATTCCGGGCATTGAACGTCCTGCGATCATTTCCACCTTGCCTTCTATTTTTGGTCATACGCACATGCTGGATTTGGGAGGTAACGTCGACTCCAGCGCCGAACAGCTTTATCAATTCGCCATTATGGGTGTTGAAGTGGTTAAGGCTGTTGAAGGCATCGAACGTCCGCGTGTCGGTTTGCTGAATATTGGCGAAGAAGACACTAAAGGAAATGAGCAGGTCAAGGCGGCCGCCAAGTTACTGGAGAGCTCAAATCTCAATTACATTGGCTATGTGGAAGGCAATTCCATCAATGCCGGTCACGTCAAAGTTGATCTGATCGTAACCGATGGTTTTGTGGGTAATGTGGCTCTCAAATCCATAGAAGGCGCGGCAAAAATGATTGCTTCCAAGCTCAAAGAAGCTTTTTCAAAAAATCTGTTGACCAAACTGGTGGGACTGTTGGCTTATCCAGTATTAAAACTGTTCAAAGACAGTATTGATCCTCGCCTCTACAATGGTGCGAGTTTCATAGGATTACGAGGTTTGGTCATTAAAAGTCATGGTGGTGCAGATGTATTGGCATTTGAAACCGCGATCCATTTGGCCGAGGTCGAAGTCGAAAAAAATGTGATTCGGAAGATCAGCGAAAATCTTGAAATCAGTCTGGCTCAGAAGGAACCCGCATGATTTGCTGGAGTAAAGTAATCGGCACAGGCGGCTATTTGCCTGCGAATGTGCGCAGCAATGATGAGATATCCACTATGGTGGATACGTCTGACAGTTGGATATACGAACGCACCGGTATCAAAAACCGCTGCATCGCAGGCCCCGACGAGACAGCCTCCAGTATGGCGGAAATAGCAGCCAGACAGGCTATTGAAATGGCTGATATCGATACTGAAAGTATCGATATGATTATTGTTGCGACGGGTACACCAGATCGGGTGTACCCCAGTACCGCTTGTTTATTGCAACAACGTTTGGGCATTCAACACTGCGTCGGGTTTGATGTGCAGGCGGCTTGTTCAGGATCTGTTTTTGCGTTAAGTATTGCTGATCAATATATCAAGACTGGTTTTTGCAAGACTATATTGGTCGTGGGTTCCGAGGTTTGTTCGCGAATTGTCGATTGGAGCGACAGAGGTACCTGCATCTTGTTTGGGGATGGAGCGGGCGCAGTATTGTTAAGCGCTTCCGATCAGCCCGGCATACTCTCGACACATATCCATTCCGATGGCGGTTATGAAGATTTATTGTATTGCCCGAATCCGCAAGTGGCGGCAGAGGCCAAGCAGCAAGAACCCGGTTTCATCAATATGCGTGGCAATGAAGTATTTAAGGTGGCAGTGAATACATTGGGCCGGATCGTCGATGAGACGCTGGAAGCAACGGGCTTGCAACAAAGCGATATCGATTGGTTGGTACCGCATCAGGCCAATACCCGGATTATTGCCGCCACCGCCAAAAAATTGGGTATGTCTATGAATCAAGTGATTTTGACCCTGGAAAATCAAGGCAATACCTCTTCGGCATCTGTGCTGCTAGCCTTTAACGAAGGCGTGCGTGATGGTCGAATTCAAAGAGGCCAGATGGTGTTAATGGAAGCATTTGGCGCAGGTTTTACCTGGGGTTCTGCGTTAATTAAATACTAAAAATAACTATGAGCGAGCAAAATTATAATTTGGCTTTTGTATTTCCCGGTCAGGGTTCCCAGTCGGTTGGCATGATGTCGGCCATGGCTGCTGTTTATCCGCAGGTAAAACAGACTTTCCAGCAGGCTTCAGAGGTGTTGGGACTGGATTTGTGGAGACTTGTCGAGCAAGGGCCTGAAGGGGACTTGAATCAAACTGAAAATACTCAGCCAGCCATGTTGGCGGCAGGCGTTGCCATTTGGCGGTTGTGGTGTGAAAACACCGCTACTCGTCCAGCCTGGATGGCTGGGCATAGCTTGGGAGAATATACGGCTTTGGTATGTTCCGAAGCGCTTAAATTCGAAGATGCCATCAAGTTGGTCGCAGAGCGTGGACGATTAATGCAAGCAGCAGTACCCGCTGGTGTCGGTGCTATGGCGGCAATTCTTGGTTTGCAAGACCATGAAGTGGTGAATGCCTGTGTTGAAGCGGCACAGGGTGAAATTGTTGCCGCGGCCAATTTTAACGCCCCGGGACAGGTCGTTATTGCTGGCGATACTGCTGCCGTGGATAGGGCTATCGAGCTCATGAAAGCTTTGGGTGCCAAGCGGGCCATCAAACTACCGGTCAGTGTGCCGTCGCATTGTAAGTTGATGGAAGGTGCCGCGGATAAACTGGATGCGTTATTGCAAAATATTCCTGTGGAAATGCCCAAAATGACGCTGATGCACAATGCAGACGTTAAATCTCACGGATCGCCTGAAGTAATACGCAATGCATTAAAAGAACAGCTGTTTAATCCGGTACGCTGGGTTGAATGCGTTAAGTTCATGCGCGAGCAAAGTGTGGCCGGGTTTGTGGAATGTGGACCTGGCAAGGTCCTGATGGGCTTGAATAAACGTATTGCTCCAGATGCTGTACATTTTTCGATATTTGATCCTGAATCTTTGACTAACGTTTTGGAGCAGTTACATGGATAAAAAATTAGCTATCGTCACGGGTGCCAGTCGGGGAATTGGTCGTGCGATTGCAGAAAAATTGGTTGCCGACGGCTTTTTTGTTATCGGTACAGCCACTTCTGATCATGGCGCCGATGCTATATCGGCTTATCTAGGCGATAGCGGAAAAGGTTGTAAGTTGAATGTTGCTGATGCAGCGGATATTGACGCTTTTTTCAAACTGACTGGGGATGCCTATGGCACTCCGGCAGTGCTGGTCAACAATGCCGGCATCACCCGTGACAATTTGTTGATGCGGATGAAAGACGAAGAGTGGGATGATATTATCAATACCAATCTGACCTCTGTTTTTCGGATGAGCAAGGCTGTATTGAGAGGTATGATGAAAGTCCGCTATGGCCGGATTATCAATATTTCGTCGGTTGTAGGTTCTACCGGTAATGCCGGACAAACCAATTATGCAGCCGCCAAGGCAGGGATGGTCGGGTTTGCTAAATCCATGGCCAAGGAAGTAGGCTCTCGTGGCATTACAGTAAATACCGTGGCGCCGGGTTTTATCGATACGGATATGACCAAGGAACTTAGCGACGACATTAAGAACGCCTTGTTGGGATCCATTGCACTGGGTCGCTTGGGGCAACCGGAAGAAATCGCACATGCCGTGTCCTTTCTCGCTTCTGAGCAAGCATCGTATATCACGGGTGAAACCTTGCATGTCAATGGTGGCATGTATATGCCTTAAATCAATAACAAGTTATGGTTTTGGAAAACCGGCCTTGATTTATCATTGAGGCCGGTTTTTTTATGCCGGAAATTTCCAGATTAGCTTTTATTGATTTGGATCCCCGTATTTTCGGGGATCCAGTTAATCAGATTAGTCTTCGTTTGTCGAAGTGACCGGGTTTTCCCGGTTATCATTCGATTTGGCTGATTGATCTCCAACTTCGGCCCTCTGCTTACGTTCGGCAAAGTCTGCGTTGTAAGCTCTAGGTGGTGTGTTTTCAGGTGCATTGGATGGCGAGGCATTGAAATCAACGCCTTCTTGATTAGAAGATTCACTGCTGGTGGTTGGATCTTGGCGCTTGTCTCCTGCATTCCGTGGACCGCGACGGCGGTTACGATTTCTGCGTGCAGGTCTGTCAGCGGTGGAGGCTGATCTTTGCGGAGCTTCCGGGGTGTTCGCGGCAACGCTATTAGTGGTCTGGCTGTTGACTTCATCGGCATTGTCAGAATCACTCGTTTGAGCCGGATTGGCTGGGCGCTTGTTGTGGCGAGGGTTACGCCCTCCAGCGTTGCGATCTCTGCGGTTGTTACGACCGGGTCTCGGTTTGCCTTCACGATCGCCGGATTTGTTTGCCGTTTCTGACTCTTCACCGGTTTTACTTTTACCCACCAGTCGTTGCCAAAAACGTTGTATCAAGCTGGTTGAGGTCTTTTTGTTTTGAACCGGTGCCGGAGCGTCGGGCAAAAACTCTTTGACAGCCGCCTTCTCAAATTTGGGGGCGGTTTGTTTGGCAAAATCCGGAACCGTAATTTCGTCTTCCTTAAGCTGTAAATGGCTGGGTTTGTCTTCCAGGCCTTCCAGAGACTTGATGCGCTCAATGTCGTAAGCCGGGGTTTCGATGTGTTTGCTGGGTAATATCACGATGGTGACATTCAGTCTCGATTCCAGTTCTTGAATGGCCGAACGCTTTTCGTTCAAAAGAAATGTTGCGCAATCGATAGGTAGGTGGGCAATGACGCGCTCCGTACCTTTCTTCATGGCTTCTTCTTCGATCAGGCGCAAAACAGACAGCGTAACCGATTCCACATTGCGGATCGTGCCTTGGCCCTTACAGCGAGGGCAAGTGAGTTGGGTTGAATCCCCCAATGAAGGGCGAATGCGCTGGCGAGACATCTCCATCAAACCAAAACGGGAAATACGACCCGTTTGGATGCGAGCACGGTCGATTTTAAGTGCGTCGCGTAAGCGATTTTCGACTTCACGCTGGTTTTTATTGGACATCATGTCGATGAAATCAACCACAAACAAACCGCCCAAGTCGCGGAGTCTTAATTGTCTGGCGATTTCGTCACAGGCTTCCAGATTGGTGTTGAAGGCGGTATCTTCAATGTCACTACCTTTGGTGGCGCGAGCCGAGTTGATGTCGATAGACGTCAGTGCTTCGGTATGATCGATAACAATCGAGCCACCGGACGGTAGCGACACTTCGCGTTTGTAGGCCATTTCGATTTGAGTTTCGATCTGATAACGGCTGAATAACGGCACACTGTCCTGGTATAACTTGGCTTTTTGCAGGTTGTGCGGCATGACCTGTTTCAGGAAGTTATGCGCCAGTTTGAAAGCGCCTTCTTGGTCGATCAAAATTTCATCAATATCACCGCGCAAATGGTCGCGTAAAGCGCGAATGATGACGTTGCTTTCCTGGAAGATCAGGAATGGCGCAGTTTGTTCCCGGCTGGAGCGGTCTATGGCTTCCCAGAGCTGTAACAGGTAATTCAAGTCCCATTGCAACTCTTCCACATTTTTGTCAGAGCCAGCAGTGCGGATGATCAGGCCCATGGTGTCCGGAATTTCCAGGCCCGCCATGGTCTCACGCAATTCGTTGCGGTTGTCGCCTTCTATACGGCGGGAAATGCCGCCTGCTTTTGGGTTATTGGGCATTAACACCAAATACGTACCTGCCAGGCTGATATAGGTGGTTAAAGCTGCACCTTTGTTGCCGCGTTCTTCTTTTTCGATTTGAACGACGATTTCTTGGCCTTCGCGAATGCCGATTTTTGAAGTGGGTTTGCCGTCTTCGCTGGGTTGGGTATTTCTATATTCAGGGGCGATTTCCTTGAACGGCAAAAAACCGTGTTTTTCGGAGCCGTAATTGATGAAAGCGGCTTCTAGGCTGGGTTCTACCCGGGTAATGATACCTTTATATATATTGGATTTTTTTTGTTCTTTTGATGGAACTTCGATGTCAAAATCGTAAAGTTTTTGACCATCTACCAATGCCACGCGCAGCTCTTCTGGCTGCGTAGCGTTGATAAGCATTCTTTTCATTCAATTATCCTTGTTGTTATTTGTATCTCACTGAAGCGGTAAACAGGCTATATGTCGCGAACCAAGCGAGTGTTCTCGCCCTTGATCGTTATCTTTTATGGGGCGGCCAGGCTGACTGAAAACGGCTGAGCGTTGCGGCAGCGAGTTATCGACGGACGATGCCGTAGAGGATGGCGCTTGGATACTGGGCGATCTGTTTTACTGAGTTCTTAGCGTTGGATACAGTCACTCATAATGGGTTGAGCGATAAAACCCGAAAAAAATCTTTTATTTGACGAGGACGCTTGGCGTCAAGGTCAGGGTAATTTTTTATAGTAAGTCTATCCACAGATAAACTCCTTTAATATAGCAATGTTTATGCTTGTCAGCAATTTTAAACAAGATTTGCGGATAAATTGTTATGATAATTGCATGAATATCCCCTCCGATAAGACAATTCCCCAAGTCCAATGGCTGGAAATCAGCGAAAACAATGTAGAGCAACGTCTGGATAATTTCCTGATTAGTTACCTCAAAGGCGTTCCCAAAACCCGGATTTACAGAATGGTCAGAAAAGGCGAAGTCAGGGTCAACAAGGGACGGGTTGATGTGAGTTATAAGCTGGTTTTGGGTGATATTGTCAGAATTCCGCCGGTCAGAGTAACGGAAGCTGTCGATGAGATTATTGTCCAACCCACCTTGAAATACAGCTTGGAGAACCACATTCTCTTCGAAGACGAAGGTTTTATCGTATTGAATAAACCGGCTGGCTTTGCTGTTCATGGCGGTAGTGGTATCAATTCCGGTGTGATTGAAGCCTTACGTCAAATCAGGCCACAACAGAAATTCCTGGAATTGGTGCATAGGTTGGACAAGGAAACCTCCGGATGTTTATTGATTGCCAAAAAACGCAGTGTTTTGAAAGTTTTGCATGAGTTGTTTCGTGGTGATGGCATTCGGAAAACCTATCTGGCTTTATTAAGTGGACAGTTCAATCGAAAAAAACAGCTGGTTGATGTGCCGTTGTTAAAAAACGTCAATCAGGGCGGCGAGCGTATGGTGACGGTCAGTCAGGCCGGAAAATCCGCTGAAACGCTGTTTACCCGCTTGAAACAGTTTCAAGACGCAACTTTGGTGCATGCCGCGCCTAAAACCGGTCGTACCCATCAGATTCGCGTCCATGCTGCCTGGCTGGGGCATCCGCTTGTGGCCGATGATCGTTATGGCGAAAATGAAGTCAATAAAGCCTTCAAAAAGCGCGGCCACAAACGACTGTTTTTACATGCCGAACAATTGCAGTTTTTGCACCCCGTAACGGGCGCCGCGTTACATTTTACGGCCCCACTACCTGATGATTTACAAGTTTTACTCAGTAATGAAAAACCGCTTTGATTTAATTATTTTTGATTGGGATGGCACGTTGGTCGATTCCATCGATTGGATTGTGCAATGCATACAACGCGCTGCCGCGCATTATGATTGCCCGGTACCGGAGACACAGGCTGCAAAAGATATAATTGGTTTGAGTATCGAGCAGGCCATTCAGGTTTTGTTGCCCGACGTGGATAACCATATTCGTTCTAAAGTGGCTGCGCATTACGGCCAAAGCTTTTTCTCCAAGCAAATCAGTCGGGAGGATTTATTTCCTGGTGTTTACACTATGTTGCAACAACTCAAACAACAGGGATATCGCTTGGCGGTGGCGACAGGTAAAAAATCGTCCGGTTTGGCTTTGGCTATTCAGGGCACAGGTGTTGCCGAGTTATTTTGTACTACCCGATGCTCCGATCAAACCGCATCCAAACCTGATCCGTTAATGATTGATGAAATTGTCTATGAATTAGGTGTTAGCAAGCAGCGAACATTGATGGTAGGTGATTCGGTACATGATTTGCAGATGGCTTTGAATGCGCAGGTGGCTTCCATCGGCGTGACCTGTGGTGCACATTCCGAAGCTATATTGAAACAATATCAGCCTTTACATTGTCTAGCGTATCCGACTGAGTTAATCGGCATTCTATAAGAGGTTTTAATCATGGAAAATCAACAATCACCTGAATCGGATCAAAAGTCTGCAGGTTGGGAAAAAGCAGTTTTGGAAAAGCTGGCGTATTCAGCCATTGAGGAGCAACGAAAATCCCGTCGCTGGGGAATATTTTTTAAACTGATGACCTTTGCTTACTTGGCTATCGTGTTGGGTTTGTTAGCTTATCCGAATTTTGAGGCTGAAATGAAAACCACCACCCAACATGCGGCGGTCATCGATGTACTTGGGATTATTGCCGAAGGTGAGGTGGCGAATGCGGATACGATTATCCAAGCTTTGCGTGACGCCATAAAGGATAAAAATACCAAAGGCGTGATTCTAAATATCAATTCGCCGGGCGGCAGCGCTGTGCAAGCGGCTTATGTTTATGATGAAATCCGTCGCCAAAAGGCCGAGCACCCGAATTTGCCGATATATGCTGTAGTGGGCGATATGTGCGCTTCCGGTGGCTATTACATTGCTGCAGCGAGTGACAAGATCTATGTCAGTCCAGCCAGTATCTTGGGTTCCATCGGCGTCATTATGAATGGGTTTGGTTTCAGCAATGTATTGGAAAAACTGGGTGTGGAGAGACGTTTGTTAACGGCGGGTGAGCATAAGGCCATGCTTGATCCGTTTTCGCCTGTCAAAGAACAGGAAGCCAAGCATATGCAGACACTGCTGGATCAGGTTCACAAGCAATTTATAGCGGCTGTTAAGCAGGCTAGAGGTGATCGCCTGAAAGAAACAACCGACATGTTCTCTGGGTTGGTCTGGACAGGCGAAGAGGGCGTTAAGCTGGGATTGGCGGATGATTTTGGCAGTGTCGATTCGGTTGCCCGTCAAGTTTTCGGTACCGAGGAAAAATTAAATTTCACTCCGGAAGAGCGTTTGATTGATCGTTTGGCTGGGAAAATGGGGGCTACCTTTGCCCATACCTTAGGCACAATGATTAATTCAGCTGAATTTCATTAATGACTTGCGTAAAGTCTGCATTTTAAGCATAATGCGCGCTCTTCGGCAGACAGCTGATGTTTAATGGTTACTGTGTCGGTCCTCTCGCAACGATACGCTGTAAACCCCGCCAGGCCCGGAAGGGAGCAACGGTAGCAGCAGATTCGTGTGCCGGGATGTGGCTGGCACAGTATCCGCCCAAACAGTCCCCCTTTCCTTGTCGCTAATGGCTTATCAGGTTCTTGCCAGAAAATGGCGTCCCAGCAACTTTACCCAGCTTGTCGGTCAGGAACACGTCAGTCAATCGCTGATTCATGCTTTGCAGCATGATAGATTGCATCACGCCTATTTATTTACCGGTACTCGCGGCGTTGGGAAAACCACAGTCGCCAGGATATTAGCCAAAGCCATCAATTGCGAAAACCTGCAAGACAGCAATCCTTGTGGTCAATGCAGGGTGTGTCTGGATTTCGAGCAAGGCCGCTTCATGGATTTGATCGAAGTGGATGCGGCGTCCCGCACCAAAGTCGAAGATACCCGTGATTTGCTGGACAATGCCCAATATGCGCCCAATCAAGGCCGCTACAAAGTCTATTTGATAGACGAAGTCCACATGCTGTCTGGGCACAGCTTCAATGCGCTGCTCAAAACCCTGGAAGAACCACCGCCGCATGTCAAATTTTTGCTAGCCACCACTGATCCGCACAAAATCCCGGTGACGGTGTTATCGCGATGTTTGCAATTTAATTTAAAACGGTTATTGCCAGATCAAATTGATGCGCAGATGCGTTTTATCCTTGCTGAAGAACAGATCGGCTTTGAACCTGCTGCGCTGAAGTTGTTGGCCAGAGCCGCGGATGGCAGCATGCGCGATGGATTAAGCTTGCTGGATCAGGCTATTGTGTTTGGTAGTGGAAGTGTCAAACTGACTGATGTAACCGGTATGTTGGGCACTGTTGCTCAGCAGCCTGTGGATGATATTTTGCAGGCTTTGGCAACGCAGGATGCAAGGGCTTTGCTGGATAAAATTGCTGAGGTGTCCGAGTTAACCCCCGATTTTGCTGATATCTTGCAGCAAATTTTACGGGTTCTGCATCGAGTGGCGCTACTTCAGCAACTGCCTGGTTTCGTGGATCATGAATTCGACTCGGCATTGCTGGCGCGATTGGCTCAGGCATTATTACCCGAAGATGTGCAATTGTTTTATCAAATTGGTTTGATAGGGCTGCGGGATTTAAATTTAGCCCCTGATCCTCGCAGTGGATTTGAAATGGTCATGCTCAGAATGTTGACGTTTCGCCCCCCGATCAAGGCACCGCAAGCCCAATCTGCCAGAATCAACAACGAAAAATCCCATCCAATTTCTGGGGCAACTGCGATACAAATGACGCCTGCAGTTTTGCCTGAGCAATTTTCACCGCCCAGTAGTGAAACCCGGATGATGCAAACTCTGCCCGAAGAACAGGGTAATCCTGCTAATCGCTGGGGCGAAATCATCGCCGCGCTCAACATCGGTGGCCGTACCCGCGAATTGGCGAATAACTGTGTTCTGGAAGGTATCGACGATCATGTCTGTCGTTTACTGATCGACCCTAGTTTTCAGCGAATAGGCAATGTAGCCGAAGAAAAGTTACGCGATGCCTTACAAAAATATTTCGGCAAGCCTTTGAAGTTGCAGATTACCCCGCAAACCTCTCAGCAAATCACGCCGGCGATAGAAATCCAGAGAGCCCGTGAAGACAGACAGCAGGCCGCAGTCGATGCGATCAATGCGGATCCCAATATCCAGGCTTTAAAAGATAATCTTGGTGCCAGAATTTTGCCTGGCAGCATAGAACCACTTAACTAGATGGGAGATACCATGAAAAATCCACTCGCTGAAATTATGCAGCAAGCCCAAAAAATGCAGGACAACTTCAAAAAAGCTCAGGAAGATCTGGCCGCTTTGGAAGTACAAGGCGAATCCGGCGGCGGATTGGTCACGATATTGATGACTGGCAAGCGCGAAGTGCGTAAAGTCAGTATCGATCCTTCCTTGCTGGGCGATGACAAGGATATGCTGGAAGATTTGGTGGCGGCAGCGATTAACGATGCTGTGCATAAAGTGGGTAAATTGAAGAAAGATAAAATGGCGGAAGTCACTGCCGGTATGCCGATTCCACCTGGATTCCAAATGCCATTTTAAGCATGCAAAACTCGGGTCTGCTTAAGGAATTGATCCAAAACCTCTGCAGTTTGCCCGGGGTCGGGCCCAAGTCTGCCCAGCGCATGGCTTTTCATTTGCTGCAACGTAATCGCGAGGGTGGACGCCAACTGAGTCAAGTTTTGGCACACGCCATGGATAATATCGCTTATTGCCGCGACTGTCGCACCTTGACCGAAACGGAAATTTGCGAAGTTTGCGCCAATCCTCTTCGGGATACCGAAATGCTATGCATCGTGGAGAGCGCTGCCGATGTCTGGGTGATTGACCAGGCAACACAGTTCAATGGCAAGTACTTTGTGCTGCATGGGCGTTTATCACCCCTGGATGGCATTGGGCCGGATCAACTGGGAATCGACCAGTTAGAACAGCGGCTCCATTCTGGTGCCATTAAAGAAATTATTCTTGCTACCAACTCGACTATCGAAGGTCAGGCGACGGCGCATTTTATTGGCGAGATTGCTCTAAAAGCCAATATTCGGGCAACCCGGATTGCGCATGGGATTCCAATGGGGGGGGAGTTGGAGTTCATCGATAGTGGAACTCTGGATCATGCATTTAAGGGGCGGCGAGAATTTTAATAGCTTATAAAATCAAGACTGATTGCTTCAGCCAGCTATCGATATGCGGCTTGATTTCATCAAAACCGAACCCATCACCCAAAACAACCCGCCAGTTTAGTTGCTTATAAACTTGGCGGGTTAGTTTTCATTAATTGCTCAATTGGCGAGTTGCCATACGTTGTTCTGGAACCGGGTAACCAGCTGAGGAAAACTCCTTGACGATCAATTGATTGGTGTCGAAGTAAACTTGCCAGTAATCATTGTTATGGCAGAACGGACGAACCGCCAGTACAGTACCGCTGGGATTGAAATCCAAAATTTCCACACTGGGTGCCGGGTCGCTCAGCACATTGGGTACATTTTTTAATCCTGCTTGGAGGCGACGAATCGCATCATTGGGATCCACACCGTGAGCTAATTGAGCAGTTCTATCGACCCGACGATAAGGGTTGGCGGTAAAGTTCTGAATGTTATCGGAAAAAATTTTGTTATTGCCTACATTGGTCAGAATATTATCCGGTGTGTTAATGGCTGATGAAAACAAGCCAATTTCTTTAACGGTACCGGTGACGCCACCAATGGTCACAAAGTCGCCTACCTTGAAAGGGCGAAGTACAACAAGAAACACTCCGGCAGCAAAATTGGCCAATAATCCTGCCCAAGCCGCGCCAATCGCAATACCCATAGCCGCGATCAGAGCAGCAAATGAGGTGGTTTCTACCCCAAAATAACCGAGTAGAGCAATAATCAGAACAATATTCAGGCCGACGGATACTGCCGAGTTAACATAACTGATTAGCGTATGGTCAAAATGCTGGCGATTAAACGCTGCCGACATTAACCGCAAAGCCCAGCGGATAAGCCATCTGCCGATTAAAAATAAAACGATGGCACCGAGTATTTTTAGCCCAACTCCAGTAAGTTGAGTGATTGCTGTTTCGGTGAGTTGCGAAAGCTTGGTTACGTTGATGTTTGTGGTAATAGAATCCATGATGCCACCATTTCAGTGTTTGTTAATTGGAGGCTAAATATTACAACGGGCATATAAAAATCAGAAATCGTTGCTAAGAAATCCCAATCTTAAATAGCTATTCATAACAATTTCTAAGAGACGGTCCTCCATATCGTCCTTCAGGAAAGAAAAAATTTGCATAGTGTCAGCATTACTAATGACGCTAGTCTATGAAATAAAACCAATTAATTTTAAGGTGAAAAAATAATTTCAATTTTTGGTAGTTGAATGACAGAGTAGTACGGCTTAATTGATGAACAGATCATTTGGGCCGAATACACAAGGATGGA
>SXGT01636321.1_pt1 | contig 13011 bp, 5 predicted proteins | sample 3176221 | NCBI WGS metagenome assembly SXGT01 (sample SAMN11356862, study PRJNA531348) | freshwater metagenome | isolation source: freshwater sample F1-120 | place: China: Fuxian Lake, Yuxi | collected 2017-12-25
AATGAATTGACCGTCGTCGCTTGCCGACACAGTGTACAGTGCTGTGTTCGCGCCGGAGAAGACTCGCACTTGCTGAGCGTTCGAAGCGTTGTGCAGTCTAGCCTGGCCATCAACGCTGCTGGTAACAACCTGATCGGTCATGCCAACGAACTCAATGCCGGTGACTTCTTTGCCAAAGCCTGCGATCGATTGCTTGCGTTCACCTGTTGCAACGTTCCACGATTTAACCGAGTTATCTGCACCGGCGGTGGCAAGCGTCTGGCCGTTGTTTTGCCAGGACACGCCAAGCACATGATGCGTGTGGCCTTCGAACGAGCAAAGCAATTGCCCTGAATCGAGCTGATAAAGTCGACAGAGTTTATCCGCGCCGCACGTTGCCAGTTGTCGACCATCAGGTGAGTATCTCAAGCCGAGCACTGTATCGCTATGAGCTTCACCGAAGTCACGTTGCACTTCGCCGGTTTCAATCGCGACAATCTTCACGTCACCAAAACGGCTGGGCGGCCCGCTGCCGATGGACAATGACTGACCATCGGGGCTGAAGTCGAGAGCGGTGATTCGATCACTGAACAAAGTCGATCCAGGGTCGTTGGAAAGTGGCGAACCCAAGGTGCGCTCGAGTGACCAGGGTAAGCCGAGGTTCCAACGGAACCATTGCGCACCGTCCCCCGCTACTAATGTTCGATCGGTAGAGACAAATATGGATTGAACCGCGACCGGACTTGGTGATAACTTTGCAATTGCTTTGCCGCTTGAAGCATCAAACAGGTTCAGGCTATTGTCGGCAGCGGCAGCGACGACAGTCGAGCCGGTTGTATCAAAGGCGAGCGCACTGATTGCAGGCAACGCAGTCTTTTGTATCGTTTCAAGCCCCTGCTGAACGGTATTGAAAATGGCGGTCTGGGCGGTAACAAGCATCTCTTGTTGCGGCACCAGACCATTGGCCCGCTCGACGCTGGCGGTGGAAGCTGCAAGCGCTTGATCGTGTTTGACCAGCTCCGCGTCGGCCTCTCGTTTTTTCTTTTCCGCCTCAGCAACCGCTTTATCTTTGGCTTCTTTTTCCGCTGCCAGCGCTTGCATCTTCTTGTTCATCTCTTCGATCGCCTTGCGAGTCTCTTCGATGGCAGCGATCGTCGAAGTCACTTGAGCTTGAGCGGTTTCGACCTCTTTAACTTTTGCGGCTATGGCTTCGACAGCTTTCGTTCGTGCCTCTTCGACTTTCTTGCGAGCTTCAACTTCTTTCTCGGCCTCTTTTTTCAATTCAGGCACGCGCGCGGCCAGTAGGTCGACGAGCGCTTTCTGACGAGCCACACTGCGTTGGGCGACTTCCAAAGTGCGAACCTGATCATAGTCGCCGTGTAATGTGGCGAGCGTTTTTCCGTCCGCCAAATTCCATAACCTGGTTGGACCGCTTGCTGCCGCGACACCAATCTTCGCGCCGTCGCGGGTTATCGCGATTGCCGCGATTGGCGCGCCCTGTTCGAATCGAATCACCGATTCCGCCGTATCAGGTGTGACCACTTCCACGATGCCGTTGTTCTGTGCAATGAGGTACTGAATTGCATCGGTCGGCTTTGCAGCGGCAATCGTGCGCACGTCAGCGAAGCGATCAAAGGCGGCTAAAGGAGCATAAGCGGCCCGGGGAGCGCCGGCTTCAGCGGGGGGTGGCGCTTGTTGCAACGCAGTCAGCTTATCGTCTTGGCGCAGCATTATGACCGAACCGACATTCGCTGATGCCATGGCTCGAATGTCTTGCGCTTCATTTGAAACCAAGATCACATTCGGTGCTGGACTCGCTTCGTCGTAAGCGACTTCGGCCGGCAACTCGGCTGGCAGATCCCAACGCAACAATCGGCCGCTCGCATCGCAACTAAAAACGGTTGGTGTATTGGGCGTGAATACAGCGGCGACAATTCGATCGGTATGACCTTTCAGCATCGTAAGTGGCTGAAGTGTGGTTGCGTCGAACAGAACAAGTGCGTGCTCCGGAGATGCTACAGCGATTCGCGACCCGCTCATGTCCGTTGACAGGACCTTCCCTCCAACCGGCATCGGTGTGGCCAAGGGCGCGAAACCCGTTTGACGCTTCCAAATCTTGACGCTGCGAAAGCCGCCAGTGGCCAATCGCTGGCTATCGGGACTGAATGCTATCGACTGAACAAGGTCAATATGAGTCGTCTGAACAGGTTTCCCATCCGCAAGTTTCAGATTTGGATCGAGCAGATAATCAATTTGAGGTGCTGTTGTTCCAAATGGATTCCTGGCCAGGGCGACAATGTTTCCTACACCGTAGGCAAGGTAGCTACCATCGGACGAAACATCGCTTGCGTAGATCGGTTTCAGAGTGCCCGTAATGTCCCGCCAATGCATCGCGGTGGCTAGTGCGGCTTCAGGGGCTGGCGCGCCGGCAACAATCCAGGCTTTGACAATCGCCACTTCCGCTTCCGTCAATCGCTTTGCTCCAACAGCATTGTCGGCCGGCGGCATGGCGGTATCGTCAATGGCAATGATGCGAGACAATAACTCTCCTTTGTCGATCGTTCCTGGCACAACAGCGGCACCGCTATCGCCCCCCTTCATCAGCGTCGCGAACGACTCGAGCACCAATCCGCCTTCAGACTTCTTGGCATTGTGGCAGGCGATGCAATTTCGCGTCAGCAGCGGCGCAACCTGAGCGCCAAAGTCTACCGCTTCCTGACTCCTCGCCGCTGAAGCCGTAAGCAACAACACAAACAGAATTGCACAACGCATCATAGAACTATTCATTTTTGGACAGGAGTTCCGTGGGAGTCGGCGACAGCTTGTGAAGAACGCTGTCACAAATGGGTGAAGAGGGTATGGTTTGGGGCGGCTGGAGCTAAGGTAAACGTTCACGGGCCAAGAGAGAGGGACAGTTGCATCTTCCCGGGAACCACTTTGGGCAACCCCCCAACAGCACGAGATACCTTTCTTGAATTCGCCGGGAAAATGAGCCAGTCCCCGGCCCGTGCATTTACTTCATGTGGCGTAGAACCTATGTTATTGAAGCACCTTTGTTATTGAAACAACCGTGGTGTCGAAGATTCCGCAACAGGCACTTTAACTCAAACTCGGTAATTGAGCTATTGAGCAACCGCGGGTGCAGCAATCGTCAGTCCCATGGTCACCGTTTGACTAAGCGCATGGCCATTGAACTTGCATTCCATTTTAATCGGAATATTCACAGAGGCCGCATTTGCATTCGCGGGAATCTTGACAACCAGTTTTGCGGTATCTTTACCCGCGGGAATCTGCACGGCCACAATCTCTAGGCCTTCCATGGGGGATTGTCCCGCCAGCGAAAGGTCCACAGCGTCCGCAAAACCGAAAAGACGGTCGATCTTTACTTCAGCCGATTGCTCGGTCCCTGCAGTTCCTGCCATTGCTGCGATGGGTGCCACACGAACTGGCGATTCAACGATGCGAACTCGAAGTGGAGTTGTCGGCAAATACACTGTCAAATCGCGCTCGGCGGTCGACGTCTTTAATTGCTCGACGCGATCCGTGGCAGCTTTCAGGGCCTGATCGAGTTTCGGTTTCTCGGCAGCCTGTGCCGGATCTTCTGAAGCGGCTTTTACTTTGGCAGCGTAAGCTTCCGCGGCCGTCAGTGCCTGTGGATTGGGGCGCCACTTAATGGGCGTTTCGTTTTGCATCCAGAACGTGTATTCACCCAGCGGCGCGTCGGGTGCAACGGTCAGCTCTGGAATCGCCTCATTCTTGTCTCCCTCGACAGCAATCTCTCCCAGCGTGACCTGGGGCGGAAGGTTCTGCGGGCGCAGAGTGCATTTGCCAGAACCGCCGGTTCGTCGGGTAACTGTGACCGGAAACGGCAACTTGCCCCCCCTTGACATTTCTAAGGTTTGTCCGTCTCCGAGCGCGACCAGCAGCGGCGCTGTATCCAGCGCATTGACGCGCAGAAGGAGGTTGGCGGCCAGGCGTGACTCAACTGTGTTACGAGTTGGCGTCGTTCCCCGCAGCGTGGTGCCTGCCATTGCAGTATGTTCTTGTGGAGTTGCGCCGAGCGATCGACCGACGACCTTGATGTCGCCGACCCAATCAGCGGCGTCATCAGCGGCACGAAGCACCAGCATCGCATCGTTCGCTCCAGCCGCAATAATCGCTCTGTCGCAGGTGACTCCGGCTGGCAATCCGTCAACCCTCAACTCGATCGCTTCGCTAAAACCATCGCGACGCAAGACCAAAACATGAATCGCCTCCGTACCGCCCCGCATTAAATTGGTCGCCCAGTTTTTCGCCTGCCCGGCGTCCTTGGATGGAAATGGCTGATAAGCAAGCAACTCAAATGATGGGTGGGCTTCCCTAACTGTCAACACAAAGTTGAGGGCTTCGCGGGGCCTGCTACCGGTCGCGTTGTCGGCTAGAAGTATACGATAGGTCGCACTCTCAGGCACAGTGAATTGAACATACGGGTCGCGCATCCGTAGCTTCATCGCAACAGGACCAATTGTGGCAGCATCGTCCTGCTCAACCAACTGTTGTAGCGTTTCCTTACCCGCAGCGTCACGATTCACTTGATAGACGATTGCGCGTGGATCGGTTAACTGATCGAGTTTCGCTGAGTTGACTTCAATCCACAGAACCTGACCAGCGGTTGCCTTGAAGTCAAAGTTCAAACTCGGTGCATTCGCAGAAAATTCACCGCGTTCGGTGAATGGAACCTGGCGTTCGATATTTTCGTCAGTCGCATTGTCTATTGATTCAGCAGACAACCACCGAGCAACTGACGCGGTTGGATCCGCAGCCAGCGGTTTGAGCTGGCCGGCAGTTGTGTCGCGTTTCAAAACACTCATCGATTGGCCGCCGGTCGCGCACAGCTTCTTCAGTTCATTCTCAGGTGGTGTCGTAGTGGTAGACGGATCGACGGTCGCCTGTAACGCGAACGCGAATCCTTCTCCTCCCTGGTACAGGAAATCGTAAGCCAACAACGTGTAATTCCCTGATACTGGAACTTCATAAATCAACTCCGCAGGGAATTCGCCGATGGCTCTAGCTCGCGCCACCTCGCGACCGTTTGGATCAAGCAGCGCCAATGCAACGACGGCCCGCGAATCCAGTCGTCGTGCATGAGCACAAACGTAAAAACGATCGTTCGCCGCAAGTGCAACGTGGTAATAATTGCGTCGTTGCGGGCAGGCTCGATCGACTATTACCTGCTGAAGAGACAAATCGATAACTGCATCTTGCCTTGTATGTTCAGTTTCAACAAACTGCACCGGCGATTGCGTCACGAGAAAGGCTCGCGGATTCGATAACCCGAAGCGACCTTTAGCTCGCGCTTCGTAAATTCCTGGGGGAACCTCCGGTGCAACCGCGACGGAGAATTGGCCGAACTGGGGTTGTGGTTCAGTTTCAAGCAGCCTTGCTGGCGAAGTTTGCAGTGTGGCAACGATTCCGGGATGCGAGAAAACCAGCTGGTCAACTTCGTCGAGCTGGTCGCCCTCGCTGACTCGCACCGGAAACGAGCTGGCCGCTTGTCCCACTGCACGCGAAAGTGCGGACAATTGAATCGCGGGTATTTGAGCAGGCGAGCTTGAAGTAGCGAGGAATGCGCAAAGCCAAACGAGCGCGCAAACGTACTGTTTCTTGTTGACGTGCATGCGATCTCGTTGGCAATCTGGTGGGTCAGTGGTTGAAGACAAATTCCTTGCTATTGATCAACGCCCACACAAGATCCTCATACGCTTCGCGCAAATTCGCTTTTTTCCGTTCGATGTAACTGAGTGCGGTTTGCAATTCTTCGGTCGTCGGTTGACGGCTAAAGGCTCGCAAGTAGAGTTCGCGAAGGTGGGTGGGATGGTCAACCGAGCTGTCCTTGGCAAGTCGGGCGGGAGTCGCTGCATCGTTCGACAACTTGGATTGAACGTCGCTTGAATTCAGCAAGTGAAGGCTTTGTGCGAGCGTCGCTTCCTGTGAGCGTTCGCATTCACAAGCGGACGCTGAATCCGGGCGGCCGAACACGGTCAAGAAATACGAATCGAAACTTGTGTCGGGAAGACTAACAGCACCAGTACCGGCGGGCATGCCGTCGAATGTGGTCGTTGAACCAACGACTTGATCGATTGCGTCCAGCAGCACTTCGGCTTGCAGTCGTTTTGGATAGTATCGCGAGTAACTCGACTGGTCAGCCAGGTTCTGGTCATTGGCTTCCGAGCTGAGTCGATATGTGGTCGACGAGCAAATCAATCGCACCAAGCCCTTGAGGTCATACTTGGATTCAGCAAAGTACTTGGCTAGCCCATCAAGCAATTCGGGGTTCGCTGGCGGGTTGGTGACTCGCAAATCGTCCTCTGGTTCTACTAAGCCGCGTTCGAAGAAATGCTTCCAATAGCGATTGGTCAACGATCTTGCGAAAAACGGATTGTCGGGGGCTACCATCCATTCAACAAGATTCTTGCGAGGATCGTCTATGGCTGTGACTTCGAGATTTTCGCCGTCGAGTCCTGCCGGCTGCAGTGACTGACCGGATTTAGGGTGCTGCGCGGATGCGTTGCCGAGCCGTGAAACAAACATCGGCTGTTCGGGAGTAACGCCTTCTTTGGTTGTGATTTTTGTGAAAAACGCAGACATCTGGAAGTAGTCCGCTTGGCTCCACTTTTCGAACGGATGGTGATGGCAGCGGGCACATTGGATTCGCTGGCCAAGGAACAACTGAGCGGCATCTTCAACGCGAGACTCTGTGTTGGCGACTCCTCCGTACCAAACAACGGCGGGATTGGTTTCTACTGACCCGGTCGCCGTTAGCAGTTCTCGCACAATTTGGTCGTAAGGCTTGTTGTCATAGAAACCGTCACGTAACCAAGCGTGGAAAGCAAACGAATTGAACAACTCCGCTTGACCGTTGCGTTTATTGCGCAATATGGCGGTCCACTTCTTTGCAAAGAAATCAGCGTACTCAGGACTATCGAGCAATCGATCCACAGCCGCCGCGTATTTGTTCTCAGTCTTGTCAGCTAGGAACTGCTGAGTCTCTTCGAGAGTAGGCAAGCGACCAGCGATATCCAGCGTCGCACGTCGAATAAAGGTGAAATCATCGCACAATTCCGAAGTTGGAATGCCCAGCGATTTCAGTTTGGCAAGAACATGCTCGTCGACCAGGTTGCGTGCTTCAGGCCAAGCAGCGACTTCGGCACCGAGCGGAACGCTGACGCGAAACACACCGACTTTGCCTTGATAGCGGGCCATGATCGCAGCATCACCGGCCTTATCGGTCAAACTGACCAGGCCGTGTTCCGTGACTTTTGCGAGGTCTGCGTTGTTTGATTCGAACTGCACCGTTCGTGTGATGTCTTCTCGCTTGCCGTTCGAATAGTGTGCGATAACCGAAATCTGCTGGCTGCTATTGCGGGTCAATATGCGTTGTGTGGGATTGACTTCGATTTTTGAAACCACGGCGTCGGTATCGTTTCCGTAGGGCATCCCTTGAGCGATCCAGCGAAGTATCAAGCGATATTCCTGCGAATCGCGCTGAAGTCGCTGTCCGCCACCATGCGGCGAAGCGTTGATGGCTTTCAAGAGCAGCAAGCTCCGATCGGGAACAGCAGGAAACAAACGGCGCCCGCGAGCTTCGTTGACGAGGTGTTCAAAATCTTCACGAGGCTCGAACCCGAGCAACGAAAGTTTGAAACCATTCTGGCCAGCCGATTTGCCGTGACATCCTCCGCTGTTGCAACCCAGCTTGGTAAAGATGGGAACAACCTGGTTGGGAAAGTTGACGGGCTCAATCGTTTCCATTCCGATGACTTCGATTGGTAATTCGGCGGGAGCACCGTTTTTAAAAGCACCGGTAATCTTGCCTTTTCCGTTGGCAAGCGGAGTGACGAATCCCAAAGCATCAATCGCCGCCAACTCGGACGGTTCTACTTTTAAGCTTGCGTAACGAGTTACATCGAACGGTTGTTTAGCGGGCGTGATAGCCGTTAATTGCAGTTGCCAACGCGCGTCGCTGCCACGCAAAAGGATCGAATGTTCGATCGATTCGAAGGTGAGTTTCTCGACAGCGATCGCTGGCGGCTCAGTTGAATTCGAAGCGCTCGCGGGCGCTGTTGCCGGTTCGGCTCCCACGAATAGCGACGGCGAAAGGAGGAGCACCGAAAGTGCCGATGAGCCTGCGCGATTGAAAGTCTTTTTCAATGGCGACAGCATAGGAAAACACTTTGGGAAGCTGGGGTAGAGGCAGGAATTGTGGGGAATTCGACCTCTTCAGGTGGAATGAGTTCTCAAATCAGTTCGGCGATCGGCGCCTGATCAACTAAATACTGTGGGCGACCGGTCGGATCGATCAAAGTTGTCGTCGTAGTATCGATACCTAGGTTGTGATACAGCGTCGCGGTTATTTCTTGCATATGAACCGGTCGTTCAGTCGCGTATTCACCGAGCCGATTGGTGGCTCCGATGGCTTGACCTCCGCGAATTCCACCACCGGCCAGGAATGCACAACTGACATTTGGCCAATGATCGCGACCAGCATCGTTGTTGATCTTGGGAGTCCTGCCGAATTCGCCCCAGACTACGATGCTAACGTCATCCAAAATGCCACGTTGGTCCAAATCTTCGATTAGCGCGCTGAGACATTGATCGAGTTTGCTGCCGTGGTCGCGGACGAGGTCAAAGTTGCCACCGTGACTGTCCCAACGCCCGAAGCTGAGACTGACGCAACGTGCGCCCGCCTCAACCAATCTCCGCGCGATGAGCAGATGATCATTACAAGTTGGTGCACCATCGTATTGATACTGATAGGGTTTGCCGTCCCCGTAGCGTGCAACAATCTTCGGATCCTCCTTCGAAAGGTCGAGTGCGTCGAGCAACTTGCTGCTGGTGAGCACATCGACGGCGCGTTGGCCAAATGCATCCATCCCTTGCATCGTTCCCTTGGCATCGATGTCGCGTCGCAGTGAATCGAGACTGGTTAACAATTGGCGACGATCTTGAAGGCGCTCGAGGGAGATACCGTTCAGTTTCATGTTGTCCATGCCGGGACCATCGGGTTTGAACGGCGAATAGGCCGCACCCAGAAAGCCACTCGACCCAGAATCCGACCATGGAACGTGCTTCGTCTTCGCAGCCAATCCAATGTTCGTAGGGACCGAGGAATCAACCGGTCCTCGCAGCTTCGTCAGTGCTGCTCCCATCGATGGTCGACCACCAAGCGGTTTCAGGTCTTCTGTTAACCAGCCTGTCATGCACTGGAAGGCATCGTGGCGACTCTCGCAGCCGACGACTGATCGAATCACAGCCGCTTTGTCCATGATCTTAGCAAGCTGCGGGAAGACCTCGCAAATGTGAATGCCAGCAACCTTGCTTGGGATCGGGCTAAACTCGCCTCGGATCTCCGAGGGAGCTTCCGTCTTGATTTCCCACATGTCTTGATGCGGGGGCCCACCGGCCAGAAAGACATTGATGACCGCTTTGTGTCCCAACCCGCTCTTCGGACCAGCTTGCTTTGATTCCGCTCGCAACAGATCCGCTAACCCTATGCCGCCTGCACCAAACGTCAGCCCACCGATCACAAGAAAGCTGCGTCGCGAGATTCCATCGCAATAGCGACCCGGCCTGCCGAATATCGTCAGCATGGCATCACCGATGTTTTAGGTAGGATGTGAGGTGGGAATGCGAGGCTGGACCTGCCGTACAACGGACAGGTTTCTATCCTGCCTGCGAGCGCGAGGGGCTTTCGTTGCCGTTGGACGCTTTCGCTCACAGCCGGGATAGAAATCCGTTGAACTTAACCGCACACGGGACGCTGCTATGGGGTTTGATCAACGGCCGTCGGCGGAACAGCCGAGATTATAGCCGCTCGGCGCAACGGAAAACAACCCTTTTTTCGGATCGCGTCGACGAACACATGCCAACGGCAGTTGGGCCATTCCGAGACCATCGCCGACAAGCATTACCGGCAGGTGACGGAGCAACAGTTACAAACGGCCGTAGCAGGTGGCAAAGCGCTGCAAGGGGCGCTGCAGACAGAGCCGGAATTGGTTCGCAAGGCTTGGAAGCCGTTGGAAGGAAACCTCGATTTTCTCGGCCAATCTGACAAATTGATTTGCTGTACGCTCGTCAATGTACCCCTACGGGGAGTCGAACCCCGGTTTTCGGACTGAGAACCCGACGTCCTGGGCCACTAGACGATAGGGGCGTGGCTGCTACCGCGACACGCGCAAATCCTAAAGGTTCGCCGCGTCAAAGGTTGAATTTTAGGCCGTCCCGACACGCTGTCAACCTACCGTTCAACCACCATTTCGTCGCCTCGATGTACGATGCCGCCCGCTAAGGCCAGATGCGTATTCACGGCCAAACGGTAGAAATGGTTGAACCGCGATCGCTCAGCCCAGACGGGTAGCGAGGCTTCTCGGTGCTTGACAAACTCGGATGTAAAGTGCGGGCGGACTTCGCCGGTCCTGGGATCGCGCGTGGGCACCACGCACCTCTGGCAGGGGTTCGTGCCGGCAAATGTCACTTCGCCGATGCGGAAATTCACCTGCGATCCGCCGGGGCCGAACAACTGGTCTTCCCAAAATGGTTCGACGCCGCCAAGTTCCAAGTTCGCGCGAAACCTTAACCGACAATCAGCGACGGTCATCGGGGGAAACCAACGGGCAACCGCTTCGAGTGTGGCCGTGGAGATCACCGTCGGGCCGGGAGCCTCCGTGTCGTCCGGATATCCGCCGTGGGAGCTTTCCAGCAAGCGCACCGGCTGGGCGAACACTTCGCTCAACCAGTTCTCCAGGGCTTCCCGCTCGTTCGACAAGTGGAAGCTAGCCGAGCGGTCTTCGAATCCGAAAGTAACGCACTCGACGCGCTCATCGAACGTGGTCCGCAGCCGATGCACCAGCGGCGTCCGCTTGCCGTTGATGAATTTGCCCGAGGCGTCGGCGATCGCCCACTGCCGGTCGAACTCCAACGCTCCGCACGGCAACACGCGCGCCTGTTCGACCCGCACAGGGTTAAGCGATTTGATCGGATAGATCAGAATGTGTGCGAGCGTCGGCATGAATATCTCAGATTTGAGATTTCAGAATGCGGCTTACGCGAAATCACCCGCTCTTCGTTTCCCCACTCGCCCTCTCGTCCCTCACCCCCGCCGTCCCGGTAACGTGGGTTGTAGGAACTTTGCCCATTGGTCGCTTACGGAGCCGGCGAGTGCCTTGTGATTCTTGCGCAACACGTAGGCCATCAGATTACGCATCTGCGGGTCGAGGCTTTGTCGCATCGGCCAAAGTTCCGAGAGCTTGTCGGCCGATTCCTTGTGGCGGCCCTCAAGTGCATACACCACCGCCTGGCCCGCAAGTCCGAACGCTTTGAACTGCGGTTCGGTGTCTGGCAAATCTGCGAAATCGCTAAGAATGTCGAATGCTCGTTGGTAGTCGTCGTTCTCCATATAAAGCCGGACAAGCTGTTGTTGAGCGCGGAGCCCATTCAGCCGGTCGTGCGGGTGATAGTCGGCGACGCTCTTCCAGGCTTCTTCTGTATCGACCATCAAGGCATAGATGTACTGAGCCTCGGCGTTGTCCTTTACTTCGACTTTGAGAGCGCGCGGCGGCAAAGGCCTGATCAGCGGCCGGTTGACGACACGAGCAAAGCCTAGACCGGCGAGAAACGCCACGGCCACACCCACCGCCCACCACCAGTTTCGCCGGCGACGGGAATTTTGTGTCGCCGTGGTTTTCATCAGCGCGTCGAGCCGTGCCGTGGCGGCGGCCCGTGAGGCGGTGCTGGCGGGTGCAAAAACCCCGTTCGTCCCCAGGTCGTCCTCAAATTCCTGATCGCCCAATTCGGTGGCGGCCACCGCCCGCAAATCACGAGACAGTTCACGGGCATCGGGATAGCGTTCCTGCGGATCCTTGGCCAGCATTTTGTGAATAATGCGGCATAGGGCCGGGGGCAGATCGGGACGCAGATTTTCCAGCCGCGCGGGCTGCTCGCGTAAGTGTTGTACGGCGACGCTAAGCGCCGTTTCGCCGCGGAACGGCGGTTGGCCGGCGAGCATGTGATAACACGTCACGCCCAGGCTATAGATATCGCTACGACCGTCGAGTGATTTGCCTTCGACCTGCTCGGGACTCATGTAAAGTGGAGTGCCCATGGTAATGCCCGCCTGCGTGAGCGTGGTCGAATTTTCTGCGTTGGCCAGGCGGGCCAGACCAAAGTCGGCCACCTTCACATCAAGCGATTCAGCCAGCATGATGTTCTCTGGCTTGATATCGCGATGGACAATGCCGTGCTCGGCAGCTTTGTGCAGGGCGGCGGCGGCTTGCAGCATGATCTTCAGCGATTGTTTGAGCGTGGGCGCGCCGTGGCGCACGAGCAATTCACCCAGGTTGGACCCTCGCACATATTCCTGGGCGATAAAGTGGACGCCGTCGACGCGACCCACTTCGTAGATCTGCACAATGTTGGCATGGACGAGCGACGCGGCCGCCTGTGCTTCACGGTGGAACCGCTGCACGTAACTGGCGTCGGTCGCCAGGTTACTGCGCAGCACCTTGAACGCCACCTGGCGACGCAACGAAATCTGCTCGGCCAGATAGACTTCCGCCATCGCGCCGCGTCCCAGCCGCCGCAGCAATTGGTAGTTGCCCAGTCGCCGACCGGAAAGTTCGGCATCGGACGGGGCAGTGGCGGTTGTGGGAATGTCAGTGCCAGGCATGCGGGGGTGTGATCTGGGGTCAGGAATCAGGGTTCGGGAATCTGGGATCAGGGGGCAGCGTGCGAATTTCAGGTTTGAGGATTGCGATCGGACATTCTGTCAGTATGCGGCGAACGGCGTGCTTTTACAACGCTACGCGCAGGCCGCTATGCTTTGGGCGCCGAGTGGCGCATACGGGTGTTTTTGTTGCGTCGCCAAAAGAGAAAGTGGCAATCGCATGGAATCGGGTTATTTGGAGAGGCGAGAATTTTCTGAAGATTTCCGGAACGTCTGCGCTGGCGTGCGTCGCTGCAATACAAGGAGCAGAACCCTTGGCTGCCGAGAAACAA
>SXGT01385806.1_pt1 | contig 13010 bp, 16 predicted proteins | sample 3176221 | NCBI WGS metagenome assembly SXGT01 (sample SAMN11356862, study PRJNA531348) | freshwater metagenome | isolation source: freshwater sample F1-120 | place: China: Fuxian Lake, Yuxi | collected 2017-12-25
AGGTTATTTGCTTTTCAAACTCTGGGGACTGTCAGAAAATTAACGGTCCTTTCGACTAAAAAGAGAAACTTCTCTTTTACTCATGAACAGAATAAATCACCTTTTCTCAATAGTTCTTAAAATCAATTCAAACTTTGGAAAATACAAACACAATGAAATTCTTCGATCTGACTTTCAAATTCGAATGCTTAGGCTTTGTAGCCACCTGCGGACAAAATATCATTGTTTACCTGGCAATACTTCCAACATTGTTTTGCCTATGTTTTTGGTCACCAGCCAGCTGGGATCTTGCAATCTACATTTTTGTTGCGTTGATTTATTACAACTCCATTCAACCGAGAAATCTTTCTTCCGGATTTTTTAGCTGGAAAAATGGAAGTAATTTGCTATTTTCCAAAACTGTAGAATCTTACTCGATGTCGGTGGTCAATTTCACATTTGTACTATCTTCAATAGCATACTTTGTATCGGAAGATCAAGTGGCCAAATTTTGTTTGGAAGAACATGATCCACTTTCCTGCATCGTTTTGATCATTCTTCAACCTGTTAGATTTTTGGGAGTCGCGTACACTTACTACAGCTTCTTTGTATTTTCCGCGTTACTGCTTTTTCAGTCTGCCTCTTACAGACATTCTAATATCACGGTCACACCAAAACCCTGCATGGTATGTAAAAATGTATTTGAAGAAGTGGCAGTTTCGTTACATTCCCCTGGAAATGATGATCAATATGTGTGTAAAGATTGCCACTTTGACCTTACAAAACCACAAGACAGTTAAACCCTTTAAAAATAAAAAAGGATGGCTATTCAGTTTACTGGAGTTATTCTTTCGGAACCACTGGTCGCTTCATAACCAATGAGTCACACAACAACTGGTCTGAACCATCACCACGTCTTAACATAACAACTTCGTAAGCTTCCGGTTCAACTCTGTCATTCTCTTGAACTCGTCTCAAAAATTGCTGTGCCATATCAAGTGTAACAAAGTAAATTTCTAGATAACTTCGACCACCCGACCAGTTCTTGCAAATAACATAAACGTCGTCCACTTGCTCTCCGTTGAAAAACATCTCTCGGTATTGAACCGGTGTAAGTGATTCGTCACTGTCGGAGAGTGCAACTTTTGTAATTTGTCGCTTGGAATCATCAGGATCAGGGGTCTCGTTCAGTCGCTTTGCCATTTAAGAAAGTCACGGATGAAATGAATCAAGGGATTTCGAAATTTAATTTTTGTTTCCAATTTTAGGGGTATTTTACAGCGAACTTGAAGCAATCTCCGACTTTACTTCTGGCCAATATGCCAGTACAGCCCATTCAACCAATGTTCGATCATAACTTTCCACTCCGACCCGAAACTATGAATTCTAGAAATTTCAACATTTCCTTTTGACAAGTTCCAATGAGAGATTTCAAATTCATCAGTTCCGACTGCGAAATACACACAGAAGTCACGACGAGAGATACCCAGAGGTTCTAGCTTGGAGTAGTGCAGAAGAATAAATGCCTGCGCAAGTAAATTGCTAGGGTCCTCGTATGTGTTGGAAAAACCGAGATTCTTAAGAGCACGGAAGAGTGGTTTCACTCTGGACCTCAGCAAAGGATGCAACTTGGAGAGGTCGATGTCAGCGTAAGAACTGCGCCTATTTCCATCGGAGTCACCGAGTGTATTTGTCATAAGCTCTAGCATTTGAGATTTTGCTATCGATCCAGTGTATTTTGAATTCTTGCCTCTAGTTGTCCTGGGTTGAGGTACAGGTTTGTTCATTTTTTCATTAGGGTCTGTCCAGTTGACAATGGCAGCTTTGCACCTCTGAACATACTTTGCGAACAACAATCCACAAACAGGGTGCATCATTAGATAGTAGGCGTAAGACTTGGAATTGAGCATTAAATAGCGATTGCAGGCAATCCAAGCGACCAAGTCACGCCGGGCTTCGTGGAATTCAACGAGGTTCGGATCGTTCAAATGGAAACTAGCCTGTAGAATCTTGTAAGCATCATCCGGGCTACAGCAATTCTTCTCCATCAATTTCATAAACTCGGGTCCAAGGTTCTGACCCTTTGATTGATCTTGCCAAGTCTGCGGTGGACCTCCTTCTAAGAAGTTGGCATTTTCCCATATACTGGAAACTTCTTGCATAGTCAGTCTTTTCTTGTTACTCATTTTAGATGTTTGGAGTTTGAGAGGTTAAAAGAGATTCTTATCGGAAGTTAGTAAAACAACCGAACTTCGGTGCAGTCGAACTGCGTTTTCTACCAAAGTATGAGAGTTCCGAACGCTTTGACTCAAATCACAAAACACTCAAAATGAATTTCTTCTGGTTAGTAGAGATGCAAAACGCGATGAAAGAGAACGCGGAGGCTCACTGTGATGAACATGTACGCAAGATGCCCATCGAAGCTGCACAGATGCTTTACACTGTACTTTGGCAGAAAGACCCAATCGGAGCTTGGAGATTCTCGGCACCGTTCAAAAGAGACGGAGTAGCACGTGGTTACCAGCCGGTGAAAAAAGGCCACCCCGTAATCACATGGGCCGGGTTATCATTAACGAATTACCAACTCTGTGCGGACTACGGCCTCGCTCTTTGTGCCGAGTATACCAAACGCTACGAAAAAGTACACGACACTGAACGTCACCTGCACTTCCTACGTGCAAATCCTCCCGAGTTGGAAGATTGCGGGCGAACACCGGTTCCACTAGTGGTTAACAAAGGCAAGAAGAAAGCAATCACGATTTTGGAGCCTGACCTTCGCAAAGCGTGTGAAATCTACCGCAAATTTTACATCGCTGACAAAGCTAGATTCGCTAGCTATGACCACACTCCGAGGCCTGCGTGGTGGGAGAATAAAACTGAAATCTCTTGTGTTTAAAATACCACCCAATCAAAAAAATAATTGCAGCCGAAGGGAATCGAACCCCCATCTGGGCCCGAATGTGGGTCACCCGCCTTACCACTAGACCACGGTCGCTTAATTTGTAAGGGGAATATCGAAATTCGAGGAAGTCATTCCTTCGTTATAGTATCTGTAAATCCCAACCTCCAAGTTTGAAGTCTCAAACTCAAACCAACAACAATGCCACCAAAGAAGAAAAAACAACCCTCTCGCTCCAGATCCCCTGTCCGAAAAAGTGCTAAGATTGCAGTGGAAAAACCAGTCAACAACTCATTGCCCTATCTGAGTAACTACGCAGCTGAAACACTGGGGGTTCACTTTAAAACCCCAAAAGTGTTACACAATGATGGACTCAATAATACACTCACTATTAATTGGGATCAATACGGACATGAAGCTGCTGACTGGCTCCGAACTCACAACCCGGAAGCATACGAGCAAGGCGAATGGGACAGAATCGATCTGATCTGTTACTTCATTTACATTGGAGTTGAGAGACGCGGACAGTACGAACTTCAGTTTTTGTTGAACTTTGTCACTGGTCCACTTGTAGGCTCAGGGACACTCAAACAACTCGACGAGAAAATCTTGGCTTTGATAATTCAGTACAACTTGGACCTTCCTTGGCTTGGACGATGGCTAATGTTCCACACTTCCCACAAAATACCTTTCGTTACCTTCATTCCGCGTTTCAATGCATGGAGTTGTCGATACAGTTCGGTGCTCTACGATGAAGGGGAACATCTTGAAAACTACTTTGTCTACTCCTTTGCAAAATTACCTCCCTTGGATATCAAACAACTTTCCAGACCAGATCCTGAACCAACTGCCTTCTGGAGAGACTGCACTGCCCACGTGATGTACGAATTCAACGCAAGAATTACCGAGCATCTTGCCGCGTTTGCTAGGCAAGGTTTCCAGGCACCTGTCATCGAAGGGGTATCTGGTTTCGATCTCTTCGACATAGAGCAACCAGGCTGGAGAAAAAATGTTGAAAACTTTGAGATCAAGGATGGCTCTATTGTCCCAAAGAAGTAATTAAACATCCCTGAACTTTATTTTATTCATTCATCGTTGCTAACAACCTTGTTAACCTTTGTTCTGATACAATTGATACATTTTTCTCTGTGAGAAGAAGTTGATTGTAAACCGACGATGAATATGAAATTGCATTTTCTACAACGTATTGCAGCCAACTCAGCAATTAGATGATTACCCTCTATCCTGGCAATTAGCTCTGCTGATTTCCAGTCTGTCAACACAGAATCCTGGTCGTTATATAAATTCCAGAATCTAGTTGTTTGAAACCAGTCACCAGAGCCTCGATCGTGATAGAATAGTTTGGAATTGTGGACTTCGAATATCAGTGACGGGTGCACAACTGGCACCTTTGAAACAATTTGACCGTTTTCATAAATGACGCAAATAGGTTTTCCATCCTCGGTATCGTACTTCAACCCGAGGTCTTCGTTACCCATTGAAAACATTTTTTTTGTTTAATGAGTTTGTTCAAATACACGCTTTAATCAACAATTACAAAACGTGTGGTAAATTTTCATCTTAAACCCAACCGGTATAACATGACTTCAAACGGATCGGCTACTGGTTCTCTCCGTGTTAAAGTTTCGACCAGTAGTCGATTTTTCTCTTCTTCAGTAAGCTCTACGCCTGGTTGTTCGTTTCGTATTACCCGTTGCACCTTTGGTGCAGTTTCATTGATCCACCCTACGTTGAACCTAGGGTCATCAGGTCCGATTGCAATGTCGGCTATTTTTCTCTTTGGTTGTACCACCACTGGTTCTGGTGGTTTTTCAACTTTCTCTAAGTCACACGGTCCGCTAGGTTGAAGATAGCCCTTGAGTTGTTGTGTAATAAACCTCTTCTTCGCACAGCCGATACATATCCTCAAAGCGGGTAAGCTCGTATCCTTCTTGCGGTTTTCAAAATACAACTTCAGTGGTCGAAAGTCGCCATTCGAAATTCTGTCCTCAATGTACTCAATGAATCCAGTGAATGGAAGGAACTTTGCCCTATACAGCGTGGGTATATGTGATGGGTAACACATTGCCCGTTTTAGACGATCGTTCAGCTGTTTGTTCGCAAAGAGATCAGCACTCTCAATTATTTTCCTTCTAATCGAAGCGCTCAAGTTCATTACAACAATCAATGCATATTTGTATTCCACTGTATTACTGAGGTGAAATGCACTCAGTAATACGAACGTTTCTCCGTCCATGTTGTGGTTTAAAATAATTTTTATTCTAGATATAAATCAACATAAAATTCACAGAAATTAGCTTTTATTTTTTGGTTACTCTGATTCAAGGGACTTCGCGTACAGTATTACAAACTCTTTCCACAAACTGCCACATGATTCCCAATGTTCATCTATACAAGAATCGCAGAAACTCAATTTGCATGTTCTACATTTCGCACTCTCTCCTATAGCCAATTCCCTACAATCCGCTAAGCAACAATGACCAACTATACACTCAGTGCATCGACCAATTTCCAAACATTGAGTGCAGAACTTTTCCTTTGGCGTCGGACAGGTCAAACTTGAGCAGGGGTGAAGTTGAGCAGACTTCTTGTTACAAGCAGAACACTTGTGTTTCGGCATTTGTGTCAAAGTTGTGTATTTTTTTCAATTCTAAATTTACCGAAGTTCGTATTCATTATCTTTTCTTCGTCAAACTTGTCGAAATTGTAATTTGTATTTGGTTTTGTTTACTTCACTTCCAAAAAGCAACAACAACATGGACAGCGAAACTTCAACTCAACAAAAGATCTCCCCATTGGACAAGGTCGTAGAAACTATGCTTAGTACCTTGGATAAGATCTGCTACGTAGTTCGTATCTCCTCTGATGACGGCAAACTACTGACCGTGGTGGAAGAATGTGAAATACCTGACACACAAAAGCGTTGTCGAGAACAACTCGAATCCGGCCACCTAGACTGTGGTACCTGCACGCGCAACTCTCAAGCCGCTGCAATCCTCGCTCAACTGGAGAATCCCAAATTGGAGTTCGTAGTTGCTACTGGTTTCGCAAAGGGCGACACTACGTTCATCGCCAAGGAAGAAATGGAGACACTGAAGAGAGACTTGAAGGAATTCTTCTCTGCTCGAAAAGCCAAATCCAGTGTAAGTGTCACTTCAGCCGACTGTCCTTGGCCCTCAGTCGCTAACTCGGCTACAAAAAATTAAACCACTTCCTTTTTCGTACTAGAGTAAGCTAAGAGAGTTTTATTGATGTTGAGTTTATGACCGGTGTTTCCACACTACTCTCGAATGATCACTTTCTCTCCACGGTGATTGAAGTAGTAGACATTGTAAAATTCGTCCCCGCCTAATCGAGAGCAGATCGTATCGATGATTTCAGAATCAGTCAAATCTCGAACGACGTAGTGATCGGTAGTCTGTGTTTCACCTTGCACTGTGAAGAAAACATTCTGCGCTAAAAGTTCAAGAAGTGCCATAACAAAGAAACGAGTGTCAGTGTACCCCTTAGAGGCAATGGAATGAGCCTCGTGGTTGATGGTGACATGCCGCTCTCCGACAATTTCTACAGTAGTATCCTTTCTGACAAATACACTGACGAGGTTCTGGTTATCAGTAATATCTAAACTAGAAAGTTTGTACCCAAGGTTTTCTAAAATATTGTAACATAAAAGATTAGAAGACCCCCAATGATTGTAGAGATGGGGTTGATAGATAGAGTAGCATGCCGAATCCATTGTATTCCAGTTAGGAAACGACAAAGTGGAAACCTGCCACTGATTTATACTTTATTTACAACGAGTCGAATTTCGAATGAAAGCAGCAGTCCAAAGACTTAGAGAAAAAAGCAACGCATAGAACTTCGATCCAAGTTCAAAGTCTTTCCAATTTTTTAGGCCCCTTCAAGAAATCAAAAGACACGAACACGATGGATTACGCAAACCGATCTGATTACAAATACTTTCACTTTGGTGACGATGTCAAAACCCCATCTAACGCAACCGATGAAGGTCTTTGGAAACCAATTTTGGACGGAGTTTGTACTCTGAATTCTCTTGGAAAATACACCACCTGTGATGGACAGGATCTTATCACTGTCGAACTTCACACAGGCTGCGCTTCTGTCACACGCAACGGAAAAACTACAGTTCACCACGATCAACTGTCCCTTCTGCGGGTTATTTCTTACCGAGTGTACTATTTGGATTCAAACTGGAAGGGAAGTCCGAGACAAATATATGTCCCACTGGGGACGCTACCGCAAATAGTCTGGTACACTTTGGGTCACATTTACAATTACCCGTTCTATGGCACTGTGTTTTGTTATACAAACGATACAGAAGGATTTATGATGTTTCCCTCAAGAGCTCGCGGAAATGGACCAAATTACACAGTGTCTGCTATTGAATCTGATTTGTAAAAAAGTGAATATTTTCATACAACCAAGACAGTAAGTCGAATTTCGAGTGCAAGAACTTCGGTAAAAGTCGATCATTCATCACAACACCTGTATATTCTAAGCTGTAAGTTTGAAGTTTCAGAAAACAAACAACACAAATGGTAAAGTTCACTCCGGAGGAAGATGCAAAGATCAAAGGTCTCTGTGAGTTTGCTTACGGAGTTCGAAACCTTGAACCTTACCCAAACCCGAAGTTCGTCAAGGGTAAAAAAGCAAAGAAATACATCCCGGATGCGGATAAGCATTTCCGAGAAGCTATGTCCAAGATGACTCGAAATGGGCTACCGTGTTTACTGGAACTTACACCTGAGAACTCACGACTACATACATCTGAGTTCTGGGAACCACTTGGTATCTTCTGTGAGATAGTGATAGGTGCCGGTCCTGGAACTCGTCACGTTAGATTTTCGGAGTCTAACACACCTGGAGCTGCATCACGATATGTATCCAGTGTTGTCGGTCACCGTGCAAAATTACACGATCACAACGTTCGAATTGCCTCTGCACAGCGAGAGATTATTGAAAAAACTCTCGACTACGAGGAAAGTGTCAAAGGTCTTCTTGCCGAAGCAGGGGTGTATTCCTTTCAACCTCCGATAATTCAGTTTATCGATTTCACTTCCAGACCCTACCGTGGTTATGAAACCACAATGCCTTCAATTGACCGAGAAATCTCACATGTACCTGAGAAACTTACCAGCGACGTTGATTTTGAAGCTTGGGCAAGGAGTCAATTCTGAAGAGAAAAAATAAAATCCACCGAAACTCACTTTTCGGATGCACAAAAGACTTTAATCTAGTAAAGCGTTTTCCCAGCACCTCCCAGGATAGACATGTTCTCGTAAGTCCTCGGACTTCATATCATCAGCAAGTGTAAGATCTCCAACTATTTGCTCAACAGTATCGGATTTGTAGTAATCCCATTGTGCAATATTTTCTACTTGGCAATCCGAAGGGTGTAGATAGGCCCAGTTCGCAACGTTATCCTTTGCTTGGTTGGCCTTTTCTACTGTCGTGAAATAAACTCCGCCAACAATATGGTCCTCGTAGTCCGCCAAGTAAATTACACAGAATACACTCATCAAAATTATTGAATGTTACCGGAGTGAGAATATCAAAAACCTAATAATCTTAAATATAAAATTATTTCCAATGTTATTTCAGCTTTTCCAAAATGGAAGAAGGTCAGAGTGAAGATAATTACTGGAGTACCACTCGAACATTAGCATGTCCTGTTTATTCGCAAATCAATCTTCCAGAGAAACTCTTCGACATCGTTGACACCCCTCAATACCAAAGACTGCGTAACATCAAACAAACCGGACCAGTACACTACGTATTCCCAGGCTCCGTTGGAACTCGTTTTATGCACTGCCTTGGTACTGCTTACTTGGCACAAAACTGGATACGTCAGATCAAACAACGACAACCAGGATTGAAGATCTCCGATCAAGACATTCTCAATGTCACAACAGCTGGTTTGGTTCACGACCTAGGACATGCACCCTACTCCCACACGTTTGAACGTTGGATGCACTCCTCCGGACACACTGAATGGAATCACGAGGTCATGGGTGGAAAGCTCTTCGATCATTTGATTGAAATCTACAATCTTGATTGGGACAAATCCGATATCAAAGCCGTTCAAGGAATGATCCTGGGTGACATTGTCGATCCAGGGAGACCCTGGTTGTCACAAATTGTCAGCAATGAAAAGACAGGAGTCGATGTGGACAAATTCGATTACATTCGACGCGATGCTGACCTCCTTGGACTCTCCACTACGTTTAGAGCCCAAAGGTTGATCGACTGTAGCAGAGTCATTGATGGAGAAATTTGTTTTCTCGAAAAGGAAGCCCTCAATGTTTACGAACTTCTCCACAATCGGTTTCTTCTGCACAAAAGGGCTTATCAACACAAAGTTGCACAGGCGGTAGAGCACATGATCTACGATGTACTCACTGCCGCTCAACCCTCCTTGAACTTGGTTGAATGGGCCGAGGACTTGGAGCGATACCATTTGTTTACAGATAGTATTTTCGATATCATCAAGACAACTCAGGGTGAAGAGGCTGCTGCTGCCAGAAATCTACTGAAACGGATAGATGAACGTGATTTCTATCCTTTGGTCGCCAGGTTTATTACAGATTCAGAGAACGTCGGGCAATTACAGTCTCTTACCAGCGAACAAATCTGCGGCTACCAAGTGACTGACGGGAGTTTGGTACAGCTTACTCCGGATGATATCATCGTTCACCGATCGGCAATCAATTACGGCAAAGGTAGTACAAATGCCGCTGCTCTTGTCAGATATTACGACAAGCACAACGCGAATGAGAGTTACAACATACCAAAGTACGCAATCAGTGAAGTATTACCAGTACACTTTCAAGACTTTGTGGTTCGGATATTCTTGCGCGGTGATAAGTCCAAATTTCAAGCTGCCGTGAAAGCAGTCAGTCGTCTCAGTAAGAGGCAACACCTTCAAATAAAACGTCGGTAGTATCGAAGTTCGAACAGCTTGAAATTTGCAGTTGATAATCTTTTTAGATTGTCAAAAATCAAAACACCCAAATGAGTGAAGATGGGTTGTACAAGAAACTACGATCTCGTGACGTCAAGGTTTCAAGCAAAGGAAACGGTTCTAAGAGAAGGAAAGCAGAAGCAGTTGAAGAAAATACACTCGTCACTTTGAGTGTACCTGGCGAAGTTTTTGTTGAAGTTCTCCTTGGGTGGCTGTCTTCTCACCCAGAATATGGAAACAGTCATTTGGTTGTATGTCGTGCTCTACGGACCAAAGAAAGACGTATTTGCACCAACCGTTTTGATGTTAGGGGCTCCAATTTGGATTGGATGGAATCCCTCTCGGACGGCTCAAGGTTTGACTTTGTGAATCATATGGCACTCAACGGAGACCTAGTTTTGCTACACAAAATATTCGGAACCCGAAAAATGACTTTGAGATCGACAATTCAGATTTCCAAAGCTGCTTTCAAACTTAACGATTTGAATATGCACCGATACTCTGAAATGTATGAAGGTCCAGCGGATGTCGTAAGCAAATCCGTAAAAAATGGGTGGGTTAGTCTCTTGGAAAAAACACTCGATGAGAATCAAGATCTAAACTTGGAACCGCTCAACACACTTATGATACATGCCAGAATTTTTGACCATTACAAAAAAAATTACCCTGATCTTCTAAAAAAGTGGGTCAAACATCGCGATTTGGTCAGCGTTAATGCCTCGCATGGGAATTTAGAGACACTGAAAAGATTACATGATTATGGCGTACCCATGGACTATGATACTGTCTACTTTGTCGCATTGTGGAGTAACGAAACAGGAGTTATGCAGTGGGCACACGAAACCCTCTACAATAACGAAGAGATAAATTGGGCGGGTAGATCATTTTCCGGTATGCCTGGATTGAGACTTTGTTTCAAACATCACGGAAAAGAATCTCTCAAAATGTTTATTGGCTGTGACCCATATCAAATAGATCTAGTTGAATGGCAGGCGATGACAAAAGAGAATACCGACTCTATGTTTTTTTTGTTATTCAATGACCAAAAATTCAAAGAGATTATGGCGACAGAGTGGAAATTTAGACTATTGGAACGACATATTTACAGCATCGACTTTGAAATACTTCACCCTGCTAGTTTGGAATTATTACTACATTTTGGACTTCCGTTAGTGCCGTTAATTTTCGCAAAAGCTGTGGATAATAGCTCGCTTGAACTTTGTTACTACCTGCATCAAAAATATCCACAAATTTCCATAAGACGTTGGGGTACATTTGGAAGGAACGATGTCGTCGCTGAAAACTCCTACACAGACGAAAAACTGGATTGGTTTACGTCACTAGGTCCTTACAACCTTCGGTCTCTTGGAGATTTTGCTTACCTTTGCATGTACCACAACTTGAAAAAAGCATTTCGTTGGGCTTTCCAAAGACTTAGTGTACCTTTACAAGAAGCTCTTGCTGATTATGCAAATGATATGATTCAACCAATACAGAATGATGATTTTTTATTATTGGTGCCGGTCATGGAATTTCTTCCATCTGCTAGGGAAACCTACTCCGGTGACATAAGTTTGACTAGACACAAACCTATCTTGGAGTATCTAAAAAAGAAAGACCTTTTCCCAAACTACGACGTTGAAATACTATGGCCAGATGACTTTGAATTCTTCGACAAAAATATTCAATCCCATGAATGGAACTGGAATCTAGACTTTCATTTTCGACACACATGGTCTGAAAGAAACTACCAAAAGTACTTGGACAATCGCCACAGATACACACCGAACCCTGAAAAGCAGTCCAAGCGGAATAATCGCAAAGGAAAGACCGCCACTTCAAAGAAAAGGAGATCCTCCAGACGCAAGGCGAACAAATAATCGTTCGAAGTATTAAAAGAATTCATTACTTCGTCAGTAGAAGTTTTTGTAAATCTTCATAACTTTAGTTTCAAAACATAAATCAAGAATCACAAAGCATGAGCTGTTTGATGGAACGCAGGAGACCTCTGCAATACGAAAATATCGATGAAGCTTGGGCTGTGTACGCGATTCTGTCAACCCGTTCAGACGAAGATCCTTTGAAACTACCCAGTTTAATGGAGCTTCTGATTTCCATTGTACACGACGACGTTGTAATTTCACCCTCTCTTGAAACACTCCCTGACTGTCCATTCGAAGCAGGAAGAGTGTTTTCCTACCAAAGTATTAGACATTGCATTACGTCTGAAATTGAACGACAACCTCGGTTTATCGAACTTGTAAAAAAACACGCTGGTGACTGGCCCTCGCTTTCGGATTCAAAGGAAAGTAACTTGTTTACTGCTCGTACTCAGGTGATACTATCTGGGGAGGAATCATTTATCAAAATTTTGATGACAAGACTTTCCATTGTGTTCCCGAAAATATTTACAGATGTCGACCGCTATTGTCGCCCTTGTAAAACTCACGGAAAGCGGGGCACTCATGCAGGAGAAGACTCTGCCCCAAAAAGACAGAAGTAATTTGACTTTAGTTTCAAGTAAAAATATATTTATCCTTGTTATAGACTGTTTAAATTCACAATTGAAATCCCAGGAATGACGCACACAATCAAGACCAAAGCCACCCCTCGCTCCAATGCTAGGAGAAACTGGAAACGGAAAGTAAATCGTTCATGGAAACAGGAGAAAAAGACGGATCCCAGTGTCCCCTACCTACCCACGGACTGGGAACTTGGTTCAACTTTCAAAATAGATTCCCGTAATCTAGAATTTTGGGAGAGACACTTCAATAAGAAACTTTGGAGTCCATACGATCCAAACGGAGATCACCAAGGAAGATCCGCGATTCCCAACGATCGTGAGTTAGGCTTAGTGAAAAAACTTCTCATTCAAAAGTACCGTGGTCCTCGCAGATCACCCACCGACCCACAAGCGTAGTATAGAGTTGTTAGTAATATTCTATCATAAAGTAATGTCAAGGAGTTATGTTTCTCTTCAACCGTCTTCTTCTTCTTTCCAGTTTAGTTTGTCTATCGCTTTCTTGTCACCCAGAGAGTCGATTCGCGTGTGACAATCCTTGTGGAAACTGGACCTGTGACGACCCTGTGTACAATTTGATTTGCAAACCTGTTTGCAGTAGTAGCCAG
>SXGT01174702.1_pt1 | contig 13007 bp, 12 predicted proteins | sample 3176221 | NCBI WGS metagenome assembly SXGT01 (sample SAMN11356862, study PRJNA531348) | freshwater metagenome | isolation source: freshwater sample F1-120 | place: China: Fuxian Lake, Yuxi | collected 2017-12-25
CAGCGCGCGGGTTGCTTCTTCGGCCGCCGAGCCTTTGCGGGGGCCGGCATCCACGACCACCTCGGCGAATCGGTCGGACAATTCGAGAACCAAACGTTCGGCCTTCTTCCGGCCGATCCCCGGGACGGTCGCCAGGGCCACGAAGTCCTTGGCTTGGATCGCCCGGACGGTGCGCTCCGGGCCCAAACTCGAGAGCAACGCCAGCGCCAATTTGGGTCCGAAGCCGCTCGCCCCGAGGAGCCGCTGGAAGATGCCACGGTCGGCGGCCCGATCGAAGCCGAACAACGTCCAAGCATCCTCCCGAATGACCATTTCGATGAACAGCGAGCACCGTTGGCCGGGCGCCGGCAGGCGTTCCAGGACACCCACCGGCACGGTCACGGCGTAGCCAACGCCGCCGTCGGTCTGGATGATGATCGTCTCGCCCGCCCGGTCGGACAGGACGCCGGTAACGGTCGCGATCACCGGGCGGCCCGGGCGCCGCGCCCGGCCAGCAGGTGGGTGAGCGCGATGGCGACACCGTCGGCCGCGTCGGCCGGCGTTGGGGCGGTTTTCAATCCGAGGAGTTTGGCAACCATGAATCCGACCTGTGATTTCTGTGCGGCGCCTCGCCCAACGATGGCCTTCTTGATAGTGGCCGGGGGATACTCGAACACCGGAATTCCGGCCAAGGCCCCCGCCAGCAAGATCACACCCCGGGCGTGTCCGAGTACCGCGGTGGTCCGGACGTTGGTGCCGTAAAAGATGTCCTCCACGGCGAGCGCCGTCGGTCGGTGCCGGGCGAGCAACTCCGTCAGGCCCTCATGAATCGCAAGCAACCGCCCGGGCAGAGGCGTGCGGGCGGTCGTTCGAATCACACCGCACTCGATCAGCCGCGCGAGGCGTCCCGGTTGATCGGCTGTGACGACTCCGTAGCCGACCACCGCGGTACCCGGATCGATCCCGAGAACCGTCACGCCTCCGCTTCAGCCAGGGTCGCGGCGTCGATGTCGAAGTTGGCGAACACCTTGGACACGTCGTCCTGCTCCTCCAGCATCTCGACCAACTTCAGCAACTTGACCGCGTCGTCGCCCTCGACCTTCACCGTGTTCCTCGGGACCATCGCGATTTCCGCGGACTCAATCGTGTAACCCTTCGACTTGAGCGTGTCTTGGACCAGGTGGAGGTCGTTCGGGGCCGTCGTGACGATGTACTGCTCGCCCTCCGTCGCGAAATCCTCGGCGCCGGCCTCGAGGGCGGCCTCCAGGGTGGCTTCCTCGGGAGATCGGGACGCCGGGAGAAAAACCTGCCCCTTCCGGTCGAACATCCACGCAACTGAGTTGGTCGCGCCCAGGTTGCCGCCGTTCTTGGCGAACGCATGGCGGACCTCCGCGACCGTCCGATTGGCATTGTCGGTGGTACCCTCGAGGTAGATCGCGGCCCCGCCGGGTCCGTACCCCTCGTAGGTCACATCCTCGTACACGGCCCCTTCGAGTTCGCCGGTGCCCTTCTTGATGGCCCGCTCGATGTTTTCGTTGGGCATGTTGACAGCCCGGCCGGCATCGATGGCGGTCCGGAGCCGCGGGTTGCCGCCGGGGTCGCCGCCGCCGGCTTTGGCGGCCACGGTGATTTCCCGGATGCACTTGGTCCAGACCGACGCCCGCCGGCTGTCGGTTGCGGCCTTCTTGTGCTTGATTTGCTTCCACTTACTGTGACCAGCCATAGCTCAACTCCCAGGCGTTCCGGGACCCAACTTAGGGGTTTTTGGGTCGCGGCGGGAGGCTACCGGAGGCTCTTGGCGGCCTTCTGGACCAAGTCGGCCGCATCGGTTCCCAGGGCCTCCCGAACCGGACCCACCAGTCCGCTCAACAGCGGCCCGGCGGGCCCGGCGGGAGCGGTCTTCAAAGCCTCGATCATCCGGGCCAACCCTCGCTTGAGAGCGAGGGGGAGCGCCAGACTGGAAATTCGCTGCTCCAGCAGGGCAACCCGCCGCCGATAGGCCCGCTCGCCCGTTCCGGTGGCGAGGCCGAGGTCCTCGGCCACGTGCACCGCTAACCAGAGCGCAAACAAGCCGTCCCGCCGGGGGCCCCTGGGCGCCGATCCCATCAGGTCGATCAGGCCCCGGGTTGCCGGGGTCAGCATCGTTCAGCGGGGCAGCCGACGGATCGCATCGAACACCTCGTCCGGGGTGATTTCCTGCAAACACCGGTGGTGGCCGAGGGGGCACACCGGCCCTCCCATCGCGGAACACGGACGGCATGGGAGATCCCGCTCGAGCACCGTGGCCCGGCTGCCGTAGGGGTAGAACCCGAATTGGCGCACGGTCGGGCCGAACAAGGCCACCACCGGGGTCTGGACCGCCGTCGCGAGGTGCATCAAGCCGGTGTCGCCGCTGACCGCCCGATGGGAGAGCTTCAGGAGTGCCGCGCTGCCCGGAAAATCAAAGGCCCCCGCCGCATTCGCCGCCGACTCGGCTCCCGCGGCGGCCACCTCTTGACCCAGATCCCGTTCGGCCGGCCCGCCCAAGACCACCACGTCCGAGCCGGTGGTTGTCAGCCGGGTTACCAGGTGTTGCCAGTGCCGGAGCGGCCATCGTTTGGTGGCGTGCTGCGCCCCCGGGCAAACCGCAATCAGCGGACGGCCGTTCCCGAGCCCGCGCTGTTTCAGAAACTCCTGGGCGGATTCCATCGCGTCGCGCCGAACGAAGAACTCGAGCGGGTGCCCCGCCGGCGAGACGCCGAGACTCTTCGCGGCATCGAAGTACCGCTCGGTTACGGGACGGCGGTCCCGGTACCGATCGCGTTTGGTACGAATCAGCAGCATCCGCGCCAGCCGGTGTTTTGGATACCCGCCCCACGTTCCGCCGACCATCATTCGAAGCCACCGGGTTCGGAGGCTGCCGTGGAGGTCGAGCAGGTGGCTATAGCCGCCGCTCTTGATCCGGGTGGCGAGTGCCTTCAACGGGGTTTCAGTGTCGTATCCGATGACCTCGGCGACCCGAGGGTTATCCGCGAGCAGGGGGGTGAAGGCGGTCTTGGTGACGAAGGTGATGCTGGAGTCCGGATGCCGTTCCCGGACAGCCCGAATCAACGGCGTGGTCAAGAGCACGTCGCCCATCGAACTGAATCGGAGCATCAGGATGCGGGGTGGCACCGGGTTCACAAGATAACGTCCTATTAGCTTTGCTCCATGGATGATCGCGTCGCGCGGCGGTTGTACGGGGTAGCCCGGCCTTATCGGGGACTCTTCGTCCTCGGGGTTTTCGCCACCCTCGCGGCCTCGCTGCTCGATGGTTTGACGATCGTGATTCTGATTCCGCTGCTCAAGACCCTCTTTGGGACCGCCGGGGCATTGTCGCAGGCCCCGACCCAACTCGAAGCGTGGACCGAGCGATTGCTGATCCCCCTGATTAGCGGCGGCGATCCGGCGTCCCGGGGCACCGGACTCGTGCTGTTGCTCCTGGCGGGGCTCCTGTTCAAGAATGCCTTCACCTACGCCGCCGGCCAGCTGTCGGTCGCGGTCCAGGAGGGGTTGGTCCGGGATCTTCGGGTACTGCTATACCGGCATCTGCTCGCCCTCGATCTCGGATTCTTTCAGCGGACCCGCCAAGGACAGCTGGTGTCCGGCGTTATCGCCGACGCGGATCAGTCGAAGCAGGCCGTGACGGCGGCCCTGGTGGCGTTGTTTCAGAACACGGTGATGATCGGGATCTCGTTGGTGATCCTCTCGCTCATCTCCTGGCAGCTCACCCTCCTGACCCTCGCGGCCGCGCCCGTGCTGGTCCTCGGGATCCAGCAGTTGCTTCGCCGGCTTCGGCGCTCCGCGGGCGAATGGGCTGAGGAACGGGGACACCTGACCTCGACGGTGGCGGAACGGCTCGGTGCGATCAAGCTGATTCGGGCGTACGGCGCCGAGGAAACCGAAGTTCAGCGGTTTGCGACCCAGGCCGACCGCTACCGGAAGCGGTTGATGAGGACCCAGCGATTCTCGACGTTGACCCACCCCGTCACCGAAGTGTTCGGCGGACTGGTCATCATCCTCATCATTTGGGCCGGCGCCAATCCGGGGGTCGTGGGTGCCACCTTGAGTCCGGAGGTCACCATTGGGTTCCTGGTGGTGGCCCTGAAGATGATGGCTCCAATCAAAGCCCTCGCCCAATTTCCAACCGGGATGGCTATTGGCCTCGCCAGTGCGGAGCGGGTTTTCGGGTGGCTCGACCTGGCCTCGACCGAGGCGGACCAGCCCGATGCCCGGCCGGCTCGGTTCGAGCGCGAGCTGGCATTCGACCGGGTCTCGTTTCGGTACGACGCCGAGCCGGTCCTCGAGGAGGTCTCCTTCGTGGTCCCGAAGGGACGGATCGTTGCCATCGTCGGTCCGTCGGGGGCCGGCAAGACCACCCTGCTCGAACTGGTGGCCCGGTTTCACGATCCGGTCGCGGGGGAAATCTCGCTCGACGGGGTCCCGCTCGGCCGGCTGTCGTTGCGCGCGCTCCGGGGGATGATTGGACTGGTGAGTCAGGAAACGGTCGTTCTGAACGACTCGGTCCACGCCAATATTGCCTACGGCAAGCCGACGGCCACCCGGGAGGAGGTCCGCAATGCGGCCCGGGCCGCGAATGCCTTGGAATTCGTGGACCGGCTGCCCCAGGGGTTCGATACCTTGTTAGGGGAACGGGGGACCCGTTTGTCGGGCGGGCAGCGGCAGCGAATCGCGATTGCCCGGGCCTTGCTCCGGGATCCCCCGCTGCTCATTCTCGACGAAGCCACCAGTGCCCTCGACACCGAGTCGGAGCGGCTGGTTCAGGAGGCCATCGACCGGCTGATGGCCGATCGAACCGTTTTGGTCGTAGCCCACCGCTTGGCAACAGTACAGCACGCTGATGAGATTCTAGTCTTGGACGGCGGCCGCATCGTGGAACGCGGCAGCCATGGGGCGCTCCTCGCCCAAGGCGGCCTGTACCGGCGCCTCTATGATCTCCAGTTCCGCCCTGTAGAGGAAATGGCGTGAGCGTTCCGTCTGTCCTCCTGATCGCACCCTTCGACGATGGCGAGAATGCCCACTCGTCGCAACGGGCCCGCGGCTTCGAGCGACTCGGCTGCGATGTGACCACCTTCGACCTTCGACGCCGGTCGGGGCTCCTTGGCCTCCTCGGCGGAAGCGACCTCCGCTCGCGCCTGCTCAAGAGCATCGAGGTGGCCGAAGCCACCCTGGTGCTCGTGATCGGGGGTTACGACATCGATGAAGCCTTGGTCGACTCGATCCGGTCCCAAACCGGGGTCCGGTTGGTCAACTGGTTTCCGGACGATGTTGGCCGGATCTCCGAGATTTTGGCGGTCGCCCGGGCCTATGACGCCATCTTCGTCGCGGGCAGCGACGTGGCCGCGGCCTGCGAACGCTCGTTTGGGCGGACCGTCGAGGTGCTGCCCCTGGCGGCTGATCCCTCGGTGTACCGGCCGCTTCGGACCAAGGACCAGTATCGGGCCAACGTGGTCTTTGCCGGCGGGGCGACGCCGACTCGGGAGAAACACCTGGCGGAATTAGTCGAATTCGGGCTGGCCCTCTGGGGCCCCGGCTGGCGAAAGACCTCGCTCCGTGACTATTGCCGTGGCGAACTCCGAACCACCGCCGAGTACGTTCGCGCGTACGGCGGTGCGTCGGTGGCGGTCAATCTTCATCACGGGTTGGGCTCGAATGGGTTGTCGTACGGATACTGCAACCAGCGAGTGTTCGAGCTGGCCTCCATGGGAGTCCCGCAGGTCGTCGACGCCCGGGCCGACCTGCCGAACTACTTTGAGATCGGGAAGGAGATCGTCACCTTCGCCGAGGCGGGCGAACTCAAGTCCAAGGTAGAGGAGTTGCTCCAAGCCCCCCCGCAAGCGGAGGAGATCGGGATGGCGGCCCGGCGCCGGGTGCTGGGCCAGCACACCCACATGCATCGGGCCCAGCGGTTATTGGAGTCGATCGGCATGTTGTCGGCCCAGAAACCGGTTGGTCAGGAGTCGGTCGCCGACTGATGTACACCGGCCTCCGGGTCGTCCTGGTCGCGAAGTTCAACGAGCGATACCACCGGGCCGGTCCCGCCATCGCGGAGGCTCTGGAATCCTTGGGTTGCGACGTCGTTCGGTGTGAGGAGCGGACCCGGGGTCTCGATCGCTGGTTGCGACGCCCGGTAGGCCGGCGCCTGCGCCGCGCGGTCGGCCGGCACCGGCCCGACCTGGTGTTGGTGTTCAAGGGGGCCACGGTCGATCCCGAGATCATCGCCGCGATCCGGCCGACTGCGCCGACGGCCCGATGGGCCAATTGGTTCCCCGATAGCCCTCACTTGCTCGAGCTTTCCCTCCGGATTGGCGCGGGATACGACCACTGCTTTGTCTTCGACACCTCCATGGTCGATCGCCACCGGGCCCTCGGGCGGGCGGCCAGCTACTTGGCCGAAGGGTGCGACCCGGCGTATCACCGTCCGGTACCGGATGCCGGGTGGCCCTGGTCGCCGATCGCTTTTGTTGGGACCCACGAACCGGATCGGGCCCTGGCCATCGAGCAGTTGCGGGATCTGGGGTTGACGACTTGGGGGCCCGGCTGGCCCAAAGGCCCGTTGTACGGCGATGATTTCATCCGGGCGTTCTCGAACGCCGACGTCGCCCTGAATGTCCATCAGTTCTTCGGAGAACCCGCCGCTCGGGGCCGATACGGAACCGGCGCCAATCGGCGGGTTTTCGAGTTGGCGGCCATCGGTACGGTGCAGCTGTGTGACGCCAAGGCCGATTTGGCGCGGAACTTCGAGGCCGATACCGAGGTCGTCACCTTTCGCGATCCGCGGGAGCTTCGGGCCGCCGCCGAAGGATTGTTGGCCGATCCGGTCCGGCGGGCGAGCATCGGAGCCCGGGCCCGGGCTCGGGCGCTCCGGGAACACACCTGGCGGCACCGACTCGAGACCCTGCTAGCCACGATGACCCGATGACCATATCCGGCTTCACCATCGTCCGGAACGCCATCGAATTGGATTTTCCGGTGGTCGAGAGCATTCAGTCGATCCTCCCGCTCTGCGACGAGGTGGTGGTCAACGTCGGGCACTCGGCCGACGAGACGCTTGCGTTGGTCCGTTCGATCGCCGATCCCAAGATCCGGATCATCGAGACCGAGTGGAACCTGGCCGATGGGAGCTCGGTACTGCGGGACGAAACCCGGAGGGCCATGCGGGCTTGCCGGCACCCATGGGGCCTTTACATCCAGGCCGATGAAGTGCTCCATGAGCGTGGCCTCCCGGCGCTGCGGGAGGCGATCGTCACAGCTGGGCCTAACGTTGAAGGCATTGTGGTGAAGTACCGCCACTTGTTCGGGAACCCCGCGACCGAAGCGGTCAACCGCCGCTGGTATCGCCGGGAGGTCCGGGCCGTTCGTCTCGACCCGACGTTCGACATCCATCCGTATCGGGATGCCCAGGGTTTTCGAGTCGGCCCGGCCGATCGCCGCGTCAAGGCTCGGCTGGCGGATGCCGAGATGTTTCACTACGGGTATACCCGGAGCGCGGCGGCGCTCCGGGGGCGCCGGAGCATCGACCGGTCGCTCTATCCGGATCGGCCGGACTACGATTTCGACCGGGCCGTGTTGCGGTGGTTCCCGGGTATCCGGCCGTTCACCGGCACCCACCCCGCCGTCGCCCGCGGTTGGGTCGAGCGGCATGCGGTCGATCCCGACCGGCGAATCACCGAGCCCGAGTTCCATTGGGATCATCTCCGGTTCTACGCCTCGGACGCGGTGGAACGACTCACCGGGGTTCGGATGTTCGAGTTCCGGAATTACCAGTTGATCGGATGAGGTCGATTCGGTGGTTTGCCCCGAACCGGTACTGCGGACTGGTCGTTCCGGCCCTCAGGGACGCCGGGTGGGCAATCGCCACCGAGGGAGACGACCCGGCTGAACTCGTCGTGGCCATGGACGGGCAGTCCGCCGTGACCGGCTTCGAGTTTGCCCGTCGTCGCCGGTGCCGATTCCTGTTGTATGTCTGGGACCTGCCACCGTGGCGCCTGGGCGGGGGCCGCCCCGACTTCGTCTTCGATTGGCGGGGCCGGATCCGCCGGGTGCCGCGGATCCTTGGCGGTTTTCGGGAGCGGGCGGGCTACTACAGCCGGCTCTGCTTCGCCGCCCGACGGGCCGATTGGGTCTGGGCCCCCTCGAACGCCACCGTGACCGACCTGGCGGTTCGGTTTGGGGTCAAGGCGCGTTCGGTGCCGTTCTGCTATGACTCGACCCGGTTTCGGCCGGTCCAACGACGGCCCGAGACGCCGCCCCGCCTGCTCTCGATTTCCCGTCTGGTGCCCCACAAGAACCACGCCGCGGTCATTCGGGCGGCCGCCCGCATGGAGTCCAAGCCAATCGTGCATCTAATTGGCCAGGGTCCGGAGGCGCCGGCGCTGGTTCGATTGGCGGCCGAAACGGGCGTGGCGCTCGACCTCGAGACCGACTGGCAGACCGACGAGGCCATCGCCGCCGCGTATCAGCGCGCCACGGTGGTCGTCGCGCCGAGCCGGTTCGAGGGCTTTGGCCTGACGCCGATCGAAGGGGTGGCGACCGGCGTTCCGACGGTGGCAGCCGACATTCCGCCCCACCGGGAGCACTTGGGCAACGCGGTCCAGTATTTCAATCTCGAAGACGAGGCCTCGCTCGACTCGGCGATTCAGAGGGCCATCGAAGCCGGTCCGGCCGATCCATCGGCGGTGGCGCACCTAACGATCGAGCAGGCCGCGGCCCGGTTTGCGACTCATTTGACCGGGTTGGCCGGATCGTGACTGACCTCCTATTGGCCTACGACTTCCCGCCGATCGGTGGCGGGATTGCCCGGTGGATGGCCGAAATCGCCCGCCGATACCCTCCTGGCGGCTTGGTAGTGTCCACCGGCTTGGCGCCCGAGGCGGCTGATCGGGAGTTTCCGAACCCGATTGACCGGATCGCGGTTCCGTCAGGACGACTCCGGACCCTGCCCGGCCTGTGGGCGTGGCGCCGCCGGGTTCGGGGCCTCGTGACGGCCCATGCGGTCCGATTCGTTTGGTGCGGCAACCTTCGGCCCGCCGGCTACGTAGCGGCCCGGACTCGGCAGCGAGACGGCATTCCATACGGGATTCTGCTTCACGGTGGCGACCTGCTCCAGCTGCGGGCCAAGTTTGCCGGCTCAGCCCTGAAACGCCACTCCGCTAAGGTGCTGCTGGCGAACGCCTCGGTCTTGGTGGCCAATAGTGGGTGGACCGCTGACCTGGCCGGCGAGATCCTGGCGGCACTCGGCGTCGACCCGGCCGATCGGGTCAAAGTGGTGCCGCTCGGGAGCGATCCGGCGGTGTTCCGTCCCGGGCTCGATTCCGAGGCCGTCCGGGTCCGCCACCAGATCGAGCCCGGCCGGGTCCGGTTGTTGACGGTCGCCCGGCTCGTGCCCCACAAAGGCATCGATATCGGCATCGCCGCGGTGGCGGCGCTCCGCGACCGGATTCCGGGTCTCACCTATCTCATCGTCGGGCGGGGGCCGGACCGGCCCCGCCTCGAAGCGCTCGTCCAGTCGTTAGGGGTTGGCCCGATGGTTCAGTTTGCCGACGGGGTGTCCGATGCCGATTTGCCCGCGGTCTACGGAACGGCTGATCTCTATCTGGGGCTGTCTCGGGCCGAGGGGCTCGATGTCGAGGGGTTCGGCATTGCCCTGGCGGATGCCGCGGCGTCCGGCCTGGCGGTCGTGGCGGGGCGGAGTGGCGGCACCGGCTCGGCGGTGCGCGACGGGGAGACCGGTACCTTGGTCGACGCCCGGGATCCCGTGACGGTAGCCGACGCGGTGGCCGCCATTCTCGTCGATCCGGCCCGCCGTCGCGCCCTTGGCGAGGCCGGCCGGCGGTGGGTCGAGCAAGATCGAAACTGGGACCGCGTCATCCGGGACCTTCAGGCGATCAGTCGATCGGTGGCCACAGCTGGACGGCGGTGATCGCCCCGGTCGGACAGGCTCGGACCACCCGGTCACCAAGTGCCGACCACGATTGGCGTGGCGACTTGACCACCGCGACGCCATCGGCACCCCGGCCGAACACCTCGGGCTCCCGGGAATAGCAGATCCCGCAGCGGATGCAGGCCTTGGGCTCGACGGCGATGACGACCTCGCGCTGGGGGTGGACTCCGGGAGGCAGGGCGGCGACCGCGCCCGGCAGCCGGTCCAACGCGGCATTGAGCGCCCGGAACCCTTCCGCGATCAAGTAGGGGGTCCGGTTGAACGAGAACATCGAGATCCGTTCGACGCGGGGCCGGACCAGCAGGATCGGCGGGTCCTGCCAGTCGCGCAATAACTCCTCGGTCAGCGTACTCATCACGATCTCAAGTCCGCGGGCATAGGTCAGCGCAAACCCCTGGCGTTCGATGGCATGCCGCCGGCCCCCGCTGCCGCCGACATCCACCGCAATGATCGGGGCGGACCCCGCCGCCAGCGCCGTCCGGATCGGCAGGTTCTCGGCGACCGCACCGTCGACGCACACCCGGCCGGCGATTGGCCGGGGAGCGAGAATGCCGGGCAAGGCGCAGGACGCGAAGACGGCGTCGGCCACCCGGACGTTGGTCAGGCCGGGCAGACCCCAGGGAATCTGAACCCCGGTGTTGAGGTCGACGGTATTGACGACCAGGCGGCGCGGCAGATCCTCGAAGGTCTGGTCGCCGACGATGGAGTGAATCAGGTGCTCGAGCGGCTCCCGTCGGTACACGGCCGGTGACAACATTCGCTTGAGCGCCATGTCGAGATGGGCCACGCGGAAGACGTCCTGGCGTTTGATGGCCAGGGCCCGGTCCTCCATCTGCCGGACCGACATGCCGGAAGCCCAGGCGGCGGCAATTAGCGACCCGATGCTGCAGCCGACCACGACCTCCGGGGCCAGGCCCCGTTCCTCGAGGGCCCGGAAGACGCCTACATGGGCGAGGCCCTTCAGGCCGCCGCCGCCCAGAACCAGGTTGAATTGAGAACCAGTCGCCATAGTAGGATATTATCGACGAATGACGATCTCCGCGAAACCCAGTTTCTACGACGTGCGGGCCCTCCGGCGGGAAGAGTTCCCCTGGGCCGACGAAACGCTGTATCTGAACCACGCAGGAATCGGTCCGCTCCCCGAGCGGGTCCGGCGCACCCTGGAGGCCTACCAGCGGGACCGGGCGGCCGCCTACCGCCTCACCGACGAACACCTGTTCCGGGTCCTCGACCGGGCGCGGGAGGTCGCCGCCCGCCTGATCAATGCCACGCCCGCCGAAATCGCCCTCTCGACCAACACCAGCTACGGCATCAACGTGGCCGCGTTGTCACTCCCGCTCCACCACGGCGACATCGTGGTGGCGAGCGACGGCGAGTTCCCGGCGAATGTCTTTCCCTGGCGCCAACTGGCCAAGCGGGGAGTGACGCTGGAGCTGGTGCCCGTGACGGCCGACGGCTGGCCCGACGAGGCCAGGATCGCCGAACGGCTCCACGACCCGCGGGTCAAGGTGCTGGCCCTATCCCAAGTCCAGTTCCACACCGGGTACCACGCCAATCTCCGGACCCTCTCCTCGGTGGCCCGAAGCACCGGAACCTATCTGGTCATCGATGCCATCCAGGCCCTCGGACAGATTCCCTTCGACGTCCGGGAAACCCCGGTCGATATCCTGGCCTGCGGCGCCCAGAAGTGGCTGCTCTCGCCGTGGGGTTCGGGGTTTACGTACATTCGGCGAGACCTCGTCGAACAACTCGAGCCCCCGATGGCCGGTTGGACGGCCTTCGATGGCACCGATGACCTGGGCACGTTGACCCACTATCGGGGTGACTGGCGTTCGGATGCCCGCCGGTTCGAGCTGATCACGCTGCCGTTTCAGGACTTCGTCGGGATGATCGGCTCGGTGGAGTTGCTGCTCGAGATCGGGATCGATCGGATTCAGAGCCACTTGGCCGAGATCAACCGGCCGGTGCTCGAATGGGCCGCCGAGCGCGGCGTGCGGGTGTCGTCACCCGCTGCCGGCGGCTCGGCAAGCGGCATGGTGTGCCTGGTTCCCTCGGACCCCGCGGCGACCTTCGCGAAGCTGGCCGGGGCCGGCGTGGTGGCCTCCCATCGGGAGGGTGCCCTCCGGTTCAGTCCGCACTGCTACAACACGATCGATGAAATGGCCCGGCTCGCCGAGTTGCTCGATCGGTCCATCTAACCGCGGGAGAACGTTCGCCATGACCACATTCGACGACATGCTCAAAGAGGGCTACGGGTTTGCCCTCCCCGTCATCACGTTAGGTGCGGCTATGGAAGGCTCCGCCGTCGTCGCGGAGCCCAAAGTGTCGTTTCCCCTGTCGATGATGACCCGGCACGGGCTCATCGCCGGAGCCACCGGAACCGGGAAGACCAAGACCCTGCAGTTGATGGCCGAGCAGTTGTCGTCCAACGGGGTGCCGGTGTTCGTGGCCGACATCAAGGGCGACCTGGCCGGGATCGCGAGGGAAGGGGTTCCCTCGGCGCGGATCGACGAACGTCTGGCCTCGATCGACGCGGTGTGGACCCCGCGGGCGATGCCGACCGAGTTCGTTAGCTTGACGGGGGTCAACGGGGTTCAACTTCGCGCCACGGTCAGCTCGTTCGGACCGCTGTTGCTCAGCAAAGTCCTCGACCTGAACGAGACCCAAGCCAGTGTCTTGAGCCTCGTGTTCAAGGCGTGTGACGATCAAGGCCTCGCGCTCCTCGATTTCGCCGACCTCCGCTCCGTCCTCAAGTTCCTCTCGAGCGATGAAGGCAAGCCCGTCCTCAAGGAATATGGCGGGATGTCGAATGCCACGGTCGGTGTGCTGCTGCGGAAGATGGTCGAACTGGAGCAGCAAGGCGCCGAGAAGTTCTTCGGCGAGCCGGAGTTCGATGTCCACGACTTACTGCATGTCACTCCGGACGGCCGGGGCGTGGTCACCTGCCTCGAATTGGCCGATTGCCAGGATAAGCCCGCGTTGTTCTCGACCTTCATGATGTGGTTGATGGCGGAGCTGTACCAGAATTTGCCGGAGGCCGGTGACC
>SXGT01261392.1_pt1 | contig 13006 bp, 14 predicted proteins | sample 3176221 | NCBI WGS metagenome assembly SXGT01 (sample SAMN11356862, study PRJNA531348) | freshwater metagenome | isolation source: freshwater sample F1-120 | place: China: Fuxian Lake, Yuxi | collected 2017-12-25
GCACAGAACGGTCGAACCGCGGTTTCTGAGACGAAATCCGGCGCATCCCGGCCCGCCGTCGCCGACCGACCGACTTCGGCGTCACGGCCGGCGAAGTCCGCGGAAGCGTCTTACGTCCGCTTCGTCGGCCGCGGGAACGACGAGCGCTTGGAGACGGCGTGGCGAGCTTTCGCCCGCAACGACGGGCGGATCGTCGTTCTGATCGGTGCGGTGCACGTCGCCGACCCGGAATATTACGCCGCACTCGACGTTCTGCTCGGACGCGCCGACTACGTCCTCTACGAAGGCGTCTCCGGCGAGCCGACGGCGGACATGACGACGATCGCCCGGCTCCAGTTGTCCCTCGGCCGAATGCTGGACCTCACGTTCCAGAAAGACGGCATACGCTACGGGCGCCCGCACTTCATCCACGCCGACCTCGACGCCGCGGAGATCGAAAGCCGTCTGAAGGCCCGCGGCGAGTCCCTTCTGCCCGGCGGCGCCGCCTTCAAGATGTTAGGTCCGATGTTCGCGGGCGCCCTCGAGCAGGCCGCCGCGGAGGCCGAGCGCGCCCGCAAGGCCGGACGCCCATCTGCGTTCGCGGGAGTCAAGCGGCTCGCGGCCAAACTGCTCTCCGATCCTGAACGAACGAGGAACGTCCGGTCGCGCGGCTTCGACGAGGTCGTCATCGGCAGCCGAAACGAACGGACGATGGAGGTGCTGGCGCCGCTCTTGGATCAGGGGCCCGGCGCCTATGCCGTCTTCTACGGAGCGGCCCACCTCGCAGATTTCGAGCGACGGCTGACCGAACTCGGATTCCAAGGCGGCGCCTTCCGCTGGCTTCCGGCTTGGCGCATCGGCAAAGACGCTCCGGCGCCGGCCCCGACGGCGGACGACGCCTTAAGCGATTTCGGGTTCCGCGCCGGCCCGCTCTGATCCGGCCGCGGGCTTCCGCCATACGACTTGCAAGTGATGGGCGCGACCTAGCGCCGCTTCGCCGTCACCGAACTCGTCCTCGAGCGCCAGGAGCTTCCGGCGGGCTTCGGGATCGGCGAGCCACGCGTGACCGCCGCGGAGATCGAACAACGTTCGGCCCGCGATCTCGACGGTTTCGAGGCCGGCCTTTCGGCCGAGCTTGCGCAATTCCTCCGGGGAGAACGCGTGCGTCGCGAATCGCTCGTTCTTGTCGTCCGCCAACCAGGTCGCGGCGCCGGTACGGAGAAACACCGCGAGTTCGTCGACCTCCGCCGGACGAGCGCGTTTCACGAACACGTCCAGACCGCCGAACCGCGAGTCGACGCCGGCCGCGACGACGCCGCCCGGTCGGAGGATCCGCGCCAAATGCCGCACGGCCAGACTCGGATCCGGGACGAAAGACAGCGGGTCGCCTTGAGCCAGTACGAGCGAGAACGTCCCGTCGGCGAACTCCTCCGAGCGTTGCAGATCGGATTTGACGAACGTCGCGTTCTTCCGTTGCGGCATCGCCGCGGCCTTCTCCTCGGCGCGGTCGAGCATCTTCTGCGACAGATCGGCGAAGACGACTTTGAATCCGCTCTTCAGCAACCAGAGGCCGTAAAGCCCGGTGCCGCATCCGGCATCGAGCACCGGATGGGCGAGATCGCGCGGCAAGTGCTTCTTGATCCGCCGGCGACCGGCCTCAAGGTAGTACTCCCAATACGCGTCGCGTCCGTAGACGTCGTCGTAACGGGCGGCGACGCGGTCGTGGTACTTCTCGTTGGCGTCCTTCATGGGGAGCCATCATAGGCGAGCGGCGACCGGCGACCCCGGCCGGGTCTCAGAGCGACAGCGCGGCGGTGAAGTCGACGAACAACGCCCGGACCTCGTCGCGTCCCGCCGACGGCGCCAGATAGCCCGCTCCTACGAGCCGGCCCGTCGCGTCGATCCGGACCGCGATCCCCGCCTCGAACTCGACTTCGTCCGATCGTCCGGCGACCCGGTAGAGCGTCACGCGCTTCCCGGCGAGTTCGACCTCCCCGCCCGTCGAAGGCCGAGGCTTCAATCCGAGATCTTCGAGGCGATCGGCCAAGAGCCGTGCTGCGGCCTCGGCGAACGGGGTTTCGGCGCGGGGACCGACGCCGGACTCCTGCTGAACGAAGGCGAAGATCTCGCGCGGCGCCTCCCCGAAACGTCCGTCCGGGGCCGTCAGACGGACGGAACGGTCCGTTCCTTCTCCCGTCGACTCCGACGCACGCCACGATTTCGGACGAAGATAAGAGAATTGCCCGGCCCGTCCGTTGACAGGCTCGAAACGCGACGAAAGACGCCGGAGTCGGCGCAGCGTGGGCTCGGCGACCAGCAGCCGATCGATCAGCGCCTCGCTCGCTCCGGAGGCCCGAAGCGCCTCGGTCTCCGCGTCGTCGGCCGGCGCGGCGCCGCCCAAATTCACAGCTGCCGCAAGGATCTCCTCGTCCGTCAGGCCGCAACGGACGAGCACCGCCGCTTCGCCGGCCGTCAAAGGACTCTGCACCGCCGCAGCACAGACGAAACCGAGCATCGCTACGAACATAGGATCCCCCGCCCTGGTTATCGGCCGTCGGAAAGCGGCCATGAGGCGACGGTTGTCCGCCGCGGCGGAAGTGCGCAACATCCTGTAGGAAACCGTCATGAGAACGTTGGACCGCCCCCTTCCCGTCATCGGCGTCGTGCACTTGCCGCCGCTTCCCGGCTCTTCCCGGAATCCCGGATCCACGGCCCGTGCGCTGGACCAAGCCCGCGCGGACGCGATCATTTACCGCCGCACCGGCGTCGATGCCTTGCTCGTCGAGAATCACGGCGACGCTCCGTTCGACAAAGACGAGTGCGGCCCTCACGTGGCCGCCGTCATGGCCGTCATCGCCCGAGTCCTGGTCGAGGAATGCCGCTGTCCGGTCGGCGTCAACATCCTGCGCAACGACGTCCGCTCGGCCTTGGGCGCCGCCGTCGCGGCGGACGCGTCATTCGTCCGCGCCAACGTTCTTTTCGGCGTCTCCGCGACGGATCAGGGCCTGATCGAAGGCCGAGCCGCGGAAGTTCTCCGCTACCGCAGAAGCCTCGGGACCGCGGCCGAGATTTGGGCCGACGTCGATGTGAAGTTCGCTTCGCCGCTCTACGCTCCGGAACTCGCGGTACTTATGAAGTCGGCGGCCCGTCGGTCCGGTGCCGACCGCCTCCTCGTGACAGGCACGGCGACCGGCGTGCCCCCCTCGGCGGAGACGGTCCGGGCGGTCAAAGCCGCCGCCGGACGTACGCCGGTCTTGATCGCCAGCGGCCTGACGGCGGCCTCCGTTCGCGAGTTGCTGCCGCTTTGCGACGGCGCCGTCGTGGGCTCGGCGTTCAAGGAAGACGGCGACGTCGAGCGGCCGGTCGACCCCGGCCGCGTCACTGATTTCATCCACGCCGTTCGTGCCGCCCGCCACGCGGCGGGAGTCGCCGTCTGAATTCGAGTCGCCCGCCTCGGTCCCGCCGCTGATGCAACCCCGGGACGGCATACCCTCTGCGAAGAGGTCGGTTTCCGATTCAAAGGCCGTCCGGTCCGCACCGCAGGTTCCCGGACGCGGCGCTACCGCCGGAGGCCGCCGGACCTTATTCTTCACCGACCCGGCGCGCGGCCAACGGCCGCCGCGAATCTGAAAGGCCGCGCATGGAATCCGACGCCCGCCTCGCCCCGACGCTCTACACCCTCGAAAACTACGCGGCCGACGTAGCGGCGGTCCTCGACCGAAAGCTCCCCGTCGACCAGACGGTGAAGGACATCGCGCTGCTGAAGCGTCGGTTGGCCACGGGAGGCGCGCCGATCCCGGAGCGCTACCTGAAACGCCACCCGATCGCGCCCTACACGCGGAACCTCGTGCATCACGACCCGGTCCGAGGGTTCACGGTCATCGTGCTCGTTTGGGGCCCGTTCCAAGACACCGCCGTCCACGACCATTACGACTGGTGCGTCGTCGGGGTGATGGACGGTACGGCTCACGTGACGAACTACGAACGCTTAGATGACGCGAGCGTCCCGGGCCAAGCCGAACTGCGCATCGCATCGTCGATCATCCAACCGGTCGGGTCGGTCGCCGCGCTATTGCCGCCGCGTCGCTCGAACATCCACAAGATGGCGAACGCAGGTCGGAAGACCATGGTCTCCGTCCACACCTACGGCGACCCGGGCACGAAGGCCGTCGCATTCAACGTGAAGGAAGGGACCTACGCTGAGATCGACCTCAAGTTCCACAACATGGAACCGTGAGAAGAATCGATCGCCTCGCCTCGTTCGCCGCACTTCGATCGTTAGACGACGGCAGGGCCGCCGCTCAGCCGTCCTCGACCTCCTCGAGCCATGCCATCTGGATGCGTTCGAGAATCGATTCGTTCGACCGCTTCGGATCGTCGACGAATCCGGGCAACGCACAGACGTAGCGATGGAGGTCCGTGAAGCGCACGGCCAGCGGATTCACGCCTTCGTGCGCCGCCTTCAACGCGATCCCGATGTCCATGGCGTCCTGCCAAGTCAGCTTCATCGTCTTGCTCCGCGCACGGAAACGGTCAGACGTCCCCGACGTTCTTGCCCGTCAGATAGCCTGAAAGATTGCGGTCCATGAGCCGCCTCGCGACACCGAGAGTCGCGACGTCCACGGCCTCGATCGCGTCGCGGATCGCGCGATGCGAGTTGCAACGAAGTCCGTCTTCGAGCGCCGCCAACGCGGATTCCGCAGCGGCGCGCTCTCCTTCCGGGCCTTCCGCTCCGGCTTCATCGAGCAGTTTGCGGGCAAGGCGGTCGATCTTCTCGCCTTCGGCTCTCGCTTCGGCCAAGAGCCGCGCCTCGAGATCCGCCGACTCTTTCTCGCGACCCTCGGCGAGCATCGAACGGATCCGCTCGAGCGACAGACCGGAGGACGGCTTGACGTCGATCTCCTGCTGTCGACCGGTCTTCTTGTCCCGGGCCGAGACGTTCAAGACGCCGTCCGCGTCGACCGTGAACGTGACCTCGATGCGGGGGATCCCCGCCGCCTGCGGTTCGATGCCCTTCAGAACGAAGCGCGCGAGGCTGCGGCAGTCCGCCGTCATCTCCCGCTCGCCCTGCACGACGTGAAGCAACACGGAACGCTGCCCGTCGACGTTGGTGGTGAACTCCTGCCGCACGGCGGTCGGAATGGTCGTATTGCGCGGCAGGATCTTCGACATGACGCCGCCCATCGTCTCGATGCCGAGCGATAGAGGCAGGACGTCGAGAAGCAGAAGGCTGCGATTCGCGCCGGTGATCACGGCGGCTTGGACGGCGGCGCCGAGCGCGACGACTTCGTCCGGGTCGAGATCGAGCCTGCCGTCACGGCCGAATGCGTCGCGGGTCAAGCGACGAACGATCGGCATGCGCGTCGAACCGCCGACGAGAACGAGGGCCTTCAAGTCCTCGATCGCGACGCCCGCGTCTCGCAGCGCCTTTCGGGCGAGCTTCAAAGTCCGCTCGACGAACGGCAGCGCGATCGCCTCGAGTTCGGTGCGGAGAACCGTGCGGGCATGACGGATTCCGGACTCCGGGACTTCGATCAAGATCTCGGTCGACTCGGCGGTCGATAGCGCGATCTTCGCGCGTTCGGCGGCCTCGCGCGCCGTTTCATAGAGGCGCACGCTGCGCTCGACCTCGCGGCCATGGAGGGCTTCCCGGAGGAAAACCTCGGCCAACGCGTGATCGATGTCGTCGCCGCCGAGGCGGACGTCCCCCGCGGTCGCGAGCACCTGAAACACGCCGTCGACGACTTTCAGAATCGAAACGTCGAACGTCCCGCCGCCGAAATCGTAGACCGCGAAGACGCCGTTCTCCTCCTTACCGAGTCCGTATGCCACGCACGCGGCCGTCGGTTCGTTGAGGATTCGGATCACTTCCAGGCCCGCGAGAGTCGCCGCGTCGCGGGTCGCCTGGCGCGCCGCGTCGTCGAAATAGGCGGGCACGGTGATCACGACCCGTGACACCCCCGTGCCGAGGGCCGCTTCGGCGCGGCGCTTGAGCTCCTTCAGCACGAGCGAGGAGGCCTCGGGAGCGCTCATCGCTCGAAGGCCGAGCTTCAGCCGCGGAACGCCGTCCTCGCCGTCGAAGACGCGGTAGGCGACGTCGGACGCCTGTTTTCCAGCCGCTGCGTTGTCGCATCCCATGAAACGCTTGAACGAATACAGGGTCTCATGAGCGCGACGCACGCGGGCGGCCTTCGCCGTCTCGCCGACCACGATCGACCCGTCCGCATCGAGCTGTACGACCGAAGGGCACGAGCGGGAGCCGGTCGCCGGATCCGCAATGACCTCGGGGCCGCGCGGACCATACGCGGCGATCAGGCTGTTCGTTGTCCCTAGATCTATGCCGACGACGACGCGATTCATGAGTCCTCCGACAGCGCGGCGATCTGCGCCGCCTGGCGAGCGAGATAGTTGAGTTCGGAAACGACGGAGGCGATCCGCAAGACGAACGGATCCGTAGCGCCGCCGACCGCGTCGGGCTCCGTGTCCGCCGCCGAAGAGAGCCGCGCCAGCGCCGACGCACGGTCCGCTCGGACGTCGGCGGCGAGAACCGTCAATCGGGAGGCCGCAGACGCGTCCCCGCCGGCCGCCTCCTCCGCCGCCTCCTGGATTTCGAACCCTCGCATGGCGATCGGTCCCGGCACGGCTCCGCGGACGTCTTCGAGCCGCACGCCGTGCAACTCAAGCCAAGTCTTCGCCCGCGACGGGAGATCCCGCACGGCGCGATAGGCGGCGTTCATGGCCGCCGCACGGTCGAGGACGAGTGCGCGATCCTGTCCGGCGGCCCGATCCGGATGGAGTTCCCTTGAGAGCGCATGGAAGCGCCGTTCAAGCTCCGTGTCGTCGGCGCGGAGCGCGGGCCGTACGCCGAAGATGCGGACCGGATCGGCAGGTTCGCTCATAGTCATTGCGGGCCGGGGCGCGGGTCGCGGCGATTCCGAGACCGGCGGCAGGCAGACGAGCCGTGCAGGTCGCTTAGACGGAGAACGAAGTCCCGCAACCGCAGCCGTTCTTCTCTTGAGGATTCACGATCTTGAATCCCGCGCCGGTCAACGCGTCGAAGAAGTCGACGACGGAATTGTCGACGTACTGCAGGCTCTTCGGATCGACGTAGACGCGTGCGCCCTGATGAACGAACACCTGATCGCCGTCGCGCTGCTGCGTGAGGTCGAGCTTGTATTGGAGGCCGGAGCATCCGCCGCCTTCGATGCCGAGTCGGAGGCCCCATTCGGAAGACGGCTTCTTCTCGCCGTCGAGAAGGACTTTGATCTTGTCGGCGGCCTTATCGCTGATGGTCAGCATGTGATTTCTCGGTGCAGGACGGCTCGGATCAGCCGTGCGCGGGATTCTTTTCTTCGTGAGCCGCGGCGACGGCGCCGGATTGACGGCGACGGTAGTCCTCGATCGCGGCCTTGATGGCGTCCTCGGCCAGGACCGAGCAGTGGATCTTCACCGGCGGGAGCGCCAGTTCCTCGACGATGTCGGTGTTCTTGATGTCGCGAGCCTCGTCCAGGGTCTTGCCCTTGACGATCTCGGTCACATAGGAGGACGACGCGATCGCGGAGCCGCAACCGAAGGTCTTGAACTTCGCGTCCACGATGCGGTCGTTGACGATGCGCAGCTGGAGCTTCATGACGTCGCCGCACTCCGGTGCGCCGACGATACCGGTCCCTACGTTCAGGTCGTCCTTCGCGAACGATCCGACGTTGCGGGGATTCTCGAAATGGTCGACGACTTTGTCGCTGTAAGCCATGGCTCTTCTCCGTTCGTCGGGGCCGCGCGGGCGGCCACGACGAGGTGTTTCAATCGGATATCAGTGCGCGTTCCACTGCACGGTCTTCAGGTCCACGCCCTCGCGTACGAGTTCGTAAAGCGGGGACATCTCCCGCAGCCGGCGGACGCGCTCGATCAAGAGCGCGGCCGTGCGGTCGACGTCGTCTTCGGTGTTGAAACGACCGATGCCGAATCGGATCGACGTGTGAGCGAGATCGTCGCCGATCCCGAGGGACTTGAGCACGTAGCTCGGTTCGAGCGTGGCGCTGGTGCACGCGGAACCGGAGGACACCGCCACCTCTTTCATCGCCATGAGGAGAGACTCTCCCTCGACGTACGCGAAAGAGACGTTCAAATTGCCGTCGAGACGCAGCTCCGCATGCCCGTTCAGGAACAGGTAGTCGAGGCCCGCATTGAGCTTGGTCATCAAACGGTCGCGCAAGGCGCGGACGCGGAGGCCTTCGGAGGCCATCTCGCGGCCGCAAATCTCGAGCGCGGCGCCGAGACCCACGATGCCGGGGACGTTCAAGGTGCCGGAACGCAGTCCGCGTTCGTGTCCGCCGCCGTCCATCTGCGACGTGAGGCGGACGCGCGGGTTGGCCTTACGCACGTAGAGGGCGCCGACGCCCTTAGGCCCGTAGACCTTGTGCCCGGACATCGACAAGAGATCGATCCCGAGTTCGTCGACGTTCAACGGCCGCTTGCCGATGATTTGGGCCGCATCGGTGTGGAAGAGCACGCCGCGCTCTTTGCAGATCCGGCCGATCTCGGCCACAGGTTGGATCGTGCCGATCTCATTGTTCGCGGCCATCACGGAGACGAGCACCGTGCGGTCCGTAATCGCGGCGCGGATCGCCTCGGGATCGATCAAGCCGTCTTTCTTCGGAGCGACGATCGTCACGTGCTTGCCGCGTCGCTCGAGGGCTTTCATGGAGTCGAGTACGCACTTGTGCTCGAACGCCGTCGTCACGAAGTGATCGCCCTTCTCGGCGTAGAACTCCGCGGCCCCCTTGATCGCAAGATTGTTCGATTCCGTAGCTCCGCTCGTGAAGACGATCTCCTTCGACGTGCAGCCGAGGATCTTCGCCGTCTGGGTGCGGGCTTTCTCGACCGCGTCCTCCGCCTCCCAGCCGAACGCGTGATTGCGGCTGGCGGCGTTGCCGAAGACTTCGGAGAAATAGGGCAGCATCGCTTCCAAGACGCGCGGATCGACGCGCGTCGTGGCGTTGTTGTCCATGTAGATCATGCCTGCGGGCATCGTTCGGCTCCGGTCGGGGACGCGCCGCGGAAGTTCCGCGACGCGATCCTCGCATCAATGTAGAAAGGCGTCGATCAGCTCGGGTAAGGGGCCGCCCCGATGGGTCCCCTTTTCGCACGTCGCGCACTGGTCACGCTGCGGCGTCTCGTCGCAGACGCCGCATTCCGCAAGGAATCCAAGCGCACGCTCGAGCTCGCCTTCGATCGTTTTAAGTTCGGCCAAACGTCGGCGGGTCTCGTCGAGTTCGGTTCCGAGGATGGCCCGTACCTTCGAAGCGACTTCGCGGCCTTTGGCCCCGCCGTTCCAGGCGTCCGCGAGTTCGCGGATCCGCGCCAAAGGAACGGACAACGTCTGCAAACGCTCGATGATCTTGATCCGCTGCGCCGCGCCGCCGTCGTAAAGGCGGAAGCCGCCCTCGGTACGGCGGGCAGGCCGCAGCAAACCGAGTTCTTCGTAATAGTGCAGGGTGCGAATCGACTTGCCGGTCTCTTGAGCCAGCTCACCGACCTTGACCAAGCGCTGTTCGGGGCAAAGATCCATGGTTCAGACGTTTTCGGCCGTGGCAGAAGGTGAATCAAGAAAAGACTCACCCTTACGTCGGCGTTAGGGTTGTAGTGCTCTCTTCGACCATTGTCAAGCCGCACTCATGCGTTTTGAACGATTTTGGGTTCCGTCGACCGATCGCGACAACGACACAAAGTCGTCGTAGAACGACGCAAGCACTCGTTGAGTCATCCCCTTACATGCTTCCTCGGCGATCGCCCGAGCACATTTACCGACATGTCCAAAGCCGCCGCCCCGATGAGTGATTCCTTCCGACGCCGCGGTTTCTCTTTTGCCGACCGGGCCGGAGCGACCGTTCCGATCCAAGGCCCCCGCGGACGCGTCGCCGAGATCGTCGCCGCAGCCTCGGGGCCGGTCTTTGCCGATCGTTCGGCGCGCGGCGTCGTGGTCGACATGCGCGGGGCGGATCGACAGAAGTTCCTGCACGGACAATGCACCCAAGAGGTCAAAGCCAAAGCCGTCGGCGACGGCGGCTTCGGTTGGATGCTCGACGCGCGCGGCCTGAACCTCGGTCCCGTGCGATTCGCCGTACTCGACGACCGGCTGCAGTTGGAATTCGAACCGGAGGATCTCGCGGCGAAACTGCGGCGGCTGGAGATGTTCGTCATCACGTCCGACGTTTCCTTAGTGCGGCCCGCTCCGCCGCCCGCCGTACTCCAGCTCGGCGGCCTGGGCGCGGCGGCGGCTCTGCGACGTGCCTTGCCCGGCGCGACGCCTCCCGCAGTCGAAGACGCTTGCACCGTTTTCGAGACCGCAGCGGCCCGCTTCGTGCTCGTCGGAAATCACGAAGCAGGAGACGACGGCGTCGATATCAGGGTCTTCGCCGAAGACGCCGCCGCCGGGGAAGCGATCGAATCGCTGATTCTGGCGCTCGAGAACGCCGGCGCCGTTCCGATCGGAGACGATGCATTGGAAGCCTTGCGTATCCGGCGCGGCAGGCCGCGGTACGGCGTAGATATCTCGCAAGATCATCTGCCCGCCGAAACCTCGACGCTCGAGCGCTCGGTCTCGTTCACCAAAGGCTGTTACGCAGGCCAGGAAGTGGTCGCTAAGCAGCAGTACCTCGGCAAACCTCGCAAGAACTTGGTCCGGATCCGCGGTTCGGCCGGAGCCGCCGTCGGCGCCGTGTTGTCCGGAGCGGACGGCATAGAAGCGGGCCGATTGGGATCGACGGCGGCGTTCGACGACGGCGTCTACGGACTGGCCACGGTCAAACCTGCGAGCGCGGTCCCCGGCGTCGCGTTAACGGACGAAACGGGAGGTCGCTGGCAGGTGCTCTAAGTCCCGGAACGCGCGACCGACGAGAACGACCGGCGCAAACCCGAGGTCAGACTTCGCGAGCCAAGATCCGCGCCGGAATTCGCAGCCGATCGACCGGGACTCCGGCCATGAGATGGCGCTCTACGATCTCGTCGATATCGGCCGTCGTGACGCGCCCGTACCAGACGTTTTCAGGATAGACGCAAATCGCTACGCCTTGTTCGCAGAAGTCGAGACATCCCGCGGCGTTCACTCGGACCTTGAACGGAAGCCGGCGATCCTTGACCGCAGCCTTCAATCGATCGCGGATTTCGTCGGCTCCCTTAGCCGCGCAGCAACCGCGCGACGAGCCGTCCGGTCGCCGATTGGTGCACACGAACACGTGGCGGGCGTAAGGGATCGAACCTTGGTCGACCGTCATGTCAGGCCTCGCACCGCCGACATCGTCAAGGCGTACGCAGAAACCGCGACAACCGCGGACCGGCTTGATCGTGATAGTGGCTGCCGAGACCGGCCCCGTAGGGACGCGACGGCGCCGCCGCCAAGGTCTCGAAAGCAAGCTTGCAGATCGGCTGGCCGTGCCTAAGGATGAGGTCGTCGTCGTAGGGTCGGACTTCCAAGACCGAAGCCGCGCCTCGTCCTTTGCCGTCGGGCGACCAGCCGAATCCCGGGTCGAAGAAACCGGCGTAGTGCGCACGGAACTCCCCCGCCGTGGTTTCGTAGGGCAACATTTCTACGGCGAAGTCCTTCGGAATCCTCACGCGCTCCCGCGTCGCAAGGATGTAGAATCTCCCCCGTTGCAACCAAAGTTTGCCGTCGCGCGGACGCGGGATCGGCTCGAAGAACTCGGCGGGATCGTTGCGAGCGGCGTCCAACAATGAGAGTTCGCTCGACGTACGTTTCGCGACGTAGCCGGCCGGCTCCTGCTCGAGGTCGACCGATAGGAGCAGCCCGTCCTCGATCGAGTCCCGCTCGAGCTTCCGGGCACGCCCGTCCGCATCGCAGATGAGCGGTTCGTGCTCGGAGAGAAGCACGAGGTCGCGCGAATCGAGGATGCGACGCTCGGCGTAGAAGATCGCCTGGTTCAGGCTGGTGCCGGCCGCCAATTCGACGTCGAACGACTTCGGGATGATCTCAAGCCAGGCTTCGCCTGCGTAACCGCGGCGGATCTTGTCGTAGCGAGGCGTGCGATCGGTGAGGACTCGGGTTTGGAGATCGATGCGTCCGACGCTCGACTTGTTGTTGCAGTAGGCGCCGACTGCGCTCGGGAGCGCAAAACGCTCGGCCAACCGGACCCAATAGACCTTCTCGCGGTCGAGGACCTGCGGCGTCGTGAGATCGAAAGGACGCCGTCCGTACTGTTCGATCAAGCGGCGGACCGGCTCGTCGGTCGGAAGCACCGACGCGGGCATCCGCCAAGCTTCAGCGCCGAGCGTGAGATCGAGCGAGCAAGGTTGCAGCCGCGAAGGATCGAAACCGCCGTCGCGTACGACGCCGCCGGCTTCGAAAAGCCGGCGGATCCAAGCGTCCGGCCAACACCCCGACGGAGGCAGTCCGAACGGCGCGCCGCCTTCGGCCTTCGACGCGGGGTCTCCCCCCGCGTCGACGGTCGATGCTTCGCGGTCTACGAGCAACCGAGGCTCTGACCGCAGTTCAGGCACTTGTAGCAAGCGCCGTTGCGGACGGTGATGTGGCCGCAGGTGTCGCAGAACGGCGCGTCGCCCATCAACTGGCTGAGATGATCGGAGAGTTGATCGCGACCCGCCGGTTTCCGCCCCGGCTCTTTGACTTCGAAGATGCGGTTGGTCGCCGCAGGCCCCTCGACTTCGACTTCAGCCTCGCCCCCGCCGACCTCAGGGAACTCGGCGATGCGCTTGCGCAATTCCTCGCGCATCTTCTCGCGAGCCTCTTTCTCTTGGACGATCTGAGGCTCCATGCCGTCGGCGGGCTTCCGCTGCACGAAATCGGTGCGACCGAGATACTCCATGCCGAGGACGCGGAAGACGTAGTCGACGATGGACGTCGCCCACTTCACGTTCGGATGATTGACCGGGCCCTGCGGATCGAAGCGGGTGAAGGTGAAGACGTCGACGAAGTCCTCGAGGGGCACGCCGTACTGAAGTCCGAGGGACACCGAGATCGCGAAGCAATTCATCATGCTGCGGAACGCGGCGC
>SXGT01441150.1_pt1 | contig 13005 bp, 12 predicted proteins | sample 3176221 | NCBI WGS metagenome assembly SXGT01 (sample SAMN11356862, study PRJNA531348) | freshwater metagenome | isolation source: freshwater sample F1-120 | place: China: Fuxian Lake, Yuxi | collected 2017-12-25
AAATTTATCGACATGGTTGCGCGTGAAGCGCAGTCCATCGCCCATGAAAAATGCACTTTCATCGGCACTACCGACCTGCAATACGATGACAGCTTTGGCAAGACCGGCGCGAAGATCGGCAGCACCCTCCGCGTTCGCAAGCCCAACGAATACACCCGCCGTCAGGGTACTCGCGTCATGGACGTTCAAGACCAGGACGAAGCCACCCAGAACATCACCGTCGCCACGCAAGACGGTGTGGATATGCGCTTCAACTCGGCTGAACTGACCCTCGACACCGACAGCCCCTCCGATGTTGCCGCCTTCTCGAAGCGTTACATCGAGCCGGCTGTTGCTGTTCTGGTGTCCGGTATCGAAAGCGACTTCCTCGCTTACGCGACCAAGGCGACCTATAACGTCGCCGGCACCGCTGGCACCGGCATTACCTCTCTGGTCGCTCCCGGCGCTGCCCGTGCCAAGCTGAATCAGGGTCTTGCCCCGAAGGACAAGCGTTACATCCAGATGGATTCGGTGACGATGGGTGGTCTGGTCAATGGTGTCGCTGCCTACTTCAACCCCTCGACTGCTATCTCCGAGCAGTACCGTGAAGGCATGATCGCTCGCACCGCGATGGCCGACTACTACGAGAACGAGCGTATCTGGACGCTGACCAACGGTAACGATGTCACCGGCACCACCGACGCGGCGGCTCAAGTCACGGACGGCGGTACGACCGTCGACATGGCAGATACCATCACCACCCAAGCGGTTGGTGCGGTATTCACCATCGCCGGCGTCTATGCCTGTCATCCCGAAACCAAGGCGGCTTATGCGCACCTGCAACAGTTCGTTGTGACCGCAAACGCTTCCGGCGTCTGCACCGTGTCCCCCGCTACCGTCCTGACCGGCGCTCGTAAGAATGTCGTGTCCTCGACTGGTGGTACTCTGGCGACCACGGACTTCAACAGCAAGACTGTTACCTGGATCGGTGCAGCTTCGACCAGCTACACCCAACCGCTGATGTACCACAAGGAAGCGTTCCAGTTCGTCACAGCTGACCTGCCGCTGATGGATGACGCCCACAAGTGCACCCGTCGCGTCAAGGATGGTCTGTCGCTGCGTGTCTGGATGGCTTCGGACATTCGTAATGACGAACTGCTGATGCGTCTGGACATCCTGTACGGAATGGCTGCTCTGCGTCCCGCTTGGGCTTGCCGCATGGTCGGCGCTGCTGCTGCCTAACCACTAGGGGTCGGGTAACACCGGCCCCGTTCATCACACGAAACAAGGAGATTAATCATGGCTGCACAAGATTACGAACAAGTAACCTACAACTCGCCTGCCGGCGCTCAAATCGGGAAGTCCGCCACCGAGAAGGTCGGTTTCTTCGGCGCAACCCCGGTGGTGCAACAGGATACCGTTGCCGCTGCTACCGATGCCACCACCGTCATCACGACCGCTAACGCCTGCCGCACGGCGCTCCGCAACTTGGGTCTGATGGCTTAACCGCTGCTGCTTCAAAATGAAGGTATTCGTTGCTACCCCCACGTTTGACGGGAAGGTATGCAACGAGTACCTTCTTTCCCTCCTTCGGTTGAAGGAGGCTACAGATTTCAAACTGTGCCTGATCCCCGGTGTGCATTTCGTGGATATGGCGAGAGACATTGCTGCGGCGAAGTTTCTCAAGACAGACTGTACCCACCTCATGTTCATCGACTCGGACATGGGATTCCCGCCAGATGCCGTCAATCGGCTGATCGCGCACGACAAGCCCGTAGTAGGCGGCGCGTACCGCATTCGACATGACGATGAACTGTACCCCGCTTATGGTGGCACCCCGTCATTTGACCTACATCAAGTCCAGATCATCGGTGGTGGGTTCATGTGTATTCAGCGCCATGTGATCGAAGCGCTGTGGGGTGCGGTTCCACACTACAATACCTCCAATGTTGGTGAAGTTGCCGCCATGTTCTCCCGTGAAATTCACGATGGGGTCATGGTGTCGGAAGATGTGATGTTCTGCCGTCGCGTTGCAGGATTCGGTGTCTGGATTGACCCGAACATTGATTTTGACCATGTTGGCGGAAAAACGTATTCCGGTAACTATCGCCAATACCTCCAAGGAGTAATGGAAAATGAAACTGATATTCAATAGTAACGGTGGTTTTCGCCGCATCCCCGACAGCGAATTTGCCGCTGCTACTGCTGAAGGGTGGGTCGATGGTCAGCCGATCTGGGACGCCGCAATGGAGGCGAAGCGGAAAGACGCTGCCAAGTCGGACACGGTGACTATTGCAAATGTCCAAGAGACTGCTACAATGGTCGTACAGTCGGAAGTCAAACGCTCCCCTGGACGCCCCAAACGGGCTTCAATCCTCAATAACGGGGAAGTTTGATGGCCACAGCACAGACCATTATCGACAGAGCCTTGCGCCTGATCGGTGCAATTGCTTCCGGTGAGTCTCCGACCACGGCAGAATCCAACGATGGTCTGACTGCGCTCAACGCAATGGTTGCTTCGTGGCAGACTGAAAAGTTGAACGTCTATTCCTTCGTGGATACGGCATTCACCTTAGTCGCTACGGACGCCTCATATACGGTTGGGCCAGCAGGCAACTTCGCCTTGACCCCTCGCCCACCGAAGATCGAGAATGTCTATGTCCGCGCAAGCGACATCGACTATCCAGTGGAGTTGATCGACAAGGACAAGTGGATTTCGATACCGGACAAGACCTCGGATTCCGATATTCCGATTTACGCTTACTACGAGCCGACATTACCAACGGGTACGCTACAACTGTGGCCCGTGCCGAATACAGCCTACAGCCTCCATATTGTCACATGGACATCGCTCGCTGAACTGGCTTCTCTTGCTACAACGATCACGCTTCCGCAGGGTTACGAGAGGGCGCTTGCGTACAACCTCGCTATCGAGGTCGCACCCGAGTACGAGAAACAGCCTGCGCCGTCCGTTGTGTCGATAGCGATGGAGTCCAAAGCTGCCATCAAGCGGGTCAATAACCGTCCGATGTTGATGAACAGCGAACTCGGCTACATTGTTGGTGGGCAGCGTTCCAACATCTTCTCTGGTGGAGCGATTGCGTGAGACTTCCCCTTGTCTCCAACATTGATTCGCGTGATGGCACCGCCAATAAGGACGAGCGCCTGACGAATGTTTTGTTGGAAGTTGACAAGGGGTTGAATTACGCAACAGTGCGTCCTGCGTTGACGTCTATATCAACTTCCAGCGGGAATGGTAACGGATTGGTGAATTTTGAAGGGGTGTTGATTTCGGTGTTTGGTGCGACTTCTGGATTCGGTACGACACCAACCACTGTTGGCACGGTTGGCAATGACCGTAATGACTTCGCGCAGAGTCCATTGTGAGACTGCCTGTTGTCCCTGACATCAGCACCAAAGACGGGGTTTCGAACAAGAACGCTCGCCTGTTCAACACGCTAAAGGAGTCAAAGAGTAGCGGAGACAAGGCTGTTGTTCGCCCCGGCCTTGTGCTTTCCGATACCTACGCTGGACTTGGAAATGGGCTGATTGAGTTTGATGGGCGATTGCTTGTCATCGGTGACGATACAATATACCAAGATGACTCTGCGCCGGCTGAACTTGACGCCTTCGTATGGGACGGAGTTACTGTATTCGATTTTGGTGATGAGGTTTGGTATCTCGGTGATTTGTGGTTTTCGTTGGAGAGTGGGAACTCGGCACAGACACCCGGAGTTTCGACATCTTGGTCGCGCAGCCTTGAGGACACAAATTTTGACCCCGATACAGTCTATGGGATAGGCGACACAATCACAGTCAATGGTGTGACCTACTATTCGTTTGCTCCGAACAATCAGAACAACTATCCAGGAAACCCTAGCAGTGCAGGGTTATGGGGTAAAACTGCGCCTGGGTCATCGAGGTATCGTGTCACCGTGAATTCCATAGCCGCGTTGAACGCTACCACTCCTGGACCTGAATGCGCTGGAGTAGAAGCGGCAGGATCTGCGTGGTTTGCCACTGCTACTACGTTCATTTCCTGCGCCACTAAGGTTACTGGAAATTGGGTCACGCATGTTGGGGTTGAACTCAGAACGGGAACTTACTATGTTCGTGTCAACCAATGGACTGATCCAGCGCCAAACGACTGCTCTGGCACTCCGTCAAACCTTGGCATTATTGATGGCGGTACAATAACTCAAACCGTCTAATCATGTATGACTCAATAATTTCAACCGATATGACCCAACTCTTTCTCAAGACGAAAACAGCCGGGTACTACATGACGCTGAACGCGAACCAGTTGCTCTACAGTCAACTGTTCTCGAATGCGGCGTGGGTTAAGACGAACATCACTTTGACTGCTGGGCAAATTGACCCAAGTGCGGGTACTGAAGCCTTCACGCTGACGGCAGGCGCTGCGAATGCGACGATGTTGCAAAGCATTGCGCTGACAGGGACACTCAACCGAACACTCTCTGTATACCTCAAGCGCAAGACGGGAACGGGTAATATCAGCATCACAGTTGATGGTGTGACCTACTCTGTCGAAACGACTACAGGTTCGTGGGCGCGGTTCGACACCACATTGACTGCAAGCGGCACCGTCACTTGCGGCATCAAGATCGCCACTAGCGGTGATGAGGTCTATGCAGCCTGGGCGCAGCTTGAGGACGGCGGCACGGCAAGCACCTATGCCACCAACACAGCAAACCGTTACACTGTCACCCAGATTACCGATGCTGACTACCCGAGTAACACAACTCGCGGTTGTGCGTTCCTCGATGGACGGTTCTTCGTGATGAATCCTGCGGGTGAAATATATCAATCGGCGCTGGAGAACGCGGCATCGTGGTCTGCGCTTGAGTTCATCGGAACCCAGATCGAACCGGATGCCGGCGTATATTTGGCAAAGTACAAAAACTATATCGCTGCTTTCAAGTTGTACTCGACGGAGTTCTTTTACGATGCTGGTAATGCTACCGGATCAATTTTGTCCCCGGTGCAGAACGCTGCGTTCAAAGTAGGGTGTGCGTCTGAGGATTCCGTCAAAGAACTGGCCGATACCGTTACTTGGATGGGACAGACCAAGGATGGTTTTGGGCGCGGAATCTTCCGGTTGAACGGTCAAACTCCCGAGAAAATCAGCACTCCACAGATCGACAAGATACTCAACGCTGATTCGTTAGCGACTGTGTATTCGTGGGGCGCTAACGTAGGAAGCCACCTTCTCTACGGTCTAACCCTCGTCGCCTCGGCTGTTACGCTCGTCTATGATTTCACCACAGGCCTCTGGTCATACTTCACTTATCTGACGTCAAGCGGGGTCAATAAAACCATCACAGCAATTACGACAGCAGGCGTGGTGACTTCCACGGCGCACGGTTACAGCGACGGAGACATCGTGCTTCTCGCTTCCACAAACTCCGACTTCAACGGTTGGCATGTGGCGACTGATGTCACGACCAACACGTTCCAGGTACAGGCGACGGGAACAGCGTTCAGCGGTTCCGGCACGGCGACGAAGCATACAGAATCGTATTTCCCCGTCAGTTCTTCGACAGCACAGGGGGGGAAGCAGTACATGCAGCACGCCACCAGCGGGGCGCTGTACGAGTTTTCCCAATCGACTTATGTTGATCCAATTGGTGCAATCGCTGCCAGGATCAGGACGCCGAAGATGGATGAGGGATCGACAAAGTACAAAACTATGGCATCGGCTGAACTGATTGGTGATAAAGTAACCAGTACAGCGGTTATCAGGTATTCGGACGATGATTACGCGACGTATTCTAGCTTCCGACCCGTCGATCTGTCGGCAACACGGTCAAAGATTCGCAGGTTGGGCAACTTCCGGCGCAGGGCGTTTGAAGTGCTACATATCAAGAACGCGCTTCTGAGAATGGAAGCAATCGAGGTTGAAGGAGCATAAACATGGCAAAGACGTTTGAACAGTGGATGGCAGACAACCAGATGACTACGGGTTCTGGCCCGAATTTCGTCTATGGTCGGCCAGCATACAATCAGGCACAAGGGTCTGCTGGTGATCGCTCGATTGCCGTCCTCAACTGGCAGCGCGAACAGGGACAAGACTATCTGAACAACCTTCTTAGCGGTGGGTCGGCAAACGCAATCAGCAGTTCGGGTGGTGGCGGCAACCCGTTCGGTGTGCCGACGATGAACACAGGCAACCGCTTTGAAGCGGGACTAACCGACGCTGAATCGCGCCTCCGTGGGCTACTGGACGATCCAGACTCGATCAAACAAACAGGTGCGTACAAGTTCCGCGTCAAACAGGGCGAGGAAGCCTTGCAGCGTCAGCTTGGCGCTCGCGGAATGCTCAACTCTGGCAACCGGCTCATGGAACTGACCAAATATGGTCAGGACATGGGTTCGCAGGAATATGAGAACCAATTTGGTCGCCTTGGAAATCTGCTGACCAACTATTCCGGTTCCTGGATCGGTGACAAGAATGCCAATACTTCGCGCTACTCGGCTGAAGCCGGCGCGTGGAATTCGGCGAACCACAGTCAGAACCAGTTGAAGGCGATTGCCTTGCGTGAGATGTTGGGTGGTGGCGGTGGCGGTAGCGTTGGTGGGGTGAGGAACACTTCACAAATGCGTTCCCCGTATTCGGGGATGACTTCTTACGGGATGGAGTTTGGTGGGGGAGTTTATTGACATGGCGCTACTACAAGACCTCCTGAATTCCGGTATGTCCCGCGAGGAAATCAATGCTCTGCTGTCGCAGGGAAACGTGACATCGCCGGGATTCGACCAAGCACCGATGCCACAACAGATGCCGCCGATGCAGACGATGCAGGATGACCGGCCTCGCCTCAACTCGCTGATGAACATTTCAACGGGGCGCGATGTACCGATTACCAACATCTACGGTCAGCCGAGTCAATCGCAGCCGATGCCGTCGACGAACATGGGCTCCGTACCCGTTGAGACTCCCTACGGCAAGGGACGTTACATGGCCGGCGACAATACCCGCGTGGTTCTGAACGACGGGCGCATTGTCGACCTCGGGCGCGACACAGGACGCGAACGCGCCATCGAGAAAGAGAACCTTGGGTTGCAGAAGCAACGCGCAGAACTGGCGCAGTTGCAGGCGAGGCCATCATCCGAGTATGACAAGGCACTTTCCAAGGGACTTGCTGAAGCAGAGGTTTCAAGAAGGCTCGCGGGTATTCCTGGCACAAACGAAAACAAGCGCATTGTTGAGCAGCAACAAGCCGACGAAGCAACCTCAAAGCGCAGGTTGTCGGCTGTTGAATCGGCAGATAGCACTTTGGACGCGATCAAAAACGCAAGGGAAAAGATTGGGTTTTTCTCCACCGGTCTTACAGGTCAGGTTTTGCGAAATGTGGGTAACACGGACGCCCTCGATTTGAACGAGGCGCTTGAGCCGATCCGTGCAAGCCTTGCGTTTGACCGGCTACAGCAGATGCGTGATGAGTCTAAGACTGGCGGCGCTCTTGGTCAGGTTGCTGTGCAAGAACTGGAAATGCTCCAGAAGTCGAAAGCATCACTTAACCAAGCGCAGAACCAAGAGCAACTGGAAAAGGCGCTCGCCAAAATCGAAGGCCACTATCAGAGATATCGTATGGCAATGTCACAAGCGAGAGCCAATGGTGAGTTTGGTGGTGGTCAAACCAAACAGGCTGAACGACAGACTACACAACTACAGGAAGGCGCACTCGGAACTGCGAACGGAAGACCTACAATGGTTAAGGACGGGAAATGGGTGTACCTAAAATGAGTTGGGAGCCTGTTCCTGATGGGGTAGAAGTTATACCCAATAAAGTTGGTAGGGGTGGATACGAGTACGTCCCTGAAGATGTAGCTGTCACCCCCAACAAACAAAAGACACAAGCCGACTTTCAGCGCGAAGTGCTTGCCGAGATGCCGTGGGCGCAACGTCAGTTGGTCGGCGCTGGTGGGGCATTGATGAAGGGGTACGAAGGTATCCGCTCGATGCTACCTGGACAGACTGCTGATCAGGACATCATTTCCGCCGCCGATGTTGCCGGCGCGGAAGCGCCTATTGGGTCGATGGTCGGTGAGATTGCCAAGTATGCACCGGTAGCACTTGCTGGAACCGCAATATTGCCTGCTGCGGCTGCTTCAGCGGCCCTAGGAGCGGCGTATGACCCTACGGGGCATCGTATGTCTTCTGCGGCTCTCGAAGGCGCGTTTGGTGCTGGTGGTGCGCTTGTAGGCAAGGCTTTGCCGCGAGTTATGGGGGGCACACAGAATATCATCAACAGAGTCCGTGACAGACTGAGTGGCGGTATAACTGATCGGTTCTACGGATCAACAGACAAGGCGAGCGAAGCAGTCAAGAAGATCATTGGTGGCGTCGATAATGAAGTAGTTGCATCAAGGATGCTCGGTGAGGCCGGCGACGTTACGACAGCCCAGGCGCTTGAGGGTTTGCCGAACTCCGGTGGCATCGCAGTTCTGGACAAGATCACTAAGTCAGACAAGGGTATTCGTGCGGCTGATGACCCAATCGCTGTTGCTGCTGAAAGGGCAGCACAGATACTTCGCCAGAGAGAAGGACGCAACGAAGTCATGGAGCGCATGGCGCGAGGAAGCACGGCAGAGGATACTGCGATTGCCCGTGACCTGTTCTCCAAGATGTCTGCTGCTGAACTTGTGCCGATTCGTGACTCGATTCTCAACAAGATCAAGCAGACCGGGCTGACTCTGGATGAGTTGGTTCCTCAGTTGCAAGGCGTTGAGAGGCAGTATGTAGTGGCCTTGCAGAATCAGGGGCGCATGGCAACGGAGGCGGCACAGCAGGGTGTATTGAGGCAGGGGAGTCGAGCGACCGAGCGGCAGATGGTGAATGCACTTCCTGATGGTAACTTTCCGCGTGAAACATCAATACCGGTTAGCCCTGTTGGAACTCCATCTGCTGCACAAATATCTGGAACTCCGTTTGTTCAGCGCGGCACGCAAGCCGATTATGCTGCTCGTGCAACGGAGGCATCTGGCGCTGCCGACGAACTCGGTGGTATTGCGGCGTCTGCTCGCACCGAAGCCGATGCACTACGCCAACAAATTTCCGAGTTGCCGTCTGCCTTTACCGCTGCTCCGGTACGCGATGCCGTCAATTCGATGGCGACTGGGTTGAATGCGACCAAACGTAATGTGGCGTCGAAGTTGGCTGAAGAACTCCGAATTGCCGGTGATGACCCCGTGAAGTTGGCAGAACTCCGTGCCATGACGATTAACGTCCTGCTCCCTGATCTTGTGGATGGATCGAACGCGCAGAAAGCCGCTGCTGCTGCTCTGACTGACATCAAAAAAGTCATTGACAAGCAACTTGGGCCTGAGTTCGTCAGCCGTTATCTGGAACCGTACTCGAAAAAGCTGGAGTTCCGCTCGTCGTTAGAACTCGCGGATACCCTGCGCCAACTCCAGAAGGACAGCCCTAAGACTTTCCTCAAAGTCATGCAGGGAAATGATCCTGAACTTGTTGCCAAGTACGGCAATTGGGAAACGATCAAGCAAGCTCTCGGTGAGAAGCGTTTTGACCGCGCATCAAAGGTTGCCGGAGAAATCCAACGCGACATGAACATCAAGGACGCGGCGAAGTCAAAGGAATATGGCGCTGCTGTTAAAGAGGTGTTGGAGAACAAATCGCTGACCAAGCACCTGCCGAACCTGCTAAACAGGTACGTTGCTTTGGGCAACGCGGCTATTGACCGTGGCGAGATGGAAGTAAACAAACTGATGTACCGTGAACTGGAACAGGCGATGCGTAATCCGTCGAAGATGAAGGAGTTGATCGACAGGCTACCTCCGCAAGAACGGTCACAATTCATCAATTACGCTATGAAACTCGGCAAGACTGGTGGTGTTGTCGGGGCTGCGTCTGGTGAGCAAGTCAGGAAATGACCCAAGTCCCTCTCGCACCTCCCCCTCCGACCAAGGAACCCATCTTCGACAGGTGGGCGTACCTGCTATGGAAGCGGCTCACGGCGACTGGTCAATTGTTGTGGTCTGGGTTGTCATTCACTGGTAGCAACCTGACCGACATCGAGACTCGCAACCATGCCGACCTTCAGAATCTCAATACTGCGAGTTACACACATCTAACGGCGACACAGGCAACCGACCTGACCGATGCGGGGGAATCGACACTCCACTACCACGCTTCTGATAGGGCAAGAGCGAATCACACCGGGACGCAATCTATTTCATCGTTATCAGATCTTCTGACTTTAGCATCAGGAACGTACACACCAACATTGACAAACACAACAAACCTTAGTGCTTCTACTGCGTATGTGAGCCAATATCTTCGAGTTGGAAATACCGTTACGGTGTCTGGTCGAATAGATGCTGATCCAACAACCACGGGAGATGTTCAACTTGGTATTTCTCTACCTATTGCATCTGATTTTGCAAATTCATATGAGTGTGGTGGAGTGGCTTCATCGAATGTAGTAGCCGGACAATGTGCGGCAATAGTGGCAGATGCAGCAAATAACAGAGCAAAGATGCAGTGGGCTGCTGTCGATATTACCAACAATGCAATGTATTTTAGTTTTACATATCTAGTTGTTTAATTTGGTATCATTAACGCATCAATAACAGGAGCAAATATCATGGATCAAAAGCAAACATACGGACGCCCCCACCCTGGTAAGTCAGTCAAGGTTGCCTACACTGGAACCGCAGGTACGACTACTGCCCTACCCGAGACTTGTGATGCAGTGCGTGTCGTTTCAACTACCGACTGTTTCATCGAGATCGGTCTGAACCCCACCGCTGTTGCCGACACCGGACTGTATCTTCCGGCGCTGGTGCCTGAATATTTCCAATGCCCCCCGAACGGAAAGGTATCAGCAATCCAAGTAGCCTCTGGTGGTACGATTTACTGCACCCCGATGTAATGTAGGTTGAGCAAATAGGAGAAGCACCATGCCTGTCGTTAACCCTGGAATACGTCGGCTGCTTGCCAGCGCGATTCAGCGCCTATTCAACGGAGCATCGTTCTCAGCTCCTTTAACGCATACCGCCGTACCCACTCGCGCCGCCACCGGCACCACAGCCACCTTCACCCGAGCCACCACGGACACATGGCCGAACAATGACGGTCTGGTGACAGGTGTTGCTGGCGAGATTGGGTTTGTTGGGGCGCGGCGGGTGAGGAATCTATTTACAAACACGGCGTGGGTAGGTGCAATTACAGGCACTCCGGGCACTCCTCCGACAGGGTGGATTGCTGACGTTGGAACTGGAACTTTAACCGTTGCAAGTAACACTACTTACGCCAATCACAACCAGATAACCTTCACGGCAGCCGCACAGAGGCCGTTTATACGTCTGTCCGTCGCGGTAGCAGCGTATTCGACGTACCTGCTAAATGTTGTGGTAGTGGGTAACGCATCAGGTGAACCTATCAATGACATTATTGCAGGGTCATCCATTCCCGTAGGATCGACAGAAAGTTATCAGATAAACGGCGTAGTTGTCGCAGCGTCTGATGTGCCTGTTGCTGGAGACGTTATTCAATACAAAGTGGCTGTTGCTGCTACTGCGGGAACGATAAATTGGCGCGTGGGCCTTGGATGTCAAGGCGCTGCAACCGGGAGTGTAACCGTTGTCGCGCCACAACTCGAAGACGTCACCGGCCGCACCGACCAGACTACGCCGAGTGAGTATGTCTCTGTTGGCGTAGAGAGCGCCCCGTACTACCACGGCAGCTTCGTCGATGGCGTCAAGTGTTTCCCGACTGATCTCAGTGGAAATCCGCTGCCCACAGCCTACACCTACGATGCTGTCAGCCTGAACGGTGTTGCTGGAACGTATGTCTCGACGCCGGACTCTGTGGCTGCGAGCATTACGGGGGATATAGAGCTCATCTGGTCGGGCACATTTGACTCCCTTGCTGGCGTGCGTATGCTCATCAGCAAAGCCACAGCTTCGTTTAGCTACGACTTTTATACCTCAGCCGGCGTGATTGTGCTTCGTATTTCTACTGACGGAGGGACTGGCGCTGGCCTAAAAACAAGCACTTCGGCGGCTGTGCCGGGACTAGCAACTGGAACTCGGTTCTGGCTAAAAGCATCTCGTGTTGCTAGCACAGGCGTTGCAGCATTTGCTTACTCTTTGGATGGCGCCACTTACACCACAGTCGCCACATCTGCGTCTGGCGGATCAGGAAATATCTTTGACAACGCCGTGCAAGTTGCTGTCGGAATACAAGCGGATGGGGCTTCGAATCCAACTGCTGCGAAGGTGTATGCCGCCCAAATCTACAACGGCATCAATGGCACTCTCGCCGTAGATTTCAACGCATCTCGCTATGCTGGTGGCACGACGCTGACGGGCAGCACCGGAGAGACTTGGACGCTAAACGGCTCTGCTGTCATCCATCCGACGAACAATCCGATGCTCGGCTACAGCGCGGAAGGTGCGAGGACGAATCTGTGTTTGCAGGGTAATGCGTTTACTACGACTTGGTTGCAAGCCGGAACCCCTTCTGCTACACAAAATGCTGTCGGCCCTGATGGAGCTACGAGCGCATGGACATTAACTGATAACTCCGCTGTCTTAGCAGAAAGTGTCTACCAAGATGGTGCGCTTACGGCGGCAGCGTATACGGCGTCCGTTTTTGTCAAAAAAACTTCTGGCGCACAAGCTTCATATCCCTGCCTATTGTTTTATATCCCAGCCGGGACAGAAATGGCGGCATGCACTATTGACACGTCGAATGGTGTGGCAACAGCTTGGACTGCATACACCGGATTCACGATGGCATCTGGGGTGAGCTCAACCTGCATAAGTTATAACGCTGATTTTTGGCGGGTGAGCCTTACAAAAACAGGAACAGTAGCATCCCATCGGACTGACTTGATCGTCGCAGGGACAACCAACGCAGTCCAGTCAACGGGGATTATCAACACAGCCGCCCAAGGCTCCGCAGTCTTCTACGGCGCACAAGTCGAACTCGGCTCCTTCGCCAGCAGCTACATCCCCACGACTACGGTAGCGGTGACG
>SXGT01308581.1_pt1 | contig 13004 bp, 17 predicted proteins | sample 3176221 | NCBI WGS metagenome assembly SXGT01 (sample SAMN11356862, study PRJNA531348) | freshwater metagenome | isolation source: freshwater sample F1-120 | place: China: Fuxian Lake, Yuxi | collected 2017-12-25
CTTTGGAGAATCGAACGAACGGAGTGAGTTAGATTACTTCAATTCGATTAAAGAAAGAATTGAAGTTGCCGATGACATCAGTCAGCGAGCACTCACCTTCCGCTTTGGAGAATCGAACGAACGGAGTGAGTTAGATTACTTCAATTCGATTAAAGAAAGAATTGAAGTTGCCGATGACATCAGTCAGCGAGCACTCACCTTCCGCTTTGAAGAAAAGGAGAAAAAATAAAATGATATATGACCCAGAAACAGTAAAAGGTTTTCAGGATTTCCTGCCACCAGAATCACAAAAAAGAGCGGCAGCAAGAGCAATAATAGAGCAGACTTTCCAAAACTACGGCTTCATTCCGATAGAAACACCATCAGTAGAATACGAAGAATTAATGCGCTCTAATTCATTGGAGCAAGAAGACGACGCCGTTTCAGAACGATTTCGTCTAAAAGACCGCGGTGGTAGAAATCTCGGACTAAGATACGAATTTACATTTCAGTTAGCCAGAATCATGAAGCAAAATCCAAACATAAAACTACCTTTCAAAAGATACCAAATTGGGAATGTTTTCAGAGACGAGCCAACTGGCCCGAACAGATTCCGCGAATTCACTCAATGTGATATAGACGTGGTCGGCGACACATCAGCAGAATCCGAAGCAGAATGTCTATCAGCAACAGCAGAAATATTAACAAAATTAAAAATCCCATTTGAAATCCAAGTAAACAATCGTAAATTATTGAACGCGATTTTAGAAAGTTTGCAAATTGGAAACAAAATAGCAACCATACGTGAAATCGACAAAAAAGACAAACTCGGCGAAGATGAAATAAAAGCCAATTTACGAAAATACGCCGACACAAATCAAATAATTGCTTTGTTCAAACTATTAGAAAAAGATTTGGATTTTTTTAAAGAAAATTTATTTGAGGGCGCGGACGAAATATCAAAACTACAAGAGCTTGGAAAATCCTACGAATTTAAAATAAAGTTTAATCCTTGGATTGCGAGAGGACTTTCATATTATACAGGAAATATTTTTGAAGTGAAAACTGAAGGTGTTAAAGAAACGCTTGCAGCGGGAGGTCGTTACGACAAAACCGTTGGAAGATTCCTAAACAAAGAAACTCCTGCAATAGGAATTTCGTTCGGACTCGACAGAATAGCTTCAAAAGCGCAAATAGAAATTCCGAAAACAAAAGCGGTAGTAATATCCATAAACCAAGACAAAGAAACAATTAAACTGGCGCAAAAACTTCGCGCATCAAATATTTCCTGTGTCACAAGCTTTGACAAAATAGGCAAAGCCCTCGAATATGCTGATTCCTATCAAATCCATTACGCAATTTTCGTCGGCAAAGACGAAATAAAGCAAAAAAAATTCAAACTCCGTGACATGAAATCCGGCGAAGAAACTTTATTGATAGAAAAATCAATTATTTCTAAATTAAAAAAGATATAATATTTCACTTGTCTAAAGATTTCTCCGAATAATTCTCCAACCCTTCACCAATTTCTCCAGCAAGCCCTCCGGAAAAACCACTCACAGCTTCGGCAATATGTTCGCTCTCCAAAAACGCAACCTCGCGCTTTAATTTTTCAATCAAATCTTTATTCTTAGATTCATAAATTTCTTTAAGTAAAATCCAAATTTCTTCAAAATGTCCTTCTTGCTCAAGCCAAATTTTTTGCTGATTATCCAAATGTAAAATTGAAACGAAAGCAATTAATCGCTCTTCAGACGTCACAGCTCCCAAAGATGAAAATCCTATTCTCTCATCGGAATTAACAAATCTCCGCTTTAATTTAGAATAAATTTCGGAAATCTTTTCCTGTAAATTAAATAATCTTTTAGGAATCGGCAAATACGCTTCAAGTTCATGCTGTTTCAAAACGAGAACTCTCTTTATTCTGCGTGTCTCTGTAGAAATCGCCTGCGACAACGCCTGTATCAGCTCCTGTAACGTGACTTTTTTGAATCGAGGCAAAGGAGTCCTTGGAACAAGCGAAGGAATATCTTCATCGAGTTCAATTCTTTCCTGAATATATTTCTTTTCCTCTTTTTTACCATAAAGAATATCGTCTAAATTCTGGAGGTCACGACTCAATAGCAATTCAGACTTAAATCTCAAAAGCAAAGACGCCGCCAAAAGTACTTTAGACGAAATGAAAAAATTCGCCTCCTCGAGTTCACGAATTTTCTCCAGATACTTATTTGCCAAAACAGCAAGATTAATATCCCAAGGATCAAGTTGCTCGGAGTTTATCAAGTCGTAAATAATCGCCTGCCAGCTCAATCGATCGTCAAAAAGCAAATCGTGAATTTGCTCCTGTTTAACTCGCTCTTTAAAAGTAGGCGAGTTCGAAATTGATTTAACATCAGATTCAGCTTTATTTTCCACACCAGTCCATTTTTCTCCAACAGAAAGCCCTGAAACTCCTTCAAAATCAGACATAGCATCAGAAAAATCATCACCCATAATTCCCTAAAAACTCACTCCTTTAAGCAAGTTTCGCATGATATGTTCTTATTATTAAGTTACGACATAACCGAAAGGTTTAAATACTAAAATATGTTCGTTTAATTATCATCACCTCTTTTCCCAGGGGAGGACATCATAACTAACTCTTTTGATGGTTGTGGTCTCCTCCTCATGGGTTTAAATAAAAATTATTTATTATTCTTCAAGATTCTTAAAAAAGTCCTTGAAAAGGCAAAGAATATATCCGAATAGAGAGGTGATGTAAAAAATTATTTAGAAAATTCTGTGTATTTACACTTACCACAATGCATTCTGTTCAAACCGCCACCAAGAAAAACTCCTGGACCGCATCTCGGACAAAATTTCGCATTTCTGCCAATTTTATCGCCTGAAACTTTGTAAAGCTTATACTTCGCGCTCGAAGGTTTATTCTTATGCTGTTTCTTTCCACCCTTATCTTTCATTTTCGTCCCGCCTTCTCGCTCGCTCATTGTCCTGCCTCCACTTTCTTCACTTTCGGCTTTGGTTCAACCTTCTGTAAATTTTCCAAAGAATCGTAAATTCTCGCATCGATATTAAACACATCGCTTCCAAATGCGCCAAGAATATTACGAATCACAACACAATCTTCAGACGCTTTGAAATATTCAGCAACATCTTTTTTCGCAGTCGCAAAACCAGGATTTGAGTCATACTTTTTCTGAACGACGATTTCACGTCTCTTCAAAAGTTCATTCCGGAAATTTTTGAGGGCGTTCATCTTAATCTTATCGCGAAAACTCCTTTTCCCTTAACACCTAACTGCTTAGCAATCTCGGAATTCTCCGGATCAACAATAGTAACTTTTCCCTTAAATCCTTCAACGTGATCTGTGCTCTGACAATTCGGACATGAGTTCCCCTCGTAAACCATCTTGCAATTTTTACAGGCTTTTTCTTTTTTACCCATTATTCTTTACTCTCCTTTTTCTTCTTCGCGCCCTTCTCGCCTTTTTCAGACTTCTTCGCAGCAGCTATCGCTTTTTTCCGATTTTCTTCAAGCCATTCAAATTTGCCCAATCCTGGCTGTCTCATCGTCAAACCGATTTTCGGCTCGCCAGCTTTGTAACTAATAGCAACAATTCTCGCAAGACAATTATCTCCGACAACCAATGCTCTCTTCGTCGCCTTACCCTGCAAACTTCCTGTCTTACTCAATGAAACAAAATCTTCCATCGTCTGCGAAACGTGTATCATTCCTTGCGCAGGACCAATCTGCATAAATGCTCCGAAGTTAGTTATCTCTTTAATTGTTCCAGGAATAAGCTCGTGCAATTCAGGTTTCCAAACCAAAACGGTAAATTGCGATTTGTAATATGCTGCGCCGTCGCCAGGGATAATAATTCCTTCACCAACATTTTGCACTCCGATAACTGAAATAACGAATCCTAAATCTTTGTGCATAGTCTTCACGTAAGACTCTTGCAACTGCTCTGCTACGGCTTCCTTAGTCGCGAGACCAAAATGTCGCGGCTCAACTCTTACATAATCTTCAACTTCAGCAAGATAAAACATAATAAGAACAGAAAAATATGGTTTTTAAAACTAACGTTCCGCGAGTATTTTGCTTAAGCACCAGATTCAACGCCGACTCGTCCCTGCGCACTAAAAATCACGACTCTATTTGGCACTTTCTTTTTGATTTCTCTATCGAGAGTAGCAATATAAATCCCAGTTTTACCTCGACTAATTAAATAATCGTCGACCTTTCCCGCACCAAAACTTGTTTTTTTCACTTTTCCTTTTTCAATCATTTCCAAAGCAACATCGACGGCAAGTCTATCTTCTCGCGAAATTCTGTTACGCGTGCGCAAATCTTTTATCTCTTGCAAAACTTCACGCGCCACGACGGGAGTAAAGCCCTGTTCTTCTAATTGTACAAGAAAATCAATCCTATCCCTCACGCACGAAATAATAAAACTGCTGTCTAATAACACTTGCATACAAGTAAAAACAATAGGAAGTATATTAAGTTTTCTAAATCTATTTTTTTCGGACGGAATTATGATTACCTAAATCGCCACGATATTTTAAAACATAATCAATCACGTGTCCAACATTATTCATCCTATCAAATTCCTCTACAGGAAGCTCAATATTGTATTTGTCTTCGATATAGATAGCGGTTTCAACCATATCCAAAGAATCCATTCCCAAGTCATCGCCAAACATTGAATTTCTATTTATGTTTTCCTTGTCAACACCAGTATTATTTGAAAAATAAATTATAATTTCTTCGTCAAGACTCATAAATATAAAAAATAAATTGCATTTAAAAATATTTCCGTAGACAAAAAGGATTTATATATAAAAGAAGACTTATTAATTAATGGAAGAAATCAATCATTTGATAGAAATTCTGTCCAGCGCCAGAAAAGCGTTAGAACAAGAAGACGCAGCAAAATTAAGAACTCTCTCTGACCAAACCATCCACTCAGCATCAGTTTATCAGCACACTGATTACATTCTCGTCGCAGTCATAATTTATTCATTAAGTAAAATCGTAGAAAGAAAAAATGCTCTTCAAATATCTCAATGGAACATTTTCGTAAAAAATATAAACTTTCTTCTAACTTCATGTGTCTCATCGCTACAACAAAAAAAGCACGCCCAATTTCTGAAATTTCTTAATACAACAAAACAAAAATTAGAGCAAGAATCTGGAGATATGCGCCCGTTAATAAAAGAAGTTCTAAGAAAGGCGTCGATAAATAAAGCGTCTAAAATTTACGAGCACGGCCTTTCATTAGCAAAAACGACAAAACTCCTCGGCATCAGTCAATGGGAACTTTCAGAATATATCGGTAGCAAAGAAATTCCTCAAAGTTATCTGAACAAAACAATAGATGTAAAATCGCGCGTCAAAATGGCGATGGAGTTCTTCGGATGAAATTTTTAATTCTCGACGCAGGTCCGTTGATAAATCTGTCAATGAATGGCATCCTAAATATTTTTGAAAAAATAAAATCTCCTAATATTTCAATAATAATAACTAATCATGTTTATCAAGAAGTTGTAAATCGTCCATTAAACATACCTCGCTTTGAATTAGGCGCACTTAAAATTAAAGAGTTGATAGATAAAAAAATAATTCAATTTCCAGAAGAAATAGGAATAAATCTCCAAGAATTAGAAAAGGAAACTCAACGGCTTCTAAGAATCGCAAATTCTGCAATAATTACCAATGGGAAAAATATAGAAGTGGTTAGCATCGCAGAAACATCTTGTTTAGCCCTAAGTGCAATATTGACAAAAAAGGGTTCCCAAAATATAATCGCAATAGACGAACGCACAACAAGAGTCCTGTTCGAAAAACCGGAAAACCTCAAAGAACTAATGTCTAACAAGCTCCACAGAAAAATAAATCTCAACTTAAATGAAATAAAAAATTTCAACAAATTTAGATTCATTCGTTCAAGTGAATTAGTTTATGTCGCATACAAAAAAGGATTCGTGAATTTAAATGACAAACGCGCATTAGAAGCCCTCCTCTACGCAACAAAATACAAAGGTTGCGCAATTTCATGGGAAGAAATAGACCAGATTAAACATCTATAAGAAGATTTAAAAGCGCAAGTCTAACGATTAAAATATGGAATTAATAAATGGCTATTTGTATGGATGTGGAACCAGCACAGAGTTAATTAACATTCCTGAAGAAATATATCTAAACCTTGTCGAAGCAAAAAACGAACTTACAAAAACAAAAAGAGAACGCTTAGTTCCAAAGTTTATAGGAGTTTATCAAGTAAAAAGCACGATGATAAAAAAGGGAGACATTGAAGAAGCGACATTTTTTTCCATGAATGAAATTTTAAAGAGTGGTCTCGAAACAAAAATGGCGATCGAAACAGCAAGAGCACTAGGAAAAAATGCGACAACAATTCAACCATCTATGATTTCAATATTGTATGACTCAAGACAAGAAACAGCTGACTCTGTAAAATATTTATTCGATGACCAATTACAAAGAACGTCAATATATTCAATAAATGGAACTCCAAATTTCAGCAACAAAGATACTTCACTAAAAGAATTAATTTTAGGAAATATCAAAGAAATAGTCGCAAACGACAACGTATACGGCGAGCAAGTCAGACTGTTAAGAACAAACTTGAAACTAATGGAAAACGAGCGCAAAAAATTTGGTTTAACTTTGGAAGAATGGATGTTCTTGAATAATTCAAAAGTTATATGGGGTGAAGGATCAAACATTCAAAATCAAAGAAAAATGATAAAAGAAATAAGAAAATCCTACAGACATATTGAAAGAAACGAATAACTAATTTGCGCAATACTTAAAAGGAAACTTTATCTTGAACAAATAAGGGTCCGTCGTTCAATGGTAGGATATCTGGCTCCAGCCCAGCAGACGGGGGTTCGATTCCCTCCGGGCCCATTTATATTTAGAATCGAACTGTTCGATTACTTCAATTCGAACGAAGTGAGAATTTAAGTTGCCGATGACATCAGTCAGCGAGCACCATCCGGGCCCATTTGAATCGGTCTATTCGGGATAATCTTTATAAACATCCTACAACTCAATTAAACATGCATAAAAAAGAGTCTCCGACCCATCATAAAACTTCGCCATCTCATCAAAATTTAGAAGACCATTTAGCCCATAGTTTAATTGAATTACAAAAAGTAAACTTGAATCTGGCAGAAAAATTTGACAAACTAGCTCAACAAATAGAAAATCTATTAGCGTTATTTGAATTAGCGGCAAGAAGCTTCGCGAAACAACCTCATATGCAAACCACTGAAAAAGACAAAGAGTTTCTTGACAAAATAGATAAATTATTAGAACAAAACAAAGTTCTCGCAAAGGGATTAACACTAATGGAGGAAAAAATGCGCGAACGTCTTTACGGTCCGAGCGTAAGGCCTCCACAAATGCCACAGCAAAATCCTTCGCAGATGGCACAACGCAGAAATATTCAAGAGATATAATGTCTGAAAAAAAAGAGATAGGTGAAATTTTTCTCAATTGCTTCGTTCAAGAATTAATACTCTTCTCAAAACTCGCGCCCGAAATAGAAGAAGAAAAAATTCCAATTATAAAAATAACTACAAAACCAGCAAGAAACATGCTATCTGTATTTACAACATCAGCACAAAAAGGACATTTTAAAATTCCGCAAATTATCCAATCAAATCAACGAGAAAAATTCTCACCATCAAGAAAAACTGAACAAGAACCAATATCTCATTCACAACCAAATGATAGTAAAATTCCAGCCATGGAAAAATTAAATTTCTTGATTAGAGATCCAGCCGTAACCGAAATAGAATGTGCCGGTTCAGACAAACCAATCCTCGTAAAAAAAGCAGATGTAGTACAACGCACAAAGGCGATATTATCCATAGAAGAAATCTACGAACTAATCGCCGAATTTTCTCAAAAAACAAAAATACCTGTGATTGAAGGAACATTCAAAGCAGCGTTAGATAATTTAATATTGACTGCAATACTATCTGAAACTCTCGGCCCACGATTCATCCTACAAAAGAAAAATCCATTTCAAGAAGGAATTCCAAAATAAATAAATTAAAATCTAAACTTTCCTCATACTATAAACAAATCTTTCATACAACGATGCAAGTTTTTCCTTTTCACGTTTATCCAATTGAGAATACATTTTCGCAATAGTCGGCGCGCGCAAAACCGCTTTTTTCCTGTCGCTCTTTAAATCATGCAAAGCGTCATGTAAAACCATTTCAACTCTCTGAAATTCAGTTAAAGAATTTTTAGCTAAAACAATATCCAAAAATTTACTTCCTCCATCCATAGTAGTAAATTTCACATTCTTCGCTTTTAAGATCGCGTGCAACAAAATAAAGTATTCTAATATTTCTTGCCGAACATCTGCGCCGTTATCTTCGCATAAATCTTTATATCGGATAATTAATTCTTTATATTTCGCAACAGATTTTCCAAAATCATTTTTGGAGATTGCGCGTCTGCCTTCAAAAATCAAACGCTCATGTGTCGGTAAAAGATATTTCCCAAAAAATAGAAATGGAACGACCACGACAACAAGAACTATCCACAAAGTCCAAGGAGTCTTTCTGCCCAAATCCATCGCCAAAATTTCAGCAGAAGCGATTTTAGTTTCAAAAACCTCGTCGTGCAAACCCAACGTGATTTTCTGAACAAATGCGTTTATCTCGTCAGCAATATTCCCAACACTCGGTGAGCTAAAAAATCCTAAAATAAATTGCCCAGTGGGATTTAAAACAGCAGCAAACGCTTCAACATTTTCTCCAACAGAAGTCTGGGGAGATTCAAAAATAAACGCAACCCCTTGAAATGGTCCAGCACTACTCCCACCAGTTAAAGGGGCAGAAGTTATCACTCCTGGAATAGGAATGTTTATTGTTGGAAATGGCCGAGGCGAACCAGTAGATGACGAAAAAATAATTGGCTTAGGTTTCGGAATATCTTGCTGACAAATATCACCATTTCCCAAACCAGTGTCACCAATATTAACTACATCTAACACGATTAAATCAGCCGGAACTCCGCACTCCGTTAATGGAATTTCTGTAAACGGATCTTCAACTGGAGCCGGAGGAACATACGATTCATATTTATCAACATACTCCGCAACAAATGTGATATCTTCCTGAACATCTTCCTCATAAACTATCTGATTTTGCGCGACACGAATATTTCTTTCAGCAATTTGGACAGAAGTATAACTTAACTGTTGAGAAATTGAATTGGCAAGATTTAACATCAACGTAAGATAATTTTCAATTTGTGTTCTGCTCTTTTTAATTTCCTTACTACGAGGATATTTCTTTTCATCAGTTAGTACTTTTTGATATAAATCCTTAATATCCTTAACAGCTGTAATCACTCCTTGATTTGCATGAGCGAGTTGTGACTGACAAGTCAAAAGACCGCCTGAACAAGCAGTCGTTGAAGGTGGTCCAATCGTCAATGGATCTTCGAAAGAATTACCGAGGATAGGTTCTTCCAAAGGTGTTCCAGTTCCCGCAGAAGAGACAATATAAACTGAAGGTATACTTGCTAAAGCCTTTGTAGTTAAATCTTTAGCTGTGGTGGCAGCAACTTCGGCTGCGACGACAACAGAATTAATAGTAGCTGAACTATCACCACTTCCTCCAGAACCCCCATTGGAACCACCTCCTCCTATATCTTCAGCACCACCATCTTTAGGTGGCGGAGGCGGTGGAGGCGCATCATCTCCTCCCCCATCCGTAACAAACCCAATCATATTCTTCTGATGCCAATCAGCATAAAAAAGAGAAAAAGCCGTCAGTGTAAATACAAAAACCAAAAAAAAGAACGACCAACCATCTCCTTCAAAAAGCACCTTTCGTAAAACCATGTTTACACAAACAAAAATAACTTATTAAATCTTATCGCTATGCTCGCGCAGATAATACATCGCCGGTCTGATACATTCATTGAAGACAGTGCGAAAAACACGACCAGCATCTTCGGAGTTTATCTCTGCACGATATCGATACTTCCCGTCACACTTGTCAATGGAAATCTCTTTCAAAAAATCGCGAGACTGCACCCGTTCAATTCGAGCCTCATTTGAAATAAATTTATAAAATTCATCAACTCCGCCGTTAGAAACAAAATCCCAATAACCATTATCCAAAAAACTAGACTCAAGCAAAACAGAAAGTTCCGTTTTTTTATCTAATTTAAACCCAACAAATAGTGAACCGTGAATATTAATTTCTAAAGTATTGTTTCTTAAAAAAATCTGTCTTTCAGAAAAACCATTTTCAATAAAATAATCGAAAAGATTTTTCGCAAGATCTTTAGAGGTAAGCACAAAATAAGAGCATTTAAAACTTTAAATAAATTGTTATATTGGATACCCTATGAACAAAAAGACAATTGTGATGAGTTTAGGCGGTAGTTTGATTGTGCCTGAAAAAGTCAATCCTGTCTGGCTCGAACAATTCAAAAAATTATTATCAAAAAATTACAGCAAATACAAATTCGCAGTAGTCTGTGGTGGAGGTTTTGTCGCACGCGAATATATTTCAATTCTTGAAAAAGAGCATAAAAACAAAAAACAACAGTCACTTGCAGGAATCCGCGCGACAAGAACCAATGCCCAACTAATGATGCAAATATTCGGCAAACCAGCAAACAACAAACTCCCTTTAACAATGAAGCAAGTAAAAAATTTATTAGAAAAAAATAAAGTTGTATTTTGTGGCGCTCTGCGTTACGCACCAAACCAAACATCAGACAGCACCGCCGCAAAACTCGCAAGCTACTTAAAAACAGATTTCATAAATCTCACAAACGTTCAAGGACTATATTCCGCAAATCCTAAAACAAATCCGAAGGCAAAATTCATTTCAACAATAACTTGGAAAGAATTCAACAAAAAAGCAAACGAAATAAAATTTCACCCAGGACAACATTTTGTCCTTGACCAAAAAGCAGCATCACTGATAAAAAAGCACAAAATCAAAACTTATATCGTCGGACAAGAAATAAAAAATCTTGACAATTTATTAAATGAAAAAGGTTTTAATGGAACGACAATTTCACAATGATAATAAACACTGACAACATAGAAAAAGCAAAGCAACTCATAAAAACAGCACAGGCTCCGATAATCGTTCAAGCCAAAAACGAAGACTTCAACAGAAAAATGTTGGAATATGGTAAGTTTCAAATTCTACTCTCTCCGGAATCAACATCCGGAAATAATTCAGTCAGACAAGCAAACAGCGGTCTAAACCACATCCTCGCAAAAATCGCGACAGAAAATAAAATTGTTATTGGGATAAACCTCAAAGAAATATCTGACCTCGGAAAAAAAGAAAAAGCAGAACACCTGTCGAAAATAAGACAAAACATAAAAATATGTAGAAAATCAAAAACTAAACTGATAGTTTTAGAAGCAACGACCCAACAAACACAAAACTTGCTTCAAAGTCTCGGCGCATCAACACAACAGATAAAAGAATCAATCTCCTTCAAAGCCAAATATTTTTAACTCCCCAAAACCTAAAACACTATGGAAAAATTACTAGAATCCCTATCGGAAATAGAACGCGCAATAATTCCCTACTTAAACAGTTCAGTTGAAGAAATCATAAAAAAATCCAGCCTCGATAAAACAACTGTGTTGAGAGCATTAACATTTTTAGAAAATAAAAAAATACTGAAAATAAGCCACTCACAAAAAAAAGAAATAAATTTGGGAGTAAATGGCATTTACTATAAAAAAAATCATCTGCCGGAACGCGCGCTCCTTATAGCAATAGAACACAATAATAACAAGACATTGAAGGAAATTTCAGAAGTCGCCAAACTTTCAGACAACGAATTCAGAGCCGCACTCGGAGCCTTAAAAAATAAAGCGCTAATCAGTCTCGAAAATGGACGTATAAAAATAATTGCCCAAAAAGACGAAATATCAAAAAAATTCACTGAAGAAATTTTACTTGAAAAACTCCCAATTGAACCATCTTTGTTATCGGATATTGACAAAAAATCATTAGACAATCTAAAATCAAGAAAAGATATAATTGAAATAATAGAGCGAAAAGAGACATACTTTGAACTGACTGAAATTGGTAAAAAAATAGCTGGTAAAAAAATAGAATATGATTTAATCGAAGAGATAACTCCCGAAATAATAAGAGAATTCCAAAAAGGGAAAAAATTCAGACGTTATGACTTAAACGCAAACGTTCCAGAAATTCACGGCGGCAAAAAACATTTTGTGAATCAGTCAATTGAGCACGGCAAAAAAATTTGGCTAGAGCTGGGATTCAAAGAAATGTCTGGTCCACTCACAGCAACGTCTTTCTGGAATTTTGACGCACTCTTCACAGCTCAAGATCATCCAGTAAGAGAAATGCAAGATACATTTTTTATAAAAAACATAGAAGGGAAACTCCCTCAAAATCAAAGTCTTTTGCAAAAAGTAAAACAAGCCCATGAAAAAGGAATTTCAAATAGTAAAGGATGGCGATATAATTGGAAAGAAAATAGTTCAAAAAAAGTGCTGTTAAGAACACACACAACTTGTCTGTCAGCGCAAACATTAGCAAAAATAGGCCAGTTAAAAAACGCGAAAGAACACGTCGGAAAATATTTTTCAATAGGAAAAACATTTAGAAATGAAACTGTTGATTGGAAACACGGATTTGAATTCAATCAAACTGAAGGTATAGTCGTCGGAAAAGACCTTAATTTTAGACACTTGCTCGGTTATCTTAAAGAATTTTTTAGCAAAATGGGCTACGATAAAGTAAGATTCAGACCAAGCTATTTTCCATACACAGAGCCGTCAGTTGAAATAGATGTTTGGCATCCCGAAAGAAAAGAATGGCTTGAATTGGGTGGTGCGGGAATTTTCAGACCAGAAGTAACTGTTCCGCTATTAGGAGAACACATGCAAGTTTTAGCGTGGGGACCTGGCTTTGACAGAACAATCATGGAATACAACGAAATAAAAGACTTGAGAGAGA
>SXGT01230078.1_pt1 | contig 13000 bp, 8 predicted proteins | sample 3176221 | NCBI WGS metagenome assembly SXGT01 (sample SAMN11356862, study PRJNA531348) | freshwater metagenome | isolation source: freshwater sample F1-120 | place: China: Fuxian Lake, Yuxi | collected 2017-12-25
AAGACAGAAGACCAGAGGCCTTTAGCTCTGGCCTTCTGTCTTTCACCAACCACTGGCCACCAACACTGACACTGACACGGCGGTTGCATCTCGTCGCCTGTCGGGCTAGAAAACACGGGTAGCCCCGCGCTCCCGCCATTGAGCCTGTCATGCCCGTCGAAGGAAACGACCCGAAACCGCCGCGCGACGGCGCGCCCGACCCGGCCGCGACCGGCGACGACGGCGCGGTCGATCTCGGCGCGGCCGGCGGGACGCTCGAGCAGCACGGTCCGCCGTCGTGGGTGCGGAAGGGGTCCGGCACCGGCACCGCGGCCTACACCCCCGGCGCGGCCACCACCAGTTCCACGACGGGTTCGTCCGAGGCGTCACGCTCCGGCAAAGCGGTCCACGAACTCGACCGCGAACTCGAGCGCAGCCAGACCGCCGGCGGCAGCGACGTCGCCGACGGCTACACGCTCATCAAGAAGCTCGGTACCGGCTCGTTCGGCGCGGTGTGGGAGGCCGAGAATCGGCTCTCGCGCGAGCGTGTCGCAATCAAATTCTTCACGGCCGGCGATTCCGACTGGGCAAAGCTCCTCGGTGAAGTCGGCCTGCTGCAAACGGTCGAGGGGTGTCGCGGGATCGTGATGGTGAAGGACGTGCGCCCGGGCAGCCCGACCGCGCGCCCGCACTACGTCATGCAACTCGCGAACAGCGGGTCGCTGGCCGACTGGCTGAAAACGGCCGGCGGTTTGGCCCCGCGCGAGCGGTTGCGCCGCGCGGTCGGGTTCTTCACCACCGTCGCCCGCGCGATGGCCGCGGTCCACCGTCGCGGCATCCACCACTGCGATCTGAAGCCGCCGAACATTCTGCTGCACAGCCCGGAGCCGGGCGCGGCCCCGGAGCCGCTGGTCGCGGACTTCGGCCAGGCGCACCTCGCCACCGACGACACGCCGGCGCTGGGCACGTTCTTCTACATGCCCCCGGACCAGATCGACGCCGCCCAGTCCGGCGCACCTCCCGACACGCGCTGGGACGTGTACGCGCTCGGTGCGGTCGCCTACGAGATGCTGACCGGCGAGCCGCCGCGCCGCACCGCGGACCTGCTGGCCGCGATCAAGAAAGCGCCGCGCCACCTGCCCGCCCGAATGAAGGTGTATCGCGACGGTATTGTCGCCGCGCCGCGCCCGACGGTGCACCACGCGGTCGCCGACCCGGTCCTCGCCAAGATCATCGACCGGTGCCTGACCCTGCGGCCCGATCACCGCCCGGCCGACGCCGGCGCGGTGGTCGCACTACTCGACGCCCGCGCCCGCTGGCGGCGCACGCGCCCGGTGCTGGCGCTGGCCGCCGCCGCGACGTTCCTCGTCGTCATGCTGGTCGCCGGCCTGGGCATGTGGGCCGCGAACGCGGTGACCGAGCGCACCAAGACGAACGTGACCGCGGAGGTGACGAGCAGCCTGGCGCGCACCGCCGGGTTCGGCACGCGCGCGATCGAGGACCGGCTCCAGCGGCACGTCGCCTCGCTCGACCAGTGGGCCGAGGACGTTCACACCGCGAAGGAGGCCGGCGTCGTAACCGCGCTGAAGGAAGCGTCCGTGGTGCCGCGCGGCCGGGTGCTCCCGAGCGGCCCGGCGCTCTCGGCCGACGGGCAGCGCGACGTGCGCGCGTGGCTGGAGCGCCTGCACCGCCAGCGGCGGCAGCGGGTCGCCCCGCACGACCACGTCCCGACGCTGGGCGTGATGCTCGTGACCGATGCCGACACCGGCGCGCCGTCGGCGCGCGGGTTCTACGTCGCCCGCGTCCAGCCCGACGGCTCGTTCGAGGACGCGACCAACCAGACCTCAGCGCGCGACCGCGAGTTCTTCGCCCACGACCTGTCGTACCGCGACTATTTCCACGCCGGGCCGGGCGAAGCGAAGGACGACGGCACCCCGCGCCCGGTGGTGCGCGCGACCCACATCAGCCACCCGTTCCGCTCGCGCGGGGTGGACAAGTCCGGGGCCGGCGGAACGCAGCGCGACCGGTGGAAGCTCAACGTCGTCTCGCCGATCTGGGACAACCCCCAGTCGCGCGGGAGGGTGATCGGGCTGCTCGTGCTGGGGCTGGACGTCGAGTACGACATCAAGCCACTGCTGTACCCGATGAAGTTCGAGCGCCCCGACGACGGAGCCGGGTACGGGATCGACCGGCTCGTCAAAGTGGTCGTCACCGACCACCGCGGGCGCTGGGTATGGCACCCGGACTGCGACAACGTGTTACAATCAGACACACCGGAGCTGCGGAACCCGCACGCCTACCCCGATCTGGTCCGCAAGCACGGGTACTCCGACGAACGCGCCGGGCCGTGGCTCGCGCTCGGCGCGCCGAGCGCGGCCGACGCGCACGGGTATACCGAATCCGACCGGTATGTGGACGCGCTCGAAACGGAACTGAGCGGCGAGCGCCAGCCGGAGATCGTCTGCTTCACACGGTTCGACCCGTTCGCGCGAAGCCGGTACCGCGCGGTGGACGCGACCGGCAGCCCCGGCCCGCCGCGCCGGTGGGTGTTCGCCGCACAAGTGGACCGCAAGAACGCGCTGCGCCCGCTCGACGAGATGCGCGGAAAGATGATGGACACCGGTGTCGCGATGATTGGCGTGCTGGGGCTGATCGCCGTCGGGTTGTGGGTCGGGCTGGTGGTGGTTCTCCGCCGACTGGAGTTTGCGTCTCATGGCTGACCTGGAAGCACTGACCCGAATCGACCCCGGTGCGGGCGCGGGATCCAGCGTGATGTCGGCCCCCGGCCAGTACAGTTGGCGGTACGCGCTGCCCGACAAGAAGATCGTGCGCCTCGGCAGCGACACGGCGTTCTGCGACTGGGTCGTGCCCGAAGACCGCATGATCTCGCGGTTCCACGCCACGCTGGAGTGGAACGGCACCGCGCTCACGGTCGCGCGCCGCGGCGTCCTCAAACCCGACTTCCCCACCCCGCCGCAGAACCACATCTGGTTCCACAACAAGCCGGTCGAGCAGTGCGTGGTTAAACCCGGCGAGTGGTTCGTGATCGGCCAAACGAGGTTCACCCTCCGCGGCGACGCCGACTCCGAACCCGAATGCCCCGTCGATGCGACCCTCGTCCAACACCAGGAGGAGCGCAGCCGCGCCGAACTGGAGCACGTCGCGTTCACCAACCCGTCGATCCTGCTGAAGGCGATGGAGCAACTGCCGCAATACCTGAAGGTGGTGGCGAGCGAACCGGCCCTGTTCCGGCAGATGTTGAAAGTGGCGCTGAACGCGATGCCCAAGTGCGACGCGGCGGCCGTCGTCCGCATCCCGCCCGACTGCCCGGTGGGAGAACTGCGCGTCACGGTGGTCGAGCAGAACGTGCGCAACCCCGGGGCCGGGGCGCAGGGCGAGTTCGTGCCGTCGCGCAAGCTCGTGCGCCGCGCCGTGTGCCAGCAGCGCAAGAGCTGCCTGCACGTGTGGTCGACCGACCCCAGCAACTTCTCCCCGATGGCCGGCTCGGACCACAACCTGACGCTCGGTGTGCTACAGCAGCAGGGCGCGACCCCGTGGGCCATCTGCACGCCATTTCAGGACAACTCACAATACGCGCTGTACGTCAGCGGCCGACTGGTGACGCGCCCGTCGGAGACGAAGGCCGACCAGAGCCACCTGACCGAGTACCAGAAGTTCATCGAGATCCTGGTCGGCCTGCTCGAAACGACCCGCCGCACGTTGCGCCTGACGCGCCAGAACGCGGTCATCCGCGAGGCGTGGCCGACCGGCGTGCGCAAGTTCCTCGACGACCCGGACAAGCTCGAAGTGCTCCTCAAGCCGCAGGAGCGCGACGTGACGGTTCTGTTCTGCGACCTGCGCGGCTACAGCGGGTTCGCGGAAGCGCAAGGCGCGAGCCTGACCGCCGCGTGGGGCGAGATCCAGAAGGCGCTCGACGCGATGAGCGGCGCGGTCACGGAAAAGGGCGGCATCGTGGCCGGGTTCCGCGGCGACGCAGTACTCGGGTTCTGGGGCTGGCCGAACACCCAGCCGGACCAGATCGAGCGCGCGGCCGAGGCCGCGCTGCGCATCCACGAGAAGTTGTCCGGGTGGATGGTGAACCGGCAGTGCGGGCTGGGCATCACACACGGCCGCGCGCTCGCCGGTCGGCTCGGAGCACACGACCTCGCAGTCGTCGATCTCTACGGCCCAGTTGTGAACCTCGCCTTCCGGCTCGAAGAGATGACGAAGGCCTACGGCGTCGGCATCGTCGTGAGCGACGAGGTAGCGAAGAAACTGCTGATCGCCGACCCGAACTGGACGAGGTGGCGTCTCCGCGGGTTAGGCACGGTGCGCCCGCGCGGGATGAAGACCCCGCTGATCGCGCACGAACTGTCGCCCGCAGCCTCTTCGGGTCACGACACCTGGCTCACGGGCGAATGGTACGAGAGCCAGCTCCAACAGTGGAACGAGGCCGTCGAGCTGTTCATCAAGGGCCAGTGGCCGGACGCGCTGGAGCGGTTCAGCGACTTGTTCCCCGAAGACCCGGCCGCAAAGTGCTTCGTGCGCTACATGCAGCGCGGCAAGAACGCGCCGCCCCCGAACTGGGACGGCGCGTTCACCCCGAAGCCGGAGGAGTAGTGAAGCATTACGAGAACTCGTCGGCATACCGTGACTGGCACAGAACGACAAAGGTAAAGGTGCTGCACGAACCGCAGACGAACAGACTGCAAACGTCGCCCCAGACGATACTGGCGACTGCCCACAGTCCGTTGATCCCCGCCAGAACTAAACCGAGTACATAGCCCCAATATCGGCGGTGCCAGATGCCGTAGGCAGCAAGCAGATCGGGGATGGCGAGAAGGACGATAACGAGCGCAATTACTCCAGCCAGTCCGCCGACAAGAACTCGTGCCTCCCTGTCATCGCCGAGGAACCGTGCGGCTGCCACACCGACAAACATCACCAACGCCGCACAGCCAATGTTGAGCACTCCCACAATCGCGTAGATGATCGCGACTGCATTCACCAGCCCTGACCGGTCAGAAGCTCTCCCTCGCCGAAACCCGCGACGCCGTCGTCGGCGTCGCCGTCGGCGCGGTGGGAGATAATCGTCGTCATCGTCATCGTCGTCATCGTCATCGTCGTCTGCGGACGGAGCAGGTGCGGGCCAGTCGTACACCACCGGAGGTGCCGCAGGGATTGGAGGTGGTAACGGTGGCGGAGCCGGTAACGGAGGAGGTGCAGGCGGAAGGGGAGAGACCCCGCGCGGAGGAACAGGTCCCGGTGGTCGTGGCGGTGCCGGTGGTGGCGCGGGAGGAGGTGGCAGCACGCTCGGCACCGCGATGGCCACATCGCATTTTGGGCAGTCCAACGTCGAGCCCGCTCGGTCGTCACCGACGGTGAGCCGCGTACCGCAGCCCGGACAGAAAATGATGATTGCCATTGGGCGACCTCGCTCGTGTGCCGTGAACGAGCATCACTCGGTGGCAATCGACCAGACGCCGTTCTTGTGGGTGACGATCCGCTTGCTGTTGTTCTTGACGGTCGAGCTGGCCTTTTCCGACCCGCCGGCGAACACCGCGACCTTGTGATCGCCGGCGTTCGTGTTGAATACGGCCTTCTCACCGCTCTTGATCTCCGTCTTGGAACCGTTGCCGACCTTCACCTCAATGGTGCCCGGCGCTTTGTTCGTGAAGGTCACGTCGGCGCGGACCGCGCCCACAGCAAGTACCAGCGCCACAAGCGCGGCAATCAGTCGGATCATCGCATACCCCCGAAGTCGGTCTTGATCGCACGATGATACCACGCGGCGGGCGCGCGAGCTAGCGGTGGCGAATGAGTTCCGCAACTCAACCGGTTGCGCTCAAAGGTGGTTGCCCCTCACCCGCCGGCCCAAAGCGGCCGGCGACCTCGCCCCGCGAAGCGCGGGGAGAGGTCGCCGAGTCTTCGAGGCGGGTGAGGGGTCTTCAAACCTACACATCCGCGGTGCGCTACTCGCAAGCGGTACAAGCACAGCGCGCCTCTCAGTGTCCGCCGCCCTTCCCTTCGCCGCCGTCCTTGCCGTGGCCCTCGGCTGCGTGCGTGCGCTTCTCCCTGTCCGCGCGCGTCTCCAGCACGGCCTTACGGAACGGGCGCAGCGCGAACACGTCCGTGACGCGCGGCCCTTCCGGGCTGTACCCGCGGGCGAAGTCGCGGCCGCGCGAGGGGTCGTCCGACGGCGCGAGGAACAGCCGGCCCAGGTTCGAGCGCACGCCAGCGTAGTCGGTGCCGAACACCCCGTCCTGTACCGGTCCGGTCGCGGAGCCGGGGCCGCGCGCGAACAGGTTGTTGTTCTTGACGGTCGCGCCACCGATGTACCCACCGTAGTCGAATCGCGTTACGCTCGGGACAGCGTGGTTGTGAACCGAGAGCGGGAAGCCGGCGCGCTGAGCCGTGTGCTCAACCGGCGTGCGCGGCGCGGGCGTGCGCTCCGCGATCCGCTGCAACAGCGGCCGGTCGTCGGCACAAGCAAGGGCCGGAAGGGACAGCAGAACGAACCCCGCGAGGGGGAGCGAGCGGCGCATGGGGCACCGGGGGGAGCTTGGGGGGGAAACGGGCGCGCGAGCGCGTGCGAAGTCGCACGCGCCCGCCCAGTCTGTTCCCCTTATCGGCGTTCTCACCCCTCCGGGTTGCGGTTGAATTTCTGGTACGGCAGCCGCACCCCGGCGTAGAAGACCTGCTCGGCCCGCAGCGCCAGCGGCGCGCCGTACCCGCTCTGCCCGGCCACCGTTGTCACGTCGTCTTGATCGACGCCGTCGCCGCTGACCCCGAACCCGCCGATCAGCCCGAACCCCCCGCCGGCGGGCCGGTACAGCGGCGAGCTGCCGGGGAAGAACACGATCCCGTTCTGGTTCAGCACGTTCCCCTGCTGGTGGAAGTTGGTGCCGGGGTTGAACGAGTCGTACCCCACCACGCTGTCGTACACCGAGGCCGCTTGCGCCGGCCCCTGCAGCCGCCCGTTGAACCGGTTGGTGCCGTTGGTGTCGTCGTTGAGCTGCGAGAACGGCCCCGGCGGCGCGCCGTCGATGCCTTCCGGGAACCGCGGCTCGCCCAGGTAGCGGAACGTGCGGTTGGTGAACGCGAACCCCGCGGCCACGTTGGGCAGCCGGTCGATGTTCTGAAGTTGGGCCGGGTCCGCGTAGTACATGACGTTGCGGGCCTTCGCCACGGCCACATCGATTGAGAAAATGGTCGCGTCCTGCTGGCGGAACAGGCCGACGATATTTCCGGCCCGGTCCGCGACCGCGAACACGAACTTGGCCCGCGCACCGACCGGGAGCCGGATCGCGGCGCGCGTCTTGTCCGCCTGGATGATGGCGGCGGTGATGATCGAGTTCACCTCGGCCGCGGTGATGCCGACGCCGTCGTGAGGCGTCACCAACCAGCCCTCGGGCGCGGCGACGCCGCCGCGCAGGAAGATGTCGTCGCCACCACCGGGGAGCCCGTTCGCCCCGGCGTTCACGAGCAGGTTCACCCCGTCGTTCGGGTTGCCGCGGCCGACCACGTTGCCGGTCTGGATCAGCACCTTTGCCCCTTCGACCGAGCCGCCGGGACCGAACACATCGAGCTGAATGCCGACGAGGTCGATGCGGCCGGCCGGCAGCCCGAAGCCCGCGGGCAGCGCGACCCCGCCCAGATCGCCGACGGGCGTGGTCGAAACGTTGCCGACCGCGGCGCGTGTGCCGCCCAGCGCCGCGAACGCGATCCATTCGGCTTCGAGCGAGCGATCCGGCAGGTTCGGGTTGAAGGTCGTGCTGAGGCGCGAGTTCTCTTCGGTCGCGAACCCGGTCTTGCCGGGGAAGAATACGCCGATGCCGCCGACCACTTCGCCGTTCTTGAAGATCGGGATGCCGCCGGGCAGCGTCGCGATCCCGCGCGATTGTGCCCCACGCAGTAGGCCCGTCTCGAACCCGAACGAGTCGGGCGGGAACAGCCCCTGACCGGCCGGCACGAACGCCGGGTTAATGTTGAACCGCTGCATCAGTTGCACGTCGTCCATCGTGCCCTTGAGGCGGTCGTTGCCGACGTGGAACGTGCCGTCGCGGTTGGTGTGCTCGATCTGGAACAGGTCCACCTGGGGCGTGAACGGGATGTCCGGCGGGAAGTGACCCTTCACCCCCACCGCGGCCACGAACCCCGGCCCTCGGAGCGTCGAGTTCGGGTCCGTGATATTCGGGTTCGAGTTCACCTCGCGCTCGGTAATCGTGGACTGGCTGATGAACTGGATCGTGCGCGAGGTCAGCGGGGCCTGGTTGTTGCCGAAGAACGCGCCGGTGCGGGCCTTCGCCAGCGCCCCGTCCACCGCGAACACGAGGTTGTTTACGTTCGACGTGATCTCGGGCGCGACGCCGCTCTCGACGCGCACGCCCAGGACGCGACCGTTGCGGTCCGTGATGACGATGATCGCGTCGGTGCTGGCCGATGCCGCGGCGGCGCGCTGCAGCAGCGTATCCACTTCGGCCGCGGTCATGAGCTGGGGCGGCGCGGCGACGACCGTGCCCGGCGGGAACGCCGGCATGACGCTGTCGCCGGCGTTGGGAAACAGCACGTCGGCCGGCTTCACCTTGTACAGGTCGTTCTCGCCGCCGTCGGCGATGAACGTGTTCGGGGAGTTACTCCCGAAGAACACGTCGCGCCCGCCGCCGGCGAGGAGCGTGCTGTTGCCGCCGCCGGCCACCAGCTTGTTGTTGCCCACGGAGCCGTTCAGCGTCGCCTGCTGGATCAGGTCCGGGTCGATCAGGATCGCGTCGTTGCCCGCGCCGCCGTTAACCGCGATGGCCGTGACCGCGCCCTGCGCGAACGCCCCGATTTCGAGCGAGCCGTCGAGCACGCGAACACTGGTGCCGTCGGTGAAGACGCGGATACGGTCGTCGTCCGGCGTGCCCGTGACCGTGAGTACGCCCGCGACCAGCGCGACCGTCGCGGGCACGGCCCGGTCTTCGAGCGCCTCGACGTTGAGCGGCATGCGGCGGTTTTTGATGTACATGGCGCGGACCCTGGAGCGGCCGTGAAGCAGCGCTTCGCTGCGACAGGTCGCGAACCAAGTGAAGGAATCTCCCCATATCCCGTATCGGCCCGTCCGCGCGCCATCCTACACAGAATTACCCATTTTGGCCGCACAACCGGAAGAATCCTCATGGCCGTCGCTTGTGGAACCGATTGGAGAAAGACGAGGCACCGGGGTCGGTGCGCTCACGTCGCGTCTGTTGGGGGGAGTGGCGATGGACCGCATGAAGTTCGCACGGTGGGTCGCGGGCGGGCTGCTCTTCGCGGCCGGGACCGCGAGCGCGGTCGAACAGGTCCCCGCCCCCATCGCGCCACCGCTCACCGCGAAGCCGGCGGTCGTGCCGGCGGTCGTGCCGGCGGTCGTGCCCGCGTCTGCCCAGCCCCCGCTCGCGCTCCCGGCGATCCCGGTCGCACCCGCGCCTGGCGCGGAACCGAAGGCAAAGACGAAGCCCGTGGACGAGCCGCCGCCGCGCGACACCACGCGCCAGCCCATCGACCGGCTGCTGCAACCGACGACCCCGAAGAACGAGAACGTGGCCGGGGCCGCGGAGCAAGCGGCGTACGTGTACTTCCCGACGCTCGGCTTCGCCGGCCAGAGCGGGGTGACGCCGCGCTCCGGCAACAACAACGAGTACGACACCATCGAGGACCGCTGGCGCATCGGGCTGCCCGCCTGGGACCGCTACGACAAGGGCCACCCGCGGGTGTTCGACTACCCGTACCAGCTCGGCCGCTGGTACGACCCGTACCGCCAGAACGTCATCAAGGGCGACTACCCGATCATCGGGCAGCACACGTTCCTCAACATCACCGGGGTGAACAGCCTGCTGATGGAAGGGCGCATGATCCCGACGGCGACGACGCCGTTCGAGAGCACCGTGCGGCCGTTCACGAACGAGTTCTTCGGCCGCTCCGGGCAGTTCGTCCTGTCGAACCTAACGACGCTCTCGTTCGACCTGTTCCAGGGCGACGCCGCGTTCAAGCCCAACGACTGGCGCGTGAAGCTGACGCCGGCGTTCAACTACAACTCGGTCAACGTGGAAGAGCTGGCGGTGGTGAACCCCGACGTGCGCAAGGGGCTGCACCGCGACCGGAGCTGGTGGACCCTACAGGAGTGGTTCGGCGAGTACAAGATCGCGGACCTCAGCCCGCAGTACGACTTCGTCTCGATCCGGGCCGGGTCGCAGCCGTTCACCAGCGACTTCCGCGGGTTCATCTTCAGCGACGTGAACCGCGGCGTGCGCCTGTTCGGCAACGCCGACGGCAACCGCACCCAGTACAACCTCGCGTACTTCCGCCAACTTGACAAGGACATCAACAGCGGGCTGAACACGTTCACCGACCGCGACCAGGACGTGGTGATCGCAAACCTGTACCGGCAGGACTTCATCTTCCCCGGGTACACGTCGCAGCTCAGCTACCACTACAACAACGACGGCCCGGACTTCCAGTTCGACAAGAACGCGTTCCTCGCGCGGCCGGACGCGGCCGGCGTATTCCGCCCGCACCGCGTCGAGGCCCACTACTTCGGCTGGGCCGGCGACGGCCACATCGACCGGTACAACATCTCGCACGCCTTCTACTGGGTGATCGGCCGCGACAGCCGCAACCCGATAGCGGGCCAGCCGACGAACATCAGCGCCCAGCTCGCGGCGGTCGAGCTGTCCTACGACCGCGACTGGGCGCGGTTCCGCATGAGCGGTCTGTACCAGTCCGGTGACGGCAACGCGAACAACGGCCACGCGACCGGGTTCGACGCGATCATCGACCAACAGAACTTCGGCGGCGAGTTCAGCTTCTGGCGGCGGCAGCGCATCCCTCTGTTTGGGGTCGGGCTGACGAACGACCAGAGCAACCTGGCGAACCTGCGCTCGAGCCGGTTGCAGGGCCAGAGCAACTTCGTGAACCCCGGCCTGTGGCTCATCAACGGTGGCGTGGACTTCGACATCACCCCGCGGCTGCGGTCCATCAACAACGCCAACGTGCTGTTCTTCGACAAGACGAACTCGCTGGAGACGTTCACCTATCAGAGCCACATCGACCGGTTCATCGGCGTGGACCTGAGCACCGGGGCCGAGTGGCGTCCGCGACTCAACAACAACGCGATCGTCATGGGCGGCCTCTCGACGCTGATCCCCGGCGGCAGCTTCCGCCAGCTTTACAACAAGAAGGACAGCAAGGTGCCCGCGCTGTTCAGCGGCTTCGTGGAAGTGATCCTGACGTTCTGATTCGTGATCCGGTTGGGCGAGACCGACCCCGCTCAGTTAGTAGGAGTCGGCTTTGCCCTGTGGTTTGTCGAGTTGTCTGCGCTTCGGCTCGGGTCGCCTGACCACAGCGGGCCGAAGTTGTTGGCCCGTTAGGTTTTGCTCGTGGTCAAGGGAGAAATAGTGCCCGGCCAACCCAGGGCAGTGCTCCGCGCACACCCGATGGTCTGCCCGTACTTACCAATATTGTGCGATCAGTGTACGCAAGTCAAGTAACATTCCAAAAAAATCCCGGCCACGGACTGTAGAGCGTGAATGAGCCGGCTCGTAGCCAACGGCCGCACCAAGAGGGACTTCTTCCGACGGTTCCTCACGTCGTAGCAGGGATACCCAGCCGCGACACCTTCGACCGGGCGTCCACAACGCTCATACCGGGCGAGGGCAACAGGGGTTTCGCGTTCAGAGAACGCTCTCACGCTCCGAGTAACCGGCTCCCAAACTTAGCGTAGAACTCGGTGACAACGCCCTCCAAGCGGTCGTCGAGTACGTCCAGTACGGGCCGACGAATGTGATCGGGGACACCGCCGTAGAACGGTTCTGCGATCGCCCCCGCGATGCACGCCATGGTGTCGGCGTCGCCGCCCAGTGAGATCGCGTTACGCACCGCGTCCTCGTAGTCCGTCGATTCGAGGAAGGCGACGATGGACTGCGGTACGGAACCCTGACACGACACGTCGAACCCGTAGACCGCACGAATGTCGTCCAGTCGCTCGCTCAGGTTGTAGCCGTAAGCGCCCTCGATATGGGCTTTGATTGCTGGCTTATCGTGTCCAGTGCGAGCCAAGTACACCGCGACCGCCACCGCTTGCGCGCCCTTGACGCCTTCGGGGTGGTTATGAGTCACTGCCGCACTACGCTCGGCCTCAGCGACCACCTCGTCGAGCGAATCGAAGAACACCCCGACCGGACTGACTCGCATCGCGGAGCCGTTGCCCCACGAGTTGTACGGCTCACGATCCTTGCGCGTCACCCAGCGGACAAACGTGCCTCCGTAGCCTGCAGTAGGGTATTCGCGCACATACTCGTGGAACAGATCGACGTACTCACCGCCGTGCAACAACTTCTCCGCCACGGCGCAAGTCAGTACCGTGTCGTCGGTAACACGGCAATACTCGTGGAAGAGTGGGAAGCCCTTCGTCTTCGTGCCGGCTTTCTCGTGAACCGAGCCGATCACGTCGCCAGCAATGGCTCCGAGCATAGTGAAACTCCGTCGTAAAGTGCTGCATTGTGGGACGCGCCGCGTGAACACCTCAAGTGGACAGGATAACCGTCCTCTGCTCGCGACTCGACTGGTAGATCGCGCTGAACAGCTCAACCACCGCGCGGCCGGCTTCGGCGGTGACCAGCGGGGGGCGGTTGTCACGGATCGCGTGGAGGAAGTCCTGAATCTGGAGGGCGTGGTAGTGCGTGGTCGCGTTGACGCGGCCGAACGCGGCGCGGTCTTCGGCCTGGAACGCGGCAAGTTGTGCCTCCTCGCCGGGCACGGTCCACAGGTCCGTGATCGGCGGCTCCGCGATCTGCGATACGCCCGCGATGAAGGTCGCGCCGCGGTCGGTTTCGACGCCGACACTCGCGCCGCTCGCGCCGTGGATGTGGACCTTCGTGTAAATGCCCGGCTGCTGCGACAGGCTCGTGACGATGGACCCCAGCCCGCCGTTCGCGAACCGGATCGTCGCGACCGCGGTGTCGTCCACTTCGACCGTTGGGTGGTTCAGGTTCGCCCAACTGCC